>Ga0306924_10001030_pt1 | contig 24854 bp, 24 predicted proteins | sample sta12Can44000111_FD_203756 | JGI IMG/M metagenome (GOLD analysis project Ga0306924, IMG submission 203756) | Lab enrichment of tropical soil microbial communities from Luquillo Experimental Forest, Puerto Rico - statanox.12C.anox.44.000.111 (v2)... | ecosystem: Environmental > Terrestrial >...
CCAGCGAAATCGTCGATCTGCTCAACCGCGAGGTCAATGCCGCCCTCGCTGATCCGAAGATCAAGGGGCGGCTCGAGAACCTGGGCAGCCCGGTTCTGACGATGTCACCTGCGGAATTCCACAAGCTCATCGTTGAGGAGACCGAGCGGTGGGCGAAGGTGATCAAGTTCGCGAAGATCAGACCGGAGTGAGGCGGGGGATCGTCGCGGCCGACGAGGTGATCGAATGAAGGCGCTAGGCAAGCTGGCGCAAGCTCGAAGCGGTGGTGAAACCGCAAGGGAGGTCTGGCGATGAGCAGCGATAAGGAAATCCTCGCCCTCGAGGACAAGCGCTACGCAGCGATGTGCGGCGGCGATTTCGCCGCGCTCGAGGCGATGCTTCACGACGAACTTCTCTATACCCACTCCTCGGGGCTCACTGACACCAAGGCGACGTGGCTTGCCTCCCTGCGCTCGGGAAAGACGAAGTACAAGAGTGCGGCCTGCAGCGATCGCAAGGTGCGCCTCGCGGGCGACACCGCACTCGTCACCGGCCGCGCGGCGATCGAGGCGGAGATCAACGGCCAGCCACGCAGCCTGAGGCTGGTGTTCCTCGACGCCTGGACAAAAACGCCGAAAGGCTGGAAATTCATCGCGTGGCAGTCGACGCCGCAGCCCACCACATAGCAATCGTCGTCCGAGTGGCACTTTATGTCGCGCCAATATGGTTCGGGCTGCTCGGCGTCGCTTACGTCCGGATGAAGCCCAGCGAGTACGTCACTCAGATAACGGCCATTGGTCGGCTGGGCCTCGAATACAAGAACGCGAAGGACCATCCGCGAAACAAAACTCGCCTGGATTCCTCCGGCTGAGAATCAAATTTTTTTACGTGCCGTTTACGGCTCATCGACTGGCCACGGTCCGCGATCGGTCGCGACATTGCGAAGTCGGTCTTTCAGGCTCACGGCAGCTATCACCCGCGCGCGGCCAGCGATAGAATGCGCCCTCTGCAACTCAACGAGACGGTGCTTCTTGTCCCCCGCATAGGAGTCGGTCCCATGAGTAAACATCCCATGAGTAAACATACGACATCCGTCATCATGTCCGCCGCCGTCAGCGTCGCAACATTTGCAACCGCTCACGCGCAACAAACCGCGCTAACAATTCCCGACAATGACAGCGTCTATATCGACGCAAAATCGTTTCAACTCATTCCGGGAAAGGGAAAAGGCGACGCCGGACCCCAAATCAAAGATTTAGCTGCCCGCGAGCTTGGCCCTGGGGCAATCATCATACGTTCGGGCAACAAGCTCTACATCGCCGAAGGTCAAACGCTGCGCGGCGTTGTCACCGCCTACGCCTACGATCCGCGCCAGTACAATCCGGCCCTCACCGGCGGGCCGTACAATCCAGCCCTCACCGGCGGCGGCAGCGTCGGCTATAACCAGCAATTCGCCTACGATCCGCGGCAGTACAATCCCGCCCTCACTGGCGGGCCGTACAATCCGGCCCTCACCGGTGGCGGCAGCATCGGCTATAACCAACAATTCGCCTACGATCCGCGGCAGTACAATCCCGCCCTCACTGGCGGGCCGTACAATCCGGCCCTCACCGGTGGCGGCAGCATCGGCTATAATCAACAATTCATCAACGATCCGCGGCAGCCGCAGTATGATCCGAGGCTCACCGGTGGCGGCAGCGCCGGCTACAACGCCATGCTCATGCAATTCCTCAACGATCCGCGGCAGCCGCAGTATAATCCGAGCCTGACCGGTGGCGGCAGCGCCGGCTACAACGCCATGCTCATGCAATTCGCCTACGATCCGGACTATGTTCAATACAAGCTCAAAAAGGCGTTCGAGGATAATTGGATCTCGGCGGCTACAAAGTGACGCGGCTGCGAGCCTTTCGTGTTCGTGGGAGCGGGCTGACATAAGCTTCGGTCCGCCCCTTCTGTCGTCTCGAACTTAAACGCGCGACGTCGCTCGTGAGGATCAATCCGCGTCGCGGGCGAGCAACTGTGGAGAAGGTGATGCGCGCTCTCCAAGGGAAGTCGATCAGCACCATCGGTGCCATCGTTGGCATGGCATCGATCGCGTCAAATCTGGCGGTGGCTCAATCGCAAACACTCCCGGCCACGATTGCCGACAATGACAGCATCTATATCGACGGAAAGACCTTTGCCATCACGCCAGGTCGAGCGAAAGGCGATACCTCGGCACAGATCGAAGCGCTCGGAGCCCGCGATTTGGGTCCCGGCGCGATTATTTTTCGTTCGGGGGAAAAGCTTTACATCGTCGCCGCCCCGGTCCTCGTACCAGGCGCTCGTAACCAGGCCGGTCAGAACGTCCCTGTCCCCGCCGAAAACGCTCGACCAAACCGCGTCACGGTCGAATATGTCGTGCCCAAAAGCGCCGAGCTTCAGGAGCTCTACGGCATGTTAAGGGAGCACCGTGTGCTCGAGGACATGCAGGGGATATTGAGTCCGTTTCGTCTGCCCGAGGAGTTGACCATCAAAACCACGGAATGCGGCATGGTGAATTCCTGGTACAGCCGAGAGAATTCCAAACCGACGGTGACCATCTGTTACGAGCTTTTGCGGCACATTTTGCAATCCTTGCCAAAGCAAACGACCCCCGGCGGAACCACGCCGAGGGATGCGGCAATCGGGCAATTCTTCTGGCTCACGACCCACGAGGTCGGACACGCAATGTACGATATTTTCAAAGTGCCGATATTCGGACATGCGGAAGATGCCGCCGACAACTTTGCGGGATACATCATGCTGCAATTCGGCAAGGAGCGAGCGCGGCGATTGATCGCCGGCGGCGCCTGGGCTTGGAGGATGTACGTCGCCGATTACAGAACGAATCCCATCGTGAAGACGCAGTTGGCGGGCTTTGCCAGCAACCACGGCCAGCCTGAAGAACGCTTTTACAATCTCATGTGCCTGGCCTACGGGGCCGACCCGGTGACGTTCGCCGATCTGACCCAGGACGGATATTTGCCGCCAAACCGCTCGCCAAGCTGCAGATTCGAATACGACACGCTCGCCTTTGCGTTTCACCGCGAAATCTCGCCCCATATCGATCAACAGATGGCGAGGCAGGTCTTGGATACGGCTTGGTTTTCGAACGTGCCGCCAACGCTCGCACCGCCGATCGCACCGCCGCCCCGACCGCGATGATGCCGCGGCTCGTGCGATCGGCGGCATGGCGTTGACCGGTTCGCCGGCCGAAGCGCATGACGGCCGACGCGCGCGATCGCTTCGAGATCGAAGCGCTGGCGCTCGACGGACATAGCGAGCAAAGCTCGGCATGTCCGCTTTCGGAGCAAGGCTGACATGCCGTACGTCGGCTCCCCGGAGACGCGCATGCATGGCCTCGTCGCATCCGCTCTCTTCGCTGTCATGTTGCTTGCCGCTGCCCTCGGGCCGGGGCTGCCGTGCCAACTCGTCGGGCAGGCGAGCGCCGGTGAAGCCGATCCAGTCGCTCCGGTTGAAAGCACCCAATCCCCGCCCGCGACCCCATCAAAGAGCGCGGCCTCGGTCGCGAGCATCTGTGACGCGCTCGCGGCGGCGGCGGGAGAAAATGATCTGCCGGTCGATTTCTTCGCCCGGCTGATCTGGCAGGAGAGCCGCTTCGACCCGACGGCAGTAAGCCGCGCGGGGGCACAAGGCGTCGCGCAATTCATGCCGGCGACGGCGAACGCGCGCGGTCTTGCCGACCCCTTTGATCCAATCGAAGCGATCGCCCATTCCGCAAAGCTTTTGCGCGACCTGCGGCGCGAGTTCGGAAACCTCGGGCTCGCGGCAGCCGCCTACAATGCGGGACCCGGGCGGGTTCGCGGCTGGCTTGCCGGCCGACGTGGCCTACCGCGGGAGACCGACGCGTATGTGAGGATTGTAACGGGGCAATCCCCCGAGCAATGGGCGCGGGGTCAGGCGGGCGCTGCCGAGACGCACGTCGCGCACGCCCTGCCCTGTCAGCAAATCGCTGCGCTTGTCGCGCGCGCGCCGGCCCCCGAAATGAAGCCGCTGGATCCCTGGGGCGTGCAATTGGTCGGAAGCTCGTCGGATGCGACGGCGCTCGCCGCGTATGATCGCCTGCAGGGGAAATACGCGGCCATCCTGGGCGGCCGGGAGCCGCGCGTGTTGCACCATGGGCTCGCACGCGGCAGCATGGGTTGGGCGCGGGTCCACGTTGGGGCGCAGACCCGCGCCGGCGCCGAGAAATTGTGCGCCGAACTGCGTGCCGCCGGCGCGAGCTGCACGGTGCTGCGCAATTGAACCATATCGTTGGCTTTTGTAGGAACTTCAAATCCACCACACGAGCGGCGACGTTACGCTATTCGATGCTCGGTACCGTCGTTATCAGGGAGACACGCGATGACGCTCACGCTTGCCCAGGCCCGCACCATTCTCGACAAGACGCTCGCCGCCGCGCGCGAGAAGAAGTTCAAGCCGCTCGGCGTGGCGGTCGTCGACAGCCGCGGGGCGCTGCGGGCCTACGCCGAGGAGGACGGCAATCCGATCCTGCGGTCCAAGATCGCCTCCGGCAAGGCGTTCGGGTCGGTCGCCTTCGGCACGGGATCGCGGCGGCTGCATCAGATCGGCGTGGAGCGCCCGCACATGGCGGCCGCGCTGGTCGAGATGACGGGTGGCACGCTGGTGCCGGTGCCGGGCGGCGTGCTCATCCGCGACAAGGCCGGCGCGCTCGTCGGCGCGGTGGGCGTATCCGGCGACACTTCCGACAACGACGAGGCGGCGGCGGTCGCCGGTATCGAGGCGGCAGGCTTTGTCGCCGAGACCGGCGGATAGCAGGCGCAACACCTACGAGTGACCGCTCTCCTCCTGCAACGGCGGCGGAGCCCGTTGCGCGCGTTCGAACACGGCCTTCGGCTGCACCATGTGGACCGAGAGGCCGGTGATGAAGTCGACGAAACCGAGCACGGCGAGCAGGAACAAGGTCGGCGACGCCGCCCGCGGCACGAACACGAGCTCGCCGGCCATGGCGATGAACAGGATGAGCGAGAGCAGATGGTCGATGAAGCCCTTGCCGCCGGGCCGCACCGCTTTGAGGACCTCGACGTAGAGCAGCAGTATGCCGACCGCGACGATAAAATCGCCGATCGTGACCGGCATGCTGTGGTCGAAGACCAGCGGCAGGGTCGGCTCGGAGACGAGGGGAAGCTCGAATACCGCGCTTTTCTCCTCATCGCTGAGCGGCATGTTGAGGAGAAACACGACGATGTTGAAGAACGCAAACGGGATGAGCAGGAGGGGGAAAGCGATCAGGGACATGACGGTTGGCTTTCTTCACGCGAGCGTTGCAAGGACAACGCCGAGCGCGGGGCGCGCCGCAACGCGCGAAGTTTAGAGCACGTTCATCCAAACTGGAATTGGGCTCAAGGGCGCCGTCAGACCTCTTTCTTCGACTTGAGGACCTGCCGGCCGCGGTACATGCCGGTCTTGAGATCGATGTGGTGGGGCCGGCGCAGCTCGCCCGAATCCTTGTCCTCGACGTAGGTCGGCCGCGCCAGCGCATCGGCGGAGCGGCGCATCCCGCGCCGCGACGGCGATGTTTTGCGTTTCGGAACGGCCATGCTGGTCTCTCCTCGTCTCTCGGGAATGTCGGGCGCAGACCTTGCGCGCCCGCCGCGTTCGAAAGCCGCGCTTATAGAGGATCGCGCGCAGCAAGGCCAGCGCCGCGAACGGATCGCGCGGCTTTCGCTATCGCCTTGATTATCTGGCGGTTCTCGCGCACGACGCGAGCGCCGCCTGGGCCGCGCCGCGGGCCTCGTAGATCAGGGCGAGCCGGCGCACCGCCGGCCCCGGCTGCTTGGCGCTGCGCCGCCGCGGGTTCGGCAGCACCGCGGCCAGCAACGCCGCCTCGCGCGGGGTGAGCGCGCGCACCGGTTTGTTGAAGGCGTAGCGGCTGCCGGCCTCGGCGCCGAATTGCCCGTTCGGCCCCCACTCCGCGATGTTGAGATAGATTTCGAGCACACGCCGCTTGGGCAGCACGAAATCGATCCACAGCGCGAGCGGCAGCTCCAGCGCTTTGCGCACGAAACTGCGCCCCGGCCACAGGAACAGATTCTTGGCGGTCTGCTGGGTGATGGTGGAGACCGCCCGCGCCGCGCTGATGTCGTCGACGTCCTCCAGCCGCTCGCGCAGCTCGCGCCAGTCGATGCCACGATGGCTGCAGAAGCGGCCGTCCTCGGACGCGATCACGGTCATCGGCAGCGCCGGCGCCATGCGCTCGATGGGCACGAAGCTTCGCTCCACGCGCGCACCCGTTGCCCAGCGCCAGAGCATCAGGGTCGAGATCGGGTTGAGCGTGCGGTAGAGCGGCACCAGGAGATAGGGCAGCAACAGCGCGATCAAGATGGCGAACGCCAAGCCCCACGCCAGGCGGGACAGCCATCGGGATGGCCGCCGCCGTGATTGCGCAGGGCGCGGCCGCTGTTGCGTCGCAGCGGGCATAGACGTCCAGTCAATCGGTCTCGCTCGTGGGGCGCAGAGCGCGCACCTGCCGTTCGTCCGCAGGTCTCACTTGCTCAGCATGGCGGGTCATGATCGAACTCAAGCCCTTCATATGCCAGCGTCAGCTCCTCCATGGCCACGTCACCGCTGTCGGCATTGAGATCGGGGGCCTCGATCTTAACCGGCAACGCTCCCTTGAGCACCCAAGCGACCGTGAGCCGCCGTTCGCCATCGTGGAGCTCGATCCGCACGTCCTTGCGCGGCAGGGCGGCTTCGCCCTGCCGGATCGCTTGCGCCCATTTTTCGAAGGCGTCGTCGCGGGTGATGCCGCGCGCGAGCGCCACCGGCTCGAACTTCGTCGGTCCCACGATGACGCGCGACGCATTCGGATCGCCGCCGTCGCGAACGCTCACCAGCTCGGTGAGCTGGCCAAGCCCGCGCACGCGGCGCACGCCCGCGATCGCCTCGCCATCCCACATGACGCGCAGCGCGTAGCGCGCGGCGCGGACGCGATAATGCCGCGACACGAAGCTCGGGCACGGCTGATCCCTGGCCAGGCTGCCGACGCCGATGATGACGAATTCGGCGGGCCGAAGCGGCGCAAAGCCCACCACCAGTTTGACGGTACCCTGGTCGATGTCCTGCTGCGCCATGGTCGAGGCGTCGCAGCGCACGAAAAACGCTTGCTCCGCCTTGTCGCCCTGGAACGCGCCTTGCCGGAACAGGCCGAGCAGGAAATCCGCAACGCTCGCGCGGATGCGCTCCCACAGCGACGGGCCGTTCGGCTCGAAGGTGGCCCCTTGCAGGCCGCGCGTGATGCTGTCCTCGATGAACAGGTCGAGGCGCCGCAGCGGAACGAACTTGAACGGGTCCGCGACGTCGTCCCCCGCGAGCGTGCGCGCGCCCCACAGAACGACTGCGCCGGAAAGCGCCCGTAGCCCGTTGACCCCCATGGCATTGAGCGCGGAAAGCTGCGCGTCCGAGAGCGCAGCGCTCAATCCCTCTACGCCGAGCACGTTCGCCTGCGCCCCCGCCGGAGCTTTCCACACGCCGCGGGAGGCGTCGGTGCGCGCGTAGATGCCGGCGACGGCGCCGCAGGGCGCAAAGCTCGCGACCTGATTGCCGCGCAAAGGATCGGCCGCTTGCAGCCGCGGATAGTAGAGCGCGGCGTTGGGGCTTCGGGTGAGCAAGGCGGCGACCTCGGACATGGTCGGCGCGGCGTTCCATGCCGCGGGCGGATCGACGATCACCATCGCGCGGCGGCGGACGGCATAGGCGACCGCGGCATCCCAGGTGGCGCGCCCGACGTCGGTGGTGCGCGCGAGCGGCGGGATGCAGAGGATGTTGCAACGCTCCGCGTGGTCGAGCAGCCAGAGGCCGCGCTTCTGCGCTTCCAGCGCCGGGCTCGCCAGATCCGCATCGGTGAGCGTCGGCCCGCTCGGCACGATGCGCGCGATCAACGCGTCGCGGCCGCCGTTGACGAAATACTGCTGCACGGCGTAGCCGAGCGGCAGCTCGGCGGCCAGTGCGCCGAACTGCGCCTCGAACTCGGCAAAGCTGTGCACGATGCGCGGCGCCGCGACCGGCCCGGACGCCGTCGCGCCCACGAACGCGGCGATCGACGTCGGAACGCCGGCGATGACGTGCGCGCCCGCGGGCGCGTCTTCGACATAGACCCCGGGAGCCACGGTGTCCGGCATGGCAGCCCTCCTGCGACGTGACGGCGGCACGCGAGAAAGGCAGCGTAGAGGCCGGCGGCCCGCCGGTCCATTGCGCCTTCGCATCACGTCGTGCCAGGTCGCCGTTGCCGCGACGGCATTGCCGCAAGCCGCCCGCCGCTGCTACACCAGGACGGCAAGCGTGGAGACCCTGCATGGCCAAGGACGCGATCGTCTCGCAGGAACTGGCGGACAAATTCAAGACCGAGAAGGATTCGCCCTATCTGCGCTTCGTGCGCGGGGAAGGGCTCGACATCATCAGCGCGCAATACGTGCCGAATCTGCGCACCGTCGAATTAAAGCCCTGGGCGCGCAAGAGCGGCAGAGGCGTGTTCATCAACCACGAAGCCTCGCGCACGTCGAACGACTGCTACGTCTGCGAGATCGCGCCGGGCAAGACACTCGAGCCGCAACACCACCTGTTCGAGGAGATGATCCTCGTTTTGTCGGGCCGCGGGTCCACCGCGGTGTGGAACAATGCCGGCGCCCGCGTCACCTTCGAGTGGAAGGCGGGCGCGATCTTCGCCATCCCGCTCAATTGCTGGTACCAGCATTTCAACGGCTCGGGCCAGGAGGTCGTGCGCTACGTCGCTGTGACCAACGCGCCGTCGGTGATCAACCTCTACGACGATATCGATTTCGTGTTCAATCACCGGCACGATTTCAAGAACCGCTTCTCCGGCGAGGCCGACTATTACAGCGCCAAGGGCGAGCAGGTGGGCTTCCTGCTGCAGACCAATTTCGTCGCCGACGCCGTCAACCTGCCGCTGATCGCGGCCAAGGAGCGCGGCGCCGGCGGCGGCCACATCCGCTTCAACATGGCGCGCGGCTCGATCGCCAGCCACATCTCCCAGTTCCCGGTCGGCACCTACAAGAAGGCGCACGCACACGGGCCGGGCGCCCACGTCATCGTGCTCTCCGGCGAGGGCTATTCGCTGATGTGGCCGGAGGGCGAGGAGCCGCGCCGGTTCGACTGGCAGGTCGGCACGCTCATCGTTCCACCCAATGCCTGGTTTCACCAGCATTTCAATTCCGGCCCGACGCCCGCGCGCTACCTCGCGTTCAAGCACTGGACGCCGCGCAACGCGCAGGGCGTGCCGATGTCGTGGATCTCGACGCGGCTGGGCGGAACGCAGATCGACTACGCCGACGAGCGGCCGCTGGTGCGCCGCATGTTCGCCGATGCGCTCGCCCGCCACGGCATGCAATCGCGCATGGAGGAGGTCTACGCGGCGGAACTGCCGAACCTGCCGCCGAAGGCGGCGTGACCGGCGGTTCCTCCTCGCCGCAAATTCGCCACCGGATTTAACGCCCGATTAAGCGTCCTGCCATCACTTTGCCACCCTGTGGAACGCGTGCCGCCGCGATCGCGTTCTATCTTCGGGGACGCTAGGGGTGGTTCGGGGAGGGCGTACGTGGAGAAGATTGTACTTCTTTGCCTTTTGATCACGGTGATCGGGGTGCTCGCGGAACTGTCGCCGCTGCGGCAGCCGCGGCAATAGCGGGCGCCCGCGCCCGCATCATTCTGCATTCGGTTCGGAGCTGGTGGTGAAGGTGCGGCGCGCGCTGCGCGGCGCGCCTATTCCGCCGCCGTGCGCCCGGGGCCGCCTTGCCCGAAGCGGCGCTCGATATAGTCGATCACCATCTGCTTGAATTCGGCGGCGACGGTTGCCCCGCGCAGCGTCGCTACCTTCTTGCCGTCGATGAAGACCGGCGCCGCCGGTTGCTCGCCGGTGCCCGGCAGCGAAATGCCGATGTCGGCGTGCTTGCTTTCGCCCGGTCCGTTGACGATGCAGCCCATGACGGCGACGTTGAGCGTCTCCACCCCGGGATAGCTGCGCTTCCACTGCGGCATCGACGCGTGGATGAAGCCCTGGATGTCGCCGGCGAGTTCCTGGAACGTGGTCGAGGTCGTGCGCCCGCAGCCCGGGCACGCGGCGACCAGCGGCACGAACACGCGAAAGCCCATGGTCTGCAGCAGTTCCTGCGCCACCTTCACTTCGAGCGTGCGGTCGCCGCCGGGTTCCGGCGTCAGCGAAATGCGGATGGTGTCGCCGATGCCCTGCTGCAGCAGAACGCCGAGCGCGGCCGCGGACGCCACGATCCCCTTCGAGCCCATGCCGGCTTCGGTCAGCCCGAGATGGAGCGCATAGTCCGAGCGCCGCGCGAGATCGAGGTAGACCGCGATCAGATCCTGCACCGCCGATACTTTGGCGGACAGGATGATGCGGTCGCGGGCAAGCCCGATCTCCTCGGCGCGCTCGGCGGAAAGGAGCGCCGACTGCACCATGGCCTCGCGCGTCACCTCGCGCGCGTCGCGCGGGGTGGGTGAGCGCGCGTTCTCGTCCATCAGGCGGGTCAACAGCTCCTGGTCGAGCGAGCCCCAATTGGCGCCGATGCGCACCGGCTTGCCGTGCTTGATCGCGGTCTCGACGATGGCGCCGAACTGCCGGTCCTTCTTCTCCTTGAAGCCGACATTGCCGGGATTGATGCGATATTTGTCGAGCGCTTCGGCGCAGGCCGGATATTCGGCCAGGAGCTTGTGGCCGATATAGTGAAAGTCGCCGACGATGGGCACGCCGACGCCCATCTTGAGGAGCCGCTCCTTGATGCGCGGCACCGCGGCGGCCGCCTCGTTGCGGTCGACGGTGACGCGCACGATCTCGGAACCCGCGGCCGCCAGCGCCGCCACCTGCCGCGTCGTCTCCTCGACGTCGGCGGTGTCGGTGTTGGTCATGGACTGCACGACGACGGGCGCGCCGCCGCCGACGAGCACGCCGCCCACGTCGACGGCCACCGATCGGCGTCGTTGCTGCGGCCCGGCTTCGGTCATGTTTGGGCTCCTTTGGCGCAGGGAAGTGCCAGACTGCGCCGCCGCCGTCAACGCGCCCGGTTCACGCGCAGATGCAAGGCAGAGCACCGGTTATCGCCCCTCATCCGGGTGTTCCCCGTGGCTGGCAGTGCGTGCAAACGCCGGTGAGCTCGATCACCGGCGATTTCGGCGTGAAGCCGGCGGCGCGCGCCGCGGAGGTCAGCGTGGCGGTAACCTCGTTCGACGACGCCTCGCCGACGGCGCCGCAGCGCTCGCAGATCAGAAACACCACCAGCGCGCTGGCGGCGTGATTGTGCACGCAGGCGATGAACGCGTTGCGGCTTTCGATGCGGTGCACGAGGCCGTTCTCCCGCAGGAACTCGAGCGCTCGGTAGGTGGTGATCGGCGCCAGGCGCGGCCCCTTGAGCGCGAGCCGGTCGATGATCTCGTAGGCGCCCAGCGGCTTGTGGCTCGCGAGCAGCGCGGCGAGCACCTTGCGCCGGATCGCCGTCAGGCGCTGGCCGCGTTGCGCGCACAGCGCCTCCGCGACCGCCATGGCATCGCTCGAGCAGCGATCGTGGTCGTGATCGGGGTGCGGGAACACGGCGGGCGGCCGATTCGAGGCCGCTCGCGACGTTTTGGGCTTCGACATGCACGGACCTTACCCGTTTTGGACATTTTTTGCGCTTGCTGCACTGCCATAATTTGATATTGCAATGCAGCAATACCGTCCCCACATTGTGCGAATCCCTTCGCCGCCGCTCCCACAGCGAATACGAGAATGTTCCCTATTCTGCTCGCAAATCTCGTTTCCAGCGCGCTCACGCCGCGCGCGCCGCGCCGGCGTCACGAGCCGCCCGCGCGCGCGAGCAAGGGCCGCGCCAAGCCGATCAATCTGGCGCTGCAGGGCGGCGGCGCGCACGGCGCCTTCACCTGGGGGGTGCTCGACCAACTGCTCGACGACGGCCGCATCGCGATCGAAGGCATCTCCGGCGCGTCGGCGGGAGCGGTCAACGCGGTGATGCTCGCCGACGGGCTCACCCGCGGCGGGCCGGACGAGGCGCGCCAACGCCTCGCCGATTTCTGGCGCGCGGTCAGCGTCGACGGCCACCTCGGAAAGGTGCAGCGCGGCGTGGTGGAGCGGCTGTTCCCTTTCGTTGCGGGCGACGGCCTGTGGTTCGGCGCGATGTCGCGCATGTTGTCGCCCTATGATCTCAACCCGCTCAACATCAACCCGCTCAAGGAGCTGATCGAGCGCTTCGTCGACTTCGAGGCGATCCGCAGCGATCGCGGTCTCGAACTCTTCATCTCGGCCACCAATGTGGAGACCGGGGAGTTGCGCGTGTTCACGCGCGCGGAGATCACGCCCGAGGTGGTGATGGCCTCGGCCGCGCTTCCGCTCTTGTTCCGCGCGGTGGAGATCGACGGCGTGCCCTACTGGGACGGCGGCTATAGCGGCAATCCGGTGGTCGTCCCGTTCCTGCGCGCGACCGCGACCGAGGACGCGCTGATCGTTCAGATCAATCCGCGCGAGCGCCGCAAGGTCCCGACGCGTCCGCGCGAGATCATGAGCCGCGTCAACGAGATCAACTTCAACGCCTCGCTGCTCTCGGAGCTGCGCGGGGTCGCCTTCGTCAACCGGCTCATCGACGAGGGACGATTGCCGCGCGGACTACGGCCGGGCGAATTCCGCCGGCTCAAGCTCCATCGCATCGTGATGGAGGATCTGGGCGAAGCCTTCGGCGCGCGCAGCACGCTCAAGACCGACTACGAATATTTCGAGATGCTGCGCAAGCTCGGGCAGCGCGCGACGCGGCGTTTCCTCGACGCCCATTTCGACGACATCGGCCGCCGCAGCACGCTCGATTTTCCCGCCAAAGCCGAGCCGGAATTGGTCGAGTAGCGCCAGAGCAAATCCCGTTCGCGCACCTCTTCCGCTCATTCCCGCGCAAGCGGGAATCCAGAGCCGCCTGCTCGCGATTCGTGATCTGGGTCCCCGCTTTCGCGGGGACGAACGGATGTTGCATGGGGCGTATGGCGCTGCGCCGCGCGCGCGATTGCGCTACCATCGGCGGCGATGAGCGCTTCCCTCCTCACCGCCGAAGTCGGAACCGCGCGGCTCGAGATCTGCGTCGCCGACATCACCACGCTCGATGTCGGGGCCATCGTCAACGCCGCCAACCGCACGCTGCTCGGCGGCGGCGGCGTCGATGGCGCCATCCACCGCGCCGCCGGCCCTGACCTTCTCGCCGAATGTGTCACGCTCGGCGGCTGCGACACCGGCTCCGCCAAGATCACCCGCGGCTATCGCCTCAAAGCCAAGCACGTCATCCACGCGGTCGGCCCGGTGTGGGGCGGCGGCAACAAGGGCGAGGACGACTTGCTTTCGTCCTGTTATCGCACGGCGTTGGCGCTCGCCGCCGCGCAGCGCCTGAGCTCGATCGCGTTTCCCGCCATCTCGACCGGCGTCTATCGTTTTCCGCCGGAGCGCGCGGCGCGCGTCGCCGTCGGCACCGTGGCGGCGGAGATCGCGCATGCGCCGCGCGGCCTCACGCGCGTCGTCTTCTGCTGCTTCTCGCCGGATGCGGCCGAGCACCACACGCGCGCGTTCACCGAGTTGGGGCTGGCCTGACGCTCGCGCGGCGCGGTGCCGGGGATGTCGGCGATCGCCTACGCCGTTACGACGTGCGCATTCGCCACCGCCGCGCAGCCGATCAGGCCGGGTTCCTCGCAAGTGATGAGGAGGGTCGGGATTGCCTCGAGCAGCCGTTGGTAGGGCGGGTGCGCCTCGAAGGCGGCGCGGAACTGCGGCTCGTCGAGCAGCGGCCCAAGCCCGCTGGCGACGCCGCCGGCGATGTAGACGCCGCCGAGCGCCTTGAAGGTGAGCGCAAGCCCGCCGGCAAAGCGCCCGAGCAGGCGTACGAACAGCCGCGCCGCCGCCTGCGCCGAGGGCTCGCGCGCCAGCGCGCTGGCGGCAATGGTCTCCGCCTCGTGGCAGGCCGCGCGCGGGTCGAGCGCGCGCGCGAGCCGCACCAGACCCGGGCCGGACAACACTGTCTCGGCGCTGACCGCCCCGCACTCCTGGCGCAGCCGCGCGAACACCTCGATTTCGTCCGCCGCCTGCGGACCGAACGAGGCGTGTCCGCCCTCGCTCGCGACCACGTGCCAGCGGCCATCCGCGGGCAACAGCGCCGCCACGCCCAGGCCGGTGCCGGGGCCGAGCACGACCTTGACGCCCGCGCGCGGTGCGACCGGCTTGCCTAGCGGCCGCGTCTGCGCCGAGCCGAGCCGCGGCAGCGCCCAGGCGATGGCCTCGAAATCGTTCAGCACGCGAAGCCGCGAAAATCCGAAGCGCTTGGCGAATTCGCGCCGCCGCAAGCGCCAGCTCGTCCGATTGGTGAGCGCGATCTCCTCGCCCTCGACCGGGCCGGCAACGGCGAGCGTCGCCGCGCGCGGGCGCGCGCCGGTCTCCTCGAGGTAGCGCGCGACCGCCGCGTCGAGGTCGGCGACCGTGTCGTTCTCGATCACCAACACGCGCTCGGGCGGCCCGGCCGAATGGGCGAGCGCGAACCGGCTCTTGCTGCCGCCGATATCGGCGAGAAGGCTCGTAGCCATCGCGGTTACCCCCGATTGATAACCCTCTCCTAGCCAACGGGTTGCCGCGTCGGCAAGCCGGAATTGCAGTTTTTCCCGTGCTGCAACTGCTCAATACGACCGCGGCAGGCCGAGGACGTGCTCGGCGAGGTAGGACAGGATCAAATTGGTCGAGATCGGCGCGGTCTGATAGAGCCGCGTCTCGCGGAACTTGCGCTCGACGTCGAACTCCTCGGCAAAGCCGAAGCCACCGTGGGTCTGCAGGCACATGTCCGCCGCCGCCCAGGAGGCGTCGGCGGCGAGGAGCTTGGCCATGTTGGCCTCGGCGCCGCAGTCGCGCCCGGCCTCATAGCGGGACGCGGCCGCACCCACCATCAACTCGGCCGCGCGCATCTGCGCATAGGCGCGCGCGATCGGGAACTGCACGCCCTGGTTCTGGCCGATCGGCCGGCCGAACACGATCCGCTCCTTGGCATAGCCGGTCGCCTTGGCGATGAACCACTTGGCATCGCCGATGCACTCGGCCGCGATCAGGATACGCTCGGCATTCATGCCGCTCAAGATGTAGCGGAAGCCCTGGCCTTCCTCGCCGATGAGGTTTTCCGCCGGCACGCGCAGGTCGTCGAAGAACAGCTCCGTCGTCGCGTGGTTCATCATGGTGCGGATCGGATTGATGCTGATGCCGGTGCCTTGCGCGAGCCGCATGTCGACGAGAAAGACCGAGAGGCCATCGCTGCGCCGCGTCACCGCTTCGCGCGGCGTGGTGCGGGCAAGGAGCAGGAGAAGATCGGAATGCTCGGCGCGCGACGTCCAGATCTTCTGGCCGTTGATGATGTAGTGGTCGCCCTCGCGCACCGCGGTGGTGCGCAGGCTGAGCGTGTCGGAGCCCGAAGTCGGCTCGGTGACGCCGAACGCCTGCAGCCGCAGCTCGCCCGACGCGATCGCCGGCAGCCAGCGCGCTTTCTGCGCCGCGCTGCCGTGCCGCAGCAAGGTGCCCATGGTGTACATCTGGGCGTGGCAGGCCGCGCCGTTGCAGCCCGACGCCTGGATCTCCTCCATGATCGCCGCCGCGGCCGTCATGCTCAGCCCGCTGCCGCCATAGTCTTCCGGGATCAGCGCGGCGAGAAAACCCGCTTGCGTGAGCGCCGCGACGAACTCGGTCGGATAGGCGCGCTCGCGGTCGAGGTCGCGCCAATATTCGCCGGGAAACTTGGCGCAAAGCGCGCGAACGGACTCGCGGATCTGCGCGAGATCCTCGTTGGCGGGACTACGCTCGGCTTGGGCCATCGGTTTCAAACCGCACTTGCCATCGTCTCACGTCGGCGCGGCTTTCGTAGACGCTTGGGTCGGCCGCGTCCTTGTCCGCGAGCTTACACCGGATCCCAGGAGAACACGTCGCTCGAACGTTCAAGCGGCGTGAACGAGGGCGCGAGCGCCCCCCTGAGCTGCTGGGCGATGTTCTCCGGCGTCCAGCCGTCGGAGCGATGGATGGCGCGAACCACGCGCGGCTGATTGAACAGAAAAATCTCGTTGTTGCGGACGCCGAAAATCTGGCCGGAAATACCCTCGGCGCGGTCGGAGGCTAGGAAGACCGTCAGCGGCGCGATCTTTTCCGGCGTCATCTGCTGCATGCGTTCGACCCGCAGCTTTTCCTCCGGGGTCTCCGTCGGGATCGAATCGATCATGCGCGTCCAAGCGAACGGCGCGATGCAGTTCGAGCGCACCTTGAAGCGCTGCATGTCGAGCGCAATCCCGCGGGAGAGCCCGACGATTCCGAACTTGGCCGCCATGTAATTGGCCTGGCCGAAATTGCCGACCAGCGCCGAGGTCGACGTCATGTGCACGAAGGCGCCGCCATTCTGCTCGCGGAACTGGACCGCGCAGGCGCGGCTCATGTTGAAAGAGCCGTTGAGATGCACCGCCAGCACGTCCGACCAGTCCGACCAGCTCATGCGATGGAAGATGCGGTCGCGCAAGATACCGGCGTTGTTGACCAGGATGTCGACGCGGCCGAAGGCGGCGAGCGCGGCCTTGACGATCTCGTCGGCGTTCTTGGGCTCCGCGATCGAGAGCGTCGAGGCGATCGCCTTGCCGCCGCTGCGCTTGATCTCCTCGACCACCTCCTGCGCGGGAGAGGCATCCGTGCCGGCGCCTTCGAGGCTCGCGCCGATGTCGCAGACGACGACGGCGGCGCCCTCGCGCGCCATCATCAGCGCAATGCCGCGGCCAATGCCGCGGCCGGCGCCGGTGACGATTGCGACCTTGCCGGCGACCATGCCCGTCATGCGTCGTTCTCTTCGCTGCGGCCGTGGGCGCTAATCGCCATCTCGCTACCCCCACACCTCGTCCGCGACCTCGACGATGCGGCGCAGTTTCGCCCACTGCTCGTCCTCGCTCAGCAAATTGCCCTCCTCGGTCGAGGCGAAGCCGCACTGGCCGGACATGCAGAGCTGGTCGAGCGGCGCATATTTCGCCGCCGCCTCGATGCGGCGCTTGAGCTCGTCCTTGCTTTCGAGCTTGCCGCTCTTGGTGGTCACGATGCCGAGCACGACGAGCTTGCCTTTCGGCAGCATGCGCAGCGGTTCAAAGCCGCCGGACCGAGGATCGTCGTACTCCATGAAATATCCGTGCACCTTGATCTTGTCGAACAGGATTTCCTGCACCGCGTCGTAGCCGCCGGTGCCCATGAAGGTCGATTTGTAGTTGCCGCGGCACAGGTGCATGGTGATGGTCATGTCGGAGGGGATGTCCGACATCGCGGTATTGATGAGATCGCCGTAAAGCGCGCCGAGCCGTTCGGGCTTGTCACCGCGGGCGGTCATCTGCGCACGATATTTCGGATCGCACAGCATGGCGATGAAGACCTCGTCGAGCTGGAGGTAGCGGCAGCCGGCGTCGGCGAAGGCGCGCACCGCCTTGCGGTAGGCCTGCCCGAGGTCGGCGAAGAATTGATCGAGCTCGGGATAAACCGTCTTGTCGATGGGAGTCATCACCGGGCGGCCGTAGATCGCCGAGGGGGCCGGTATCGTGATCTTCGGCGTGCGCTTGGTGTGCGCCTGCACGAATTTGAAATGCTCGATCATCGGATGGCCGGAAAATGCGAGCTTGCCGGTGACGCGCACGCCCTCGTTGCGGGTGGTGACGCCGGCAAAGGCAATGCCGGTATCCATGACGTGACGTTCGACCCCGTCGAGGCCCCAGAGAAAATCGAGGTGCCACCACGAGCGGCGGAACTCGCCGTCGGTGACGGCCTGCAGCCCCACCTCCTCCTGCTTCTTGATCACCCGCTCGATCTCGCGGTCCTCGACCGCCTTGAGCTCCGCCGCGCCGATCTCGCCCTTCGCGCGCTTCTCGCGCGCCGCTTTGAGCGCGGCGGGACGCAGCAGGCTACCCACGTGGTCGGCGCGAAACGGGGGCTTGGCTCGCTTCATGACTGGACCTGTCGCGTTGTCATCGTCGTCGTCCGATAGTGGTCGGCATCATCCCCACACCTCATCCGCCACCTCCACGATCCGCCGCAACTTCGCCCATTGCTCGTCCTCGGCCAGGATATTGCCTTCCTCGCTCGAGGCGAAGCCGCATTGCGGGGAGAGGCAGAGCTGGTCGAGGTCGACGAATTTCGCCGCCTCGTCGATGCGGCGCTTGAGCGCGTCCTTCTCCTCGAGCGTGCCGCTTTTGGAGGTGACGAGGCCGAGCACCACCATCTTGCCCTTGGGCACGAAGCGCAGCGGCTCGAAGCCGCCGGCGCGGTCGCTATCGTATTCCATGAAGTAGGCGTCGATGTCGATCTCGTTGAACAGGATTTCGGCCACCGGCTCGTAGCCGCCGGAGGCCACGAAGCTCGACTGGAAATTGCCGCGGCACAGGTGCATCGCCTTGGTCATGTCCGCGGGGACGTCGGAGATCGCGGCATTGATCATGCGGGCATAGATGTGCGGCAGCATCTGCGGGTCGTCGCCGCGCTCGGCGACGAACGCGCGCAGTTTCGGATCGCAGAGATAGGCGAAGTTGACCTCGTCGAGCTGAAGGTAGCGGCAGCCGGCGTCGGCGAAGGCGCGCACCACCGCGCGATAGCTCTCACCGAGGTCGCGATAAAAATCCTCCATCACCGGATAGATCGACGCCGGCACCGCGTCCCGCCCGTAGCGGAAATGCAGCGACGACGGCGAAGGGATCGTCATTTTCGGCGTCGCCTTGGCATGCGCGGCGACGAATTTGAAATGCTCGATCATGGGATGCGCGCGCTGGGCACCGAGCTTGCCGATCACGCGCAACATCATCGGCTTGGGCTGGCGGCCCTGGAACTTGATCTTGCGCTCGCCGAGATAGGCCTCGACGCCGTTAAGCTTGCCGAGGAAATCGTAGTTCCAAAACGCGCGGCGGAACTCGCCGTCGGTGACCGATCGCAGCCCGACGCCCTGTTGCTTGCGGATGGCCGTCTCGATCTCGCGGTCCTCGACCGCCGCGAGCTCGGCCGCGGTGATCTCGCCGCGCTCGCGCTTGCCACGCGCCGCTTTGAGCGCAGCGGGACGCAGCAGGCTTCCCACGTGATCGGCGCGAAACGGCGGCTTGGTGCGGGGCATGCCCGACCCTATCGCTGACGCAGCGCAACACCTAGCAAGCGGGCGATCACTCCGCCGCGGCCAGCGCCTTTGCCCGCTTCTCCAGCACGAAGTCGTATTTCACTTCGTAGAACGGCGTCGCCACCGTTTCGCCGGTCGGCCCCTTGCCCGGCGGCTTTTTGGCGAAGTCGACGATCAGCGGCTCCTTTACGCCGTAGACCACGTCGGTCTCGATATAGTCGTCGCCCCTTTGAAAGAGGTGGGTGACGAGCCCATGGTAGCCCGGCGCAGAGACCGCGAAGTGAATGTGCGCGGGCCGCATGTGGCTGATATTGGTGCGGTTCATGAGTTCACCCACGGTGCCATCCATGGGGATGGTGTAGGCGATCGGCGCCACGGTGCGGATCGCGTAGCTGCCGTCGGGCTGCGTGCGGTAGAGGCCGCGCATCCACGGTCCCGTGACGTCGCGTTGGTCCTCATAGAGCCCTTCGCCGTCGGTCTGCCAGAGGTCGAGCAGCGCCCCCGCGACCGACTCGCCGTCAAGACCGCGCACCGTGCCGGTGACGAAGCAGGGGATGCCGGGCGCGCCCTGCGCCATGTTGCCGCCGTTCGCGATCGGCGGGGCGTTGGGCACGTGGAACGGGCCTTCGACCGTGCTCGGCGTCGCTCCGCTCGGCCGGCGATGATTGATCGCGTCGACCAGCATGCTCACGCCCAGCACGTCCGACGTAAGGATGAATTCCTGCCGCTTCTGCGAGCACAGCTTGCCGGTGCGCGTGAGCCAATCGATCGCCGCCGCCCATTCGGCCTGGGTCGGCTCGATGTCGCGCACGAAGCCGTGGAGATGCTTGATCAGCGATTGCATGATCTGCCGCAGGCGCGGATCGGGGATATCCTTCCACCGCTCCATCGCGACATCGGTCAGGTTGTCTTCGGTCACGTAGGGCATGGCTGGCTCCTGTTCTTGCTTGCTTGCGGCATGATGCTTATCCCGCGATCTCGCGGCGCACGATCTCGGCGCCTTCGACCATCGCGCGCATTTTTCCGAATGCGACCTCGCGCGGAAGATATTTGAGGCCGCAATCCGGTGCCACCACGATCCGATCGGCCGGGGCAAACGGCAATGCCTTGCGGATGCGCGCGGCGACGGTTTCGGGCGCCTCGACAGTCAGGTCGGAGAGATCGATCACGCCGAGGATGATCGTCTTCGACGGCAATTGTTGCAAGACCGAAAGATCGAGCTTGGGCTGCGCCGCCTCGATCGAGACCTGATCGACCGCCGAGCGTTCGAACTCCGCCAGGAAGGAATAGCCGGACGGCTTGTCCTTCACCACCGCGGCATAGCCGAAGCAGATATGCACAGCCGTCGTCCCGCCGACGTCCGCGAGCGCGCGATCGAGCGCCTTGATCCCGTATTTGCGGGCCTTGTCCGGCCGCGACTGCATCCAAGGCTCGTCGATCTGCACGATATCGGCGCCGGCCGCGAACAGATCCTTGATCTCGGCGTTGACCGCCGCCGCGTAGTCGAGCGCCAGCCGCTCCTCGTCGTCGTAGAAATCGTCCTGGCACTGCGCCGACATGGTGAACGGCCCCGGCACCGTCATCTTGATCGTCCGGTCGGTGTTGGCGCGCAGGAACTCCACGTCGCGCACCTCGACCGGATGCTTGCGCCGGATCGGCCCTACCACCCGCGGCACGGTGGAAAACCCGCCGGTCCGGTTGGGGGTCTTGCCGGGATTGTCGAGGTCGATACCCGCGAGCGCCGTGGCAAAGCGGTTGGAATAGCTCTCGCGGCGCTGCTCGCCATCGGTGATGACGTCGAGGCCGGCGCGCTCCTGATCGCGGATGGCAAGCAGCGTGGCGTCATCCTGCGCGGCGTCGAGCCGTTGCGGATCGACGCGCCAGAGGTCGTGCGCGCGCACGCGCGGCACTTGCTTGGAAAGCTTGGCCCGGTCGATCAGCCAGTCCGGCTGGGGATAGGAGCCGACCAGGGTGGTGGGTAGCAGCATAACGCCGACCTTACGGGTCCCAGATGCGGCGCTTCGCGGGGAACGCGCCGCATCCGGGACTAAAGCGCAGAACCCTACTTCGCCTTCTCGTAGGGATAGATCACGTTGCCGGTCTTGTATTGCGCCGGCGTGAGCACGGTCTGCGTGTCCATGCCGCGGAACTGCTCGAGGTCGCCGCTCTTGATGTCGTGGTACTGGACCTGCAGCATGCGGCCCTGCGCCCACTCGCCGCCCTTGCCGAACTTCACGTCGCCCATGATGGTCTTGAACGTGGTCTTGCCGATGTAGTCGGCGAGCTTGTTGTCGTCGAGGCTCTTGGTGGCCTGCACCGCCTCGCCGAGGATCTGGATGTAGGCGTAGCCCCAGGTCCCGAGATAGTAGCCGAGCGGATCGACGCCCTCCGCGCCGGCCCGTGCCTGGTACCGCTTGAGGAATGCTTCGGTGCCGTCGAACGTCAAGGCCTTCGCCGGGACCCAGGTCTCATAATTGACCCAGCCGTTGAGCAACGGTCCGAGCTGCCGCTTGAACACGGTCGCCTGCAGCCCGACCATGGCGCCGCCGATCATCTTGGGCTTGTAGTTGAGCTCGTTGACCGCCTTCACCATCCCCACCGAGTCGAGCGGGTAGGAACAGATCGTGACGACGTCCGGATTGGCCGCCTGGATCGCGCGCACGATCGGCGTGAAGTCGGTGGTCGATGGCGGATAGGTCTTGTCGTAGACGATCTTCAGGTTGGCCTTCTTGGCGTTGTCGCGCGCGCCGTCGCAGGCGTTGCGGGAGAACTCCTGGTCAGCGGCGACCAGCGCGACCGTTTGCGGCTTCGGATTCTGCGCCGCCGCGACCTCGAAGAAGCCATCGGTGAAGGACGGCTTGGTGTCCGGCCCGGTCGGGATCATCGCGAAGAATTTCGGGTAGTTGAACTCGTGGTTCACGTCGAGCCCGAACAGGATGATGAAGACCTTGCCCTTCTGCATGATGACCGGCATGGCCGGGGCAGCCTGGGCGGTGGCGTAAGGCCCGAGCACGAGGTCGACCTTGTCGACGTCGAGCAGCTTGGTGTAGATGCCCGGCACCGTCGAGGGGTTCGACTGGTCGTCGTAATAGACCAACTTAACCGAACGCCCGAGCAACCCTCCCTTCTTGTTGATCTCCTCCTCCCAGATCTTCATGCCGAGCAGCGCCTGCTTGCCGTTGGCCGCGAGCGGTCCGGTGAGCGCCATGGAGAAGCCGATGGTGACCGGCTGGCCGGACGGCGCCTGGGCCTTTGCCGGCGTCAACAACACGGCCACCGCGGCCGCGGCGAAGAACGAGGCCACGGCGCCTCGCCATTTCAGTCGTGCAAGCATGCGTTCCTCCAGCTAGCTGACGTTCGAGTTGGGATTCTTGTTGGGATTCTTGGCGATCCCTCGGTTTAAGGTTGCAGTCTCATCGGCCCCAGACCTTGCCGGCGAGTTCGACGATCATCCGCAGTTTCGCCCATTGCTCCTCCTCGGCCAAGATATTGCCTTCCTCGGTCGAGGCGAAGCCGCATTGCGGCGAGAGGCAGAACTGCTCGAGCGGAGCGAATTTGCTCGCCTCCTCGATGCGCCGTTCGATGGCGTCCTTCTTCTCGAGCGTGCCGCTCTTGGAGGTGACGAGACCCAGCACCACCACCTTGTTGCCTTTGGGCAGGAAGCGCAGCGGCTCGAAGCCACCGGCGCGCTCGGTATCGTATTCGAGGAAATAGCCGTCGTAGTTCACCTTGCCCAGCAGCGTCTCCGCCACCGGCTCGTAGCCGCCTTCGGAAATCCAGGTCGAGCGAAAATTGCCGCGGCAGACATGGGTGGTGATGGTCATGTCGGCGGGCTTGGCTTCGAGCGCGGCGTTGATCACGCGCGCATAGATGCTCTGGAGCTGATCGACGTTCGACATGCGCTCGCGCGCTTTGCGCAGCTCCTCCTGCGAGCAGAGATAGGCCCAGACCGTGTCGTCGAACTGCAGGTAGCGGCAACCGGCGTCGTAGAACGCCTTCACCGCTTGCTTGTAGGCATTGCCGAGATCGTGGAAGAATTGATCGAGATCGGGATAGACGCTCTTCTTGATGCCGTCCTTGGCCAGGCGGAAATGCAGCACCGGCGGCGCGGGGATGGTCATCTTGGGCGTGACCTTGGCGTGGGCTTTGAGAAACTTGAAGTGCTCCAGCATCGGGTGGTCGGAAAAGGCGATCTTGCCCACGATGCGCAGCCCCTGCGCCTTCGTCTGCACGCCGCGGAATTGGATGCCCTGCTCGGTGTCGTAAACCTCGACGCCGTCGAGCATGCCGAGGAAATCGAAGTGCCACCAGGAGCGGCGGAACTCGCCGTCGGTCGCCAGCTGAAGGCCGAGCTCCTCCTGCTTCTTGACGATCTTCTCGATCTCGCGGTCCTCGACCGCCTTGAGCTCGGCGGCGGTGATGGCGCCCTTTTCGCGCTTGGCGCGCGCCTCCTTGAGCGCCGCCGGGCGCAGGAAGCTGCCGACATGATCGGCACGAAACGGCGGTTTGGCTCTCTTCATCGATCCGGCTCCTAGGGGCAATCGACCGCGAGCAAAGGCACGCCGGCGACGGCGGCGTCAACCACAAAACGACGGGCGAATTGTCCCGCCCGCCGAGGTGGGACAAATCCCATCATCCCTGGAGGGCGACGCGGCCGGGTCAATGTCTGCCCCTGCGGCGCGATCCGGCGGCGGTGACGCCGAGATAGCTCTCCAGCACCGCGCGGTCGGCGGCAAGGTCGGCGCTCGCCCCCTCGTAGACCACCGCGCCGCGCTCGATGATCGCCGCGCGGTCGGTGACGCCGAGCACCTTCTGCGCGTTCTGCTCGACCAAGATCGCCGACATGCCTTCGTCGCGGATGATGCGCCGCAGCGCCAGCAGTAGCTCCTCGACCAGGATCGGAGCGAGCCCCTCCAGCGGCTCGTCGAGCAGCATGACGCGCGGATTGAGGATCAAGGCGCGGCCGACCGCGAGCATCTGCTGCTCGCCGCCCGAGAGCTGGTTGCCGAGATTGCGCCGGCGTTCGTCAAGCCGCGGAAACAATTCGTAGATGCGCGCCGCGCTCCACGGGCCGGGCCGCGCCACGGCGGTGAGATTTTCCTCGACCGTGAGCGATTTGAAGATGTTGCGCTCCTGCGGCACCCAGCCGATGCCGGCATGGGCGCGCTGGTCGGCGCGCAGCGGCGTGATGTCGCGGCCGTCGAGGCCGATGCTGCCGGTGAAGAAGCGCGTCACGCCCACGATCGAGTTGATCAAGGTGGTCTTGCCCATGCCGTTGCGGCCGAGCAGCGCCAGCGATTGGCCCTCGGCAAGGGTGAGCGAGACCTCGTTGAGCACGACCGCCTCCCCGTAGCCTGCGCTGAGCCGCTCGATGGTCAAGAGGTCAGGCATCGAGCGACTCTCCCAGATAGACCGCCTTGACGCGAGGATCGCGCGCCACCTCGTCGGGCGCACCGTCGACGAACAAGGCGCCGTTGACCAGCACCGAGATGCGATCGGCGAACGAGAACACGATGTCCATGTCGTGCTCGATCAGCAGCACGGTCACGTCGGCGGGCAGCGCCGCGACCGTCGCCAGGATCTCGTGGCGCTCGTCTTCGGGCACGCCCGCCGCCGGCTCGTCGAGCAGCAGCACGTGCGGGCGGCAGGCGATGGCAAGCGCGATCTCGAGCAGGCGCTGCTTGC
>Ga0306924_10001031_pt1 | contig 24851 bp, 19 predicted proteins | sample sta12Can44000111_FD_203756 | JGI IMG/M metagenome (GOLD analysis project Ga0306924, IMG submission 203756) | Lab enrichment of tropical soil microbial communities from Luquillo Experimental Forest, Puerto Rico - statanox.12C.anox.44.000.111 (v2)... | ecosystem: Environmental > Terrestrial >...
ACGACGCCCGCGAGCTCGCCCGCGGCCGCCAGCCGTTCGAGCGACCTACCGCCGACGCCGGAAGCATGGAACTGAATGACCTCGCAGCCGAGCGCTTGCAGGCGCTCGCTCACGCGATCGACGCAGCTGGCCGTGCCGCCAAACGACGAGACCGCGACCAGCAGCGCATGCGCGGCTCTTGTTTCCCTTTTTGCGGCCCAGTTGCGGGCTGCCGCCACCACGGCGAATGCAGCGTTCTCCATCACGGATCGGGTGATGCGGTTGAGCGCGATGTCCCCGATCGACGGATAGAGGGCGATATCGCTTTCGGCCACATACCACTGCGCGGCCGCGGTGCCGGCGACCGTGCTGACCACGACCTTCGGGACGAGATAGGGCAACGCCCGCATGATCGAGCAGACGAGATTGGTGCCGTTGGCGCCGCCAAGCCCGATGGCGCCGGCAATCTCGCCGGCGCGAAACCGCTCGAGCAGCTTCGTTTGCGCGCCTTCGGTCACCACGGCGGCAGCGTCCTGGCGTGACCGTTCGCTCAACGCCTGCCATGTGACTCCGGCCGCCGCAGCCACTGCCGCTCCGGTCACATCGGCACCCTCGACATCGTGCGGCCGCAAGGACAAATCGACAGTCCACGACGTGGCGCCTGCGCGCGCCAGGACGTCGGCGATGAAGCGCGCTTCCCTGCCCTTGGTGTCGAGCGTCGCCAATACCGCGACCGCCGGGTTCGATGCGCTCAAAGAGGATCCTCGCGAGGCATTGTCTTCAATCGAACCTGTAATTGAGCCCGGCGCGCACGATCTGGTCGGCAATGCGGGAATTGAATGCGGCGGTAAGCGTCATGTTCAGCTGATTGTTCACGCCGGTCGTTATCGAGCCGAAGTCCATGTACAGGTATTCGATCTTGCCGGTCCAGTTGCCAACGAGGCGAGCCTCGACCCCGCCGCCAACCGTCCAGCCGGCGTTGACGGTGATGTTGCTGAAAGGATTGGTGGCCGGGGCGCCGGTGGGATCGAAGCCGAACAGGTCACCCGCGGTACGCAGCCCGGCACCCGCCGCGCCCCCGGTAACAAAGACAACGGCATCGGGTGTGACCACCGCCCCGAAGCGCCCACGCAAGGTTCCGAACCATTGCAATCTCTGATTCTGATCAAACGCCGCAAGCACCGGTCCAGCCGGATTGCAGACCGTGCCCGGACAGGCGAATATCGGGGTGTCGTGCTGTCCTGAGAGCTGCGCATCCGCTTCGATGCCCCACAACCAGCTTCCGAGCGCAAAATTGTAGCCGGTCTGAACGCCGAAGACCGTGCCCTGGAGCTTGTAGGACGCGTTGGTCGCAAAGGTTGCGCCGACGATAGTTGAATCGTTGAACAAGGCGTCCGTGCTCGCCTTCCCCCAGCTGGAGCCGGCATTGATGCCGAGATAGTAGCCCGTCCAGGTCCACGCCGCCGCAAGCGGCGCCTTGTAGATTGTGGACGGGCGGGCGCGCGCCTGCGGCGCGAGAGTCGCCGGCTCGTAGATTGCGGCGTAAGGATCGAATTTGTAGTTGAGCCCTACCCGCACCAGGTCTTCCGCGATGCGCGAATTGAAGCTGACGGCAGTCGGGGTCGCATTCGAAGTCAGGATTGCCTGCGCCTTGTCGAAGCCGAAATCCATGTGCAGGTACTCGATCTTGCCGGTCACGTTGCCGGCAAAGCGCGCCTCGATGCCGCCGCCCGCCGTCCAGCCCCCGCGCAGGGCGCGACTGGCGAACGTGCTGGCAGCATCGTTGGTGATCAGACCGTCGGAGCCGTAGATGAGGCCCACATGCTCGATCTCGCTGTAGGCAAGGCCGCCCGTGGCATAGGCCAGCAGGTCCGAAGTGATGGCCACGCCGAGGCGCCCGCGCAGCGTGCCGAACCAGTCGAGGTTGTGCTGCTGCATCACGCTCACCGGCGCATCGATGCCGGCAACGGTGGGGTTGCACACAGCGCCGGGACACTGGGAGACCGTTGCCGTGCGATAATGCTCGAACGTCATGTCGGCTTCGAGGCCCGCGAGCCACATGCCGTACTGCCAGTTGTAGCCGACCTGGGCGCCGCCCATGGCGCCGACGTGCTTGACGGAGAAGCCGGTCGCGGCCAGCGCGTTTCCAAAGCCGTCGCCATAGAGCAGGTCGGTGTTGAAGCGGCTAATACCGTAACCGAAATTGCCGCCGACGTAAAAGCCGGCCCAGGTCCAGAGCGGGCTGTGCGGATAATTGAAAACCCGCGGAACCGCAGAGCTTGACTTCTTCTTCATCGAAGCTCCCGGTCCAAACTTCTGCGCCAAGCCGAAATAATAGCCGATGCGCGGGCCGTATGCGTTGGCGAACACGCCGATGCCGGTGCCGTTTTTGAGCACATAACTCGTATCGAAGACATTGACGACGTCGAAGCGCAACGTGACCGGGTTCCAGCCGGGAATCTCGTATTCATGCGAGATCCCGGCATTGACCTGCGCGTAGGGAGGCATGTGGTCGGTATTGGCGAAGCCGGAGCGCAGGCCGCTGCCGTAGATCAGGTCGGCAGAAAAGCGGGTGCCGTACCGCAAATAGGACACTCCTCCCGATCCGGTCCACAGCTGAGAGTGGTCGGCGTAAACCCAATTGTTTCGAGTATAGGCGAACTCATCCGCACCGAGCAGATATTGGTTGGTGACGACATTGATCCCGCGTTGGCTGGCCCAAGCCAGGTTCGCGTAGGCACGCAGATCGCCGTCCATATAGACGGCTTTAAGCTCGACACCGGTATTTTGACCACTCTCATACTGGAACCCATTCAGCACCAGAGCGGCACCGAACTGCCCCTGATTGATCTGGTCTTTCGTCATTTTCAGATAGAAGTCGGCGCCGAGCTCCAGCCCCGGCAGCACCTTCTGCACGACCCCGATGTCATAGACGTTCGACCGCTCGGGCTGCATCACATTATAAGGCGGCGGCGCCGAGGGCGCCTGCACGGTTGTGCAAGTCGGCGGCAAGGGGGCAGGACAGCTGCTGAACAAGGCGGTGTTGGCGGGCGCTGCAATCACCTGCGCCGGCGGTGTAAAGTTGCGCGCGAAGCCCGCGTGCAACGTCGTGCTCTCGAACGGATTGTAGCTCAGGCTCAAGCGCGGGCTGAGCTGGTTGGCATTGACATACTCCCACATCTGATCGAACCGCGCCCCGGTATTCAATGTCAGCCGGTCTGTGAGCTTCCATTCGTCCGCAAGATAGACGCCGCCGAGCCAGCCGAGCAGCACGCTGGTATCGATCGCCTCAAATGGAATATCCGGATAGATTTGCGCCCCGGTCGTGCCGTCGATCGGCAGCAGCTGGTTCACGCCGGAGACCGTCGTCTTCTCCACGCTCGCGAAGACCCCGCCGCGCAGAGTGTGCGCCTCGCTGACCCGAAACGCGCCATCTCCCTGGATGCCGTTGAGTACGCTGCCGCGGTACACGCTCGTCGCCACCCCGTTGTACATGAGGTCACCGAGGAGGTCGGGGTTGAATTGAACCGAGCTGGTCCGGTTGAAATAGGCGAGCTGCAGGTCGACGTCGTTGACCGACTTCTGCAATGCCAGCACTCCGAACTTGTATTTCTCCACCTGGGTCTCATCGATCAGCGCAGAAGGAAAGGAGGTGATGCCAAAAGCGGTGAAGCTCGGCGATTGCCCGGGAACATTCGGAATCTGAAACTTGTTCGTTGTGGTACCGCCGATGAAGCTCAATCGCGTCGTGGGATCGATGATGGTCGATACATAGGCAAACCCTCGGTCCTGGCTGGTGCGATCGTGAACGGCGTTGAGAAGCGGGGTCGGATTCGAGATTCCCAGAATGTTCTGCAAGAACCGGCCGGCGAAGAAATACTCCGTGCTGCCGGTCTTGCCGCCGTATTGTATGCTGTAATTGCTGGTTTCCCTGCTGCCCCCGTAAACACCGATCTGTCCGCTGTTGTCGAAGGTGGCCGTCTTGATGTCGACGACCCCGATCGTGCGCATGCCGTATTGGGCGGGGAGCGCTCCCGTGATCAGGCTCAAGCTGCCGACGAAGCTGGTGTCGAGGAACTGCCCGAACGCGCCGAGACTGTCGGGCAGCAGAATTCCGTTGATGCGGAAGGCCAAAGAGCTCTCCAGATGCTCGTTGCGGACATGAAAGTTTCCCTCTATCGAGGAATCCTGAGAAACTCCGGGGAATTGCAGCAGCGCCTTTTCGAACGGGGTATTGCTCCCCGCCGGCAGCGCCTCGATGTCCGCGCGGGTCCAGGTGGTGGGTGCCGTGCCCACGGGTGCGAAGATATTGTCGCGTTGTTGATCGAATCTCTGCATCTGTGTCGGAGTTTCGGCGGCCGGAGAGGACGCAGCAGACGGTGAGGCCGTGCGTTGCGCGGGAGGCGGCGCTCGCACCGCGCGCTCGGGCGCAGGTGAAGGGCTGGCGGGGGGCGGGCGCGGCGGAGCACGCGGGGCCGGTGGCGGAGGAGTCACGGTGACCGAGGGCACAGGTACCGTGCCGGGCGCAGCCGGCGTGCCTTCCGGTTGCGGCGTGCTCGGGGGAGGTTGCGCGGCAGGGGTCTGTTGCGCGGGAGCTTGCTGCACGGGGGTCTGCGTCGCAGGCGTTTGCGGAGCAGCCGGCGGAGTAGTCGCTGGCGCCGCTGGACCAGCCGTTTGCGGCGCGGCCCGCCCCGCCAGGCACAGCAGCATCAGCGCCGAGCTGCCCAGCAGCATCCATCGTTTCTGACGCATCGACATTGCACGCCACTTCGTTGCACGGGATGGAGATCCCGAAAGCAGGCTTGAACGGATCAGCCGACAACGTGAGCGTGCGTGGGAGGCCCGCGTGGGTACTCGCTCGCCAGCGAGTCAAAGTGGACGACTTGAGAATCGCGGAGAACGGCGCGCTGCAAGAGCGCGCTCGAAGCAAAAATCTCAATCGCGGTGACGGGGGCGGTGATTCCACATGCGTCATTCGTCAAGCTGCAAAGGATGCAATGCGGCTGATCGCCTGGAAGGTCCTGCGATCCATCCGGGTTCGGCGGGTGATTGTTGTCCCGTCCCGTGGCAGATGACGAACGGGCTGCTCGCCGCAGCGGCTTTCGAAGCTGCGAAGTGCCCGACGACGACGGCGCTGAGAACGAGATGAACCGCGAGAGCAAAACCTGTCGTAGCGGCAATCCATTGCCGCAAGGTAGGCCAGTATCGATATGGCTCCCGCACCCCACACACCCCGCCCGCTTATCATTAACATTGCGGCGGGGCAGCCTGAAGACAGCCGGTTGCTCAGTGCCGGATTGACTCCAACGTGTGATCTACGGGCAACAGAGGCCGGAGGTCACTTCAGGACAAACCGGATGGGCACCGTGAGAGTGACGCGCTCGCCGCCGACCTCGTGCACTGGCAACGGCGGGAACGGCTGCGTCCGCTGCAGCAGCGCCAGCGCTTCCTCGTCGAGGTCAGCAACACCCGACGAGCGCACGACGATGCTTTCGATCACGTGTCCCTGCCGATCGATGGTGAAGGATACCTGCGCAACACCCTGATCATGGCGCGCGTGCGCGGCCGCCGGATAACGCTTGTGACGCTCGAGCGCTGCTGAAATCTGCCCGAGCCAGGTCTGCATCGCCCGCTTGTCGATATGCCTGGTTGGGGAATCCTGCACCGGCCCGGCCGGAAGCGCGGCCGTTCTCGCAAGGTCCGGCGGGGGCGGAGTTGTTACCGGCACCGCCTCGCGCGGCTGCTCGGGCGGCGTCGGCTCGACCTTTTCCTCGATTGCCTCCTCGCCCTTGGCCTCGATCTTCTCCAGGGTCTCCTTCTCGACCTTCTCGACCGGCTTGTCGGGTACGGCATCGGATTGCACCTGCTCGGGTGCGGCGATCTGCTCCGGCGCGAACTCGATCACGATGGCGCCGCCCTCCGCAGGCTCGACCGGCTCGTGCCAGCGCACCATCGCTGCGGCGACCGCACCGTGCCCCAGCACGACCACGGCAGCGGCGATCAACCAGCGCCGCAAGTCGGCAATGTCCTCAGCGGTCAAAGCTATCACCACCCTGGCTCTTTCTGCATTCTCCCGGCTGCCGCGGAGCAGCAGCCGACAGCGCGAAGCATGCTCATGACCCGGAACGCAAGCTCCTGTGGCGTAGCCTTATTCGGCGGCGGACAATGCCCGGCGCACGGAGGTGCCCGGCGCCGCGACTGCCGGGCGATCGAGATCGCGGCTCACCAGCCGCAGCACTTCGGCGGAGGCATCGCCGAGCTGCGCGCGATAGCCTGCGATCCAACGCGCAAACATGTTGTAGATGACCACGGCGGGAATGGCGGCGGCAAGCCCGAAGGCCGTCGCCAGCAGAGCCTCGGCGATGCCGGGCGCGACCACGGCGAGATTGGTGGTGTGCGATTTCGAAATTCCGATGAAGCTGTTCATGATGCCCCAGACGGTGCCGAACAGGCCCACGAATGGAGCGGTCGCTCCAATGGTGGCGAGCACGCTGGTGCCGCGCAGCATGCGCCGCGCCCGCGCCGCTTCGATGCGCTCAAGGCGCGAGGCGACGCGCTCCTTGATGCCGTCAGGCTCCAGCGATTCCATGGAGAGCCGCAGCTCCGTCGCGGCAGCATCGAGAAACTCGCCCACCTCGCTACGCCTTCCGGCGAGCCGTTCAAGGGCCTCGCCCAGCGAGCGCACACGCGCGAGAATGCTCAGGGCTGCTCCCACGCGATGTTTCGCCACGAACAGCTCGATGGTCTTGGCCAGCCACACCGTCCAGGTGACAACGGATGCCACGGTGAGGCCGATCAGCACCCCCTTCACCAACGGGTCGGCGGAAAGAAACATGCCCCAGGGCGAGAGATCGCGTGGCAAGGTTGCATTGGCGATAACCGGCTCCGCCGGCGCATCCTGCGCCAGCGCCGACAGCGGGACAGCGACGAATGCGATCATCGCCGCCGCGCGCACGATTGCGACCGCCGCTGCGGCATATCGATCGCGCCGGAATCCAGAGATGTGTTCGCAAGCCATGTAGCCGCGCATCTTGACCTCTCTCACCCAGCCCATTCTACGACATGCAATCGTGGCGCTATAATGTAACATTTCAAGATTTGGTGATAAGGACCCCCCCACACTGGAATGAATCCAGAGTGGAATGAATTCGGTCGAACCGTAGCTCCATGCCGCCTCCCCCGCCTCAATCGAACTTGTAGTTGATGCCGGCGCGCACGACCTGATCGGTAACGTGCGAGTTGAACATGGTGGTCATGGTGACCACAGGCTGATTGAGGCTGTTCACGGTCGGAGCTTTGTTTGTCGTGACGGTGCCGAAGTCCAGGTACAGATACTCGATCTTGCCCGTCCAATTGCCGCAGATATGCGCTTCGACCCCGCCCCCGATGGTCCAGCCGCCCTTCACGACAACGTTGCTGAAGAAATCGTTGGTTTGAGTGCCGAGCTGATCATAGGCGAATACCGTTCCTCCGGTGGACAAGCCGGCAAAGGCGGCGCCACCCGTCACATAGGCAAACGCATCTCCCGCGACGGCCGCGCCAAGCCGCGCGCGCAGCGTGCTGAACCATTCAACCCTCTGATTTTGGTCGAAGGTCACGCTGACCGGCCCGGCGGGATTGCAGATCGTACCGGGACAGACAAAAGCCGGATTGGCGCGCTGGCCGGACAGTGCAAGATCGCCTTCGATGCCCAGGAGCCAGCTCCCCAGCTGGAGGTTGTAGCCGGCCTCAACACCGACCAACGCGCCGCGCAGATCGTAGGAGGAGGTGGTGGCATATGTTGCGCCGGGAATGGTGGAGTCGTTGAAGAACGCATCCGTGCTTGCGCTGCCGAAGCTGTAGCCGGCATTCATGCCGAGATGGTAGCCGGTCCAGGTCCACACCGGCGCCACAGGGGTCTTGATCACCGTAAGGCGTCGCTCGGGGACCGCAGACTTGGCCGGCGCGGCAGCGGCAGCGTTCGGATCGAACTTGTAGTTGACGCCGAGCCGGATGACGTCGTCACGCAGATGGGAGCTCAGGGTCGCTGCGATCGGGGCAATGATCTGGTGATTGACCGCGATTGCCGAATCGCTGCCGAAGTCCATGTGAAGGTACTCGACCTTACCGGTGACATTCCCGAACAGCCGCGCTTCGATCCCGCCGCCGACGGTCCAGCCGGCCTTCGCGCTGCGGCTCGCGTAATTATTGCTGGGGGCAGCCAGGGGGTTTCCGGTGGAATCGGTACCGGAAATCGTGCCGTAATGCGCAATTCCGCCGACCGCGAGCCCGCCGGTCACGTAGGGTACCGCACCCGGTACGATCTCCGCGCCAAGCCGCCCGCGCACGGTGCCAAACCAGTCGAGGTTGTAGCTGTCGGCAAGCGTCACCGGTGCATCGAAGGTGGTGATGCCGGGATTGCACAGCGCGCCATCGCACATTGACGATGAAAGGAGGCGCTGGCTTGAGACGTTGATATCAGTCTCCAGGCCGGCGAGCGAGATTCCCGATTGCAGGTTGTAGCCGCCCTGCACACCGACAATTCCGCCTTTGATGTTCGAGGACGCAGTGCTCGCAAACAATGGCGTGCCCGTTGTCACATCGCTGTAGACCGCGGTGCTGCGCAACGGGCCGGCGGCGTAGCCGGCATTGGCTCCGAAATAGAAACCTGTCCAGGTCCACCCTGCTTTGAGGGGCACCCTGTAGATCGGCCGCACTCTCTCGCGCACTGCCGTAAGCGCGTCGGCCTTGTAGAGCGGCACATAGGTCGCGTAGGGATCGAACTTGTAGTTCAGCCCGACACGAATCAGGTCTTCCGTGATGCGGGAATTGAAGGAGACGGCGATCGGAGTGGCATTCGGAGGAAGGATGGCTTGCGCCTTGTCGGAACCGAAATCCATGTGCAGGTACTCGATCTTGCCGGTCACGTTGCCCGCAAGTCGCGCTTCGATGCCGCCGCCCGCCACCCACCCTCCGCGCAACGAGCGGTCGGCATACGTAATTCCTATGTCGTTGGTACCGCCGTTGGCGGCAATGCCGTTCGAGCCCCACAGAACCCCCGAGTGCTCGATCTCGCCGTAAGCCAGGCCGCCGGTGCCATACGCCGCGATATCCGGCGTAATGACGACCCCCAGCCGCCCGCGCACGGTCCCGAACCAGTCGAGGTTATGCTGCTGCTGAGCGCTTACCGGCGCGTCGAAGCCCGTAACGAGCGGATTGCAAAGCACGGCCGGACACTGGGAGACGGTTGCCGTGCGATAGTGCTGGAAGGTGATGTCAGTCTCCAATCCCGCGAGCAATATCCCGTACTGCCAATTGTAGCCGGCCTGACCACCGCCCATTGCGCCGATGTGCTTGCTGGAGAAGCTCGTCGAGTCCAGTGAGTTTCCAAGATTGTCGGCATAGAGCAGATCGGTGTTGAACCGGCTTGAGCCGTAGCCGAAATTGCCGCCGATGTAGAAGCCGGTCCAGGTCCACACCGCGCCGAGGGGATTCTTTGAAATGAACGGCATGTAAACGACCGTAGGCGCGGGCGCCTTGTCGACGGATGCGCCTGGGCCAAACTTCTGCGACAAGCCGAAAAAGAAGCCGCGTCGCGGCCCGAATTGCTGGGCGAACACGCCGACGCCGGTTCCATTCCTGATCACGTAGCTGGTATCGAAGAGATTGACGATATCGAAGCGCAACGTGACCGGGGCCCAGCCCGGGATGGCGTACTCCCGCGCGATCCCGGTGTTGACTTGCGCATATGACGGATTGTGGTCGGTGTTCTCAAAGCCCGAGCGCAGGCCGCTGCCGTAGACGAGGTCGGCGCTCAGGCGGGTTCCGTACCAGAGATAGGAAACGCCCGCCGATCCGGTCCATATCTGAGTGTGATCGGTGAAGATCCAGTTGTTGGCGGTGTATGCGTTGCCCGCCGGATCGAACAGATACTGGTTCGATACCCTGGTCGTTGCCCGCTGATTGGCCCAGGCCCAGTTCGCATAGGCCCGGAAGCCGCCGTTGGTATATGCCGCTTTCAGCTCGATCCCGACATTTTCCGCCTTGTCGTAGTTGAATCCGCTGAGCACGAGCGCCTGGCCAAACTGCCCATCGTCGATCAGATCCCTGGCTTCTTTGAGATAGAGGTCGGCACCGACCTCGAACCCCGGCCACACCTTCTTCAGCACGCCGACGTCATAGATATTCGCGCGCTCCGGCAGCATCGGGTAATAGGGCGGAGGAATCCCGGGCGCCTGCGTCGTCGTGCAGGCCGGGAACAGCGCGACAATCGGCCCAGGACAGGTGATGGCGAGGTTGGTGTTCACCGGCGCGGCGATCACCTGCACCGGCGGGGTAAAGGTGCGTGCATAGCCGGCGTGAAATAGCGTGCCCAGAACCGGCTCGTAGGTCAGGCTCGCACGCGGGCTGAGCTGGTTGGCGTTCATGTACTGCCACATCTGGTCGAAGCGCGCCCCGGTATTCAAGGTGAGGTTGTCGGTGAGCCTCCATTCGTCCGCCAGGTAGACGCCGCCGACCCAGCCGAGCAGCACGCTCGTGTCGATCGCCTGGAACGGAACGTCGGGGAAGATTTGAGTGGCCGGGAAAGTCGATCCATCAAATGGGAGGAAATTCGAATTGCTGGAGACCGTCGTCTTCTCGGCCGTTACCGTGAAGCCGGCACGCAGCGTGTGCGTTTCGTTGACACGAAAAGCGCCGTCGGCCTGAACTCCGTTCGCCACGCTGCCGCGGTACACGTTGCTGGCCACGCCGTCGAGGATGAGGTCGCCGATGGGGTCGGGCGTGAACTCAATGGTGGCGGTTCGCATGAAATAGGCAAGCTGAAGATCGACGTCGTTGACGGACTTCTGCAGGGCCAGCACGCCGAATTTGTAGTGCTCGACCTGATTCTCATTGAGTTGCGCCGAGTCGAAGTTGGCGACACCGAAAGCGCTGAACGGCGGCGCAAAGCCGAAGATGCTCGGAACAGCGCCCGGCGTGTTGGGAATCTGAAATTTGTTTGTTGACATGCCGCCGATGAAGCTCAGGCGGGTGGTCGGATCGAGGACGGTCGAAATATAGGCGAAGCTGCGGTCCTGCTGGCTGGCGTCATGAATGGCATTGATGCTCGGGCGTGGGTTCTCAATGCCGAGAATGTTCTGCAGATAGCGGCCGGTGAAAAAATATTCAGTGCTGCCGGTGGTGCCGCCATATTGGATGGTGGCACTGGCTGTTTCCCGGCTGCCGCCGTAGACGCCGATCTGACCGACATTGTTGAACTTGGCAGTCGTGATGTCGACAATGCCGGCGGTTCGCAGGCCGTATTGCGCCGGCAGGGCCCCGGTGATCAGGCTCAAGCTGCCGACGAAGCTGGAGTCGAGGAATTGGCCGAACGCGCCGAGGCCGTCGGGCAGCAGGATGCCGTTGATGCGGTACGACACGTTGGCGTGCTCGTCGCGCACATGCAGGTTTCCGCTCGCGGCCGAATCCTTGGTAACGCCCGGCAGCTGCAGGAGCACGTCGGTGAGCGGCGCATTGGTGCCTTGCGGCAGCGCCTCGATGGCCTCGCGGCCAAGCGTGGTTGGGGCGGTGCCCGCCGGGGCGAAGATGTTGCTGCGCTCGGCATCGAATCGGTCGGTCGCCGACTGCGATGGCGCGGACGGAGCGGACGGAACAGACGGCTGCGCAGTGCGTGCCGGGGTGGCCGGCGCTCTCGCCGCAGGCGCTGGCTGCACCGTGGTTGCGGGCTGTGCCCGCGGTGCCGTGCGCACCGGCGTCGGAACGGGCGGCGGGGTCACCGTGACGGGCGGGATGGTCACCGTGCCGGGCGATGCGGGGGGAGCGCCCGGCTGCTCGGTCGGTTGTGACGGCGCAGGAGGCGCGCCGGGGGCGGCAGCCGGCGGCTCGGTGGCCACCGGCGCGGATGGTGCCGGAGTGCTGCTTTGCGGCTGCTCCGGCTGCTTGTCCCGCGGCTGCGACACGGCAGTGCCTGCCCAGCAGCTCAGCAATACCAGCGAAGAGCTGCTCAGAAGCAGCAAACGCCTTCTACGACTCGACATTTTCGAAACCCGCTCGTTTTCATCTGAAAACGACCCTCCTGTGACTGCGCCTAGCGCGCGGCGTCGGTCGCAGGACTGCGCCGATGCCGGGCAAGCTCAGGCGAGCGGAGGCGCGCGGGCGGCGAAGGGGGTTGGCGGCGAGGCGGGCAATGCAAAGCGCAACGTCAGATGCGGACGGTGCAATTGCCCGAACATGAGCGGCAGCGGCAACGCCGCCGCGGCCGGCACCAACGTGCCGGCGAGATGAATGAGCGCGCAGGCCGCGCAATAATCATCTGCAGCTTTCGGTCCGTGGTGGCCCGCGGGCGCGACCGCGCCGGCCGCCGCCTCGATCCTGACAGAGGAATTTCCGCCGAGGCCGTCGAGATGCACATGGCCGAACGTGAGCACGAGCTGGACGGCAAGCGCAAAGAGCGCAACGCACGAGCCCAATCTCAGACGCGAACGAATCCAATGCATGGTCGCTACGTCCTGCACTGTGCAGGTCATCGCCGGCAAACTCTAGTTACAATGTAACATTTCGGCAATCTTTGGGCCGCGATTCACCGGGACTGTTGCAAAAAAATCAAAGTCTAGGAAAGGGCGCGCTGGCCTAACTTGTCGTAGCCTTTCCAATTGTAGATCAGAGCCGACGCGATCCAGCACATGACGAACAGGCCTATGACAAGGAGACCGAATGCACCAAGCGATTCGTTCAGGGCAGCGATCCGCTCCCAGAAGCCGCCTTGCAGGCCGAGACTGCCGGCGACAAGCCCCAGCGCCTCGATACCGCCGATGAGGAGGGCAACCAGCACCGACACCGCGGTGATGGTCAGATTGTACCAGAGCTTGCGGATGGGGTTGGCGAAGGCCCAGCCGTAGGCCCCGACCATGAAAACCCCATCGAGGGTATCGACCAGCACCATTCCAGCCGTGAACAGGGCGGGAAAGATCAGCATCGACCACAGCGACATGCCCTGCGCGACCTGCGCGGCGGACAGGCCGAGCAGCCCGATCTCGGTTGCCGTGTCGAAGCCCAAGGCGAACAGGAAGCCCAACGGATACATGTGCCAGCTTCTGGAGATGATCCCGAATAACCCACGGAACAGTCGCGCGAGAAATCCGCGGCCGGCGAGAAGCGCATCGAGATGCTCGGGCTCGAGCCGGCCGCCGCGGCGAACCTGCTGAAAGCTGTGCCAGACGCCGAGGAGAATTGTGAGATTGATAATCGCGATCGTCAGCAGAAAAAACACCGACACGCTGGTCCCGATCACGCCGCCGATCGCCTTGAATGACCCGAACCTGCTCTCCAGCGCGGCGGCGGCGGCACCGATGCCGAGGGTGGCGAGCACGACTACGGTCGAGTGGCCGAGCGAGAAGAAGAAACCCACCGACAGCGGTCGTTTTCCCTCCTGCATGAGCTTGCGCACCACGTTGTCGATGGCCGCGATATGGTCGGCATCGACCGCGTGGCGCAGTCCGAACGTGTAGGCCAGGAACGCAGTCGCCAGCAGCGCCGGACGATCGGCCAGCGCCCAGAGCGCCCAGCTCCAGGCCAACGCATTCGCCAGGACCAGGGTCGCGTAGATGCCGATCAATTTTGCGCCCCGCCCGTCCGGCTCGTCGTTGAATACCTGTGCGAATGACATGTGATGAGGTCTTGCGGCTATGGTGTCGCACGCATCGTCCCGGGTGGGCAAGCCGTGCCGAGGCGAAAGATGCAATCGCGCTTCATCGACGCTCGATCTGGACCGTCACATGCGACAGATCGTGAAAGCGGCCGAGCAGAGCTTGATAATATTGCGGCCCTCTCTGCGTCTGCGTGGCGATGGAGAGGATTGCGCCCAGATGTCCCGGCCCCAGACGCCACAGGTGCAGATCCGTCAACCGGTCGCCGTCGGCTTCCAGCATGGCCCGCATGCGCTGTGCCATGCCGCGATCGGGAGTCATGTCAAGCAGAATGGAACCGGTGTCCCGCACCAGGCTGTAGGACCACGTGAGGATAACGAAGGCGCCGCATAGGCCCACGACCGGGTCCATCCAGCTCCAGCCGAGAAAGCGGCCGAACAACAGTCCGATAATCACCAGCACGGAGACCGCGGCATCTGCCAGCACATGGATGACGGCGGCTCGCATGTTGTTGTCGCGATGCGCGGCGGCGTGCGCGTGCTCATGGGCGTGCTCATGCTCGCCGCCGTGCGCGTGCGCATGGTGATCGTGTGCGTGCTGGTGCCCGCCTCCACCCAGCAGAAGGACACTCGCGACGTTGACCGCCAATCCCAGGCACGCGATCGGAATAGCCTCGTCGAAGCTGATCGGAACCGGCCATATGAAGCGCAATACCGCTTCGTAACCGATGAGGAGCGCAATCATGGCCAGCACGATTGCGCTGGTAAATCCTGCGAGGTCGCCCAGCTTGCCGGTGCCGAAGCTGAAACGGGCATCCTCCGCATGGCGGCGGGCATAGCTGTAAGCGAGCGCCGCCAGCAGCAGCGCGCTGGCGTGCGTCGACATGTGCAGCCCGTCGGCAACCAGGGCAATCGAGCCGAACAGGATGCCGCCGACGATCTCGGCGACCATCATGGCGCTGCACAGGGCGATCACCATCCATGTGCGGCGTTCGTTGCGCGCGTGGCCTTCGCCGAGGAAGACGTGGCTGTGCGTTTGCGAATGGATATCGGTCATCCCGGTTCACTCATCTTAGATACGCGCGCACGACCTCGATCAGTTCGTCGGCGCGCTCGGCGCGCTCGCGCGCCGGAAGGCTGGGGGCGGCCACGTGGCAGCGCACGTGATCCTCGACCACCTCGGCCATCAGGCCGTTCACGGCGCCGCGCACCGAGGCGATGACCTGCAGCACGTCGGCACAGGCGGCCTCGGCCTCCAGCGCGCGTTCGATGGCCTCGACCTGGCCGCGGATACGCCGCACCCGCGCCAGCAGCTTGGACTTCTCGCGGATCGTGTGGCTCATGGGGCACCCTTTTCGTTACATAAGATAATGGGGTAGGGTATACCTGTCGAGGAGGCTTGCCGGATCATCGCGGCGATTGCCCCAAGCCTTCTCCATGCGCTCCACCGGCGGTCTCGTCCGGAGCCTGGAGACGCCAATAACACTCCAGCCGACCGTCCGCCGGCGCACGCTGCCAATGACACACGAGTGCCGGCCGCCGGACCCATTGTATCGCGCTTGCGGGACGTGCTTGTGGCGCATTGTCGTTTGCCGGCACGAGCCTCGCTGGTCCGGGCGCGGCGCGCCCGGGAGCAGGCATCCGAAGCTGTGAGAGCCTTGCGAGCTTTGCGAACATTGCTCACCTCCTCTTCCGCTTGTCGCGGCGGGTGGTGAGCGTGAGACGACGGCTAGGGGCGACCGTCGACCCTCACGCGGCCATGGTTGCCGCGACCGATCTCGATGTTTTGGGACGATGCGCGGCCGGACCCATTCGCCAGGCCGGCATCATCCAGGGTGGTACTGCCCATTTGCTCTTCGTCGGGTTAAGAAATGCCGTCAGGACGGCCGTGATGCTGGTCGCGACGACATGTGGCCACTCATGCTTCATATTCAAGTGAGTCAAGAGAGCCCGAAATGAGCCGCGCAACCGCCATTCTCCACCCCGGCGTGCCGGTTACGCTTGCGCCGGCCGGCCATATCAGCTTCGAGATCGAGAGCGGAGAGCGGCTGCGTCTTGCGCAGCCCGCGGGCGAGCAGGTCGCGGATTTCGTATCCTTCAACCGGGACGACGTCTCCGAGATGCTCTCCATGCATTCCAGCCGAGCCGTCAACTTGAGCTGGCGACTGACCGAGCCGCACGTTCTCTACAGCAACCGCACCCGCGCCATGTGGCAGATCGAAGAGGATCTCACGCGGGAGAACTACTGCGGCGGAGGCTTCTGCAGCGAGCACCTCAATGTGGCGCGCTACGGCGCAGTCGCAGCGGGTGCGCCCAATTGCCAATCGAACCTCGAGGCGGCGGTGCGCGGCTACGGCATGGACCGCCGCAGCTTCAACGTCGATGCCTGCTTCAACGTCTTCATGACCGTCGCCTATGACCAGGACGGCAAGTGGGAGATCCGGCCGCCAAAGGGAAAGCCCGGCGACCACATCGTCATGCGCGCGCTGATGCCGCAAATCGTGGCCATCTCCAACTGTCCGGTGCTCTTCAACGCCTGCAACAACTTCCGTCTCAAGCCGCTGAGCCTCGAGATTCTCAAAGGCTAGAGCCAGATCGTTTGACAAGCGACCAAGGCTTGCCGCACTGTAGTAACATGTAATACTGGGTCACAAAATGGGCCGAACCTCGTCCGTGCTTTCGATATCGCTCCCGGCAGAAATGGCGAGCGAGCTCGATCGCGTCCGGAAAAAGGAGCATCGAACCCGCTCCGAGCTGGTGCGGGAGGCGCTGCGGCGATACATCCGCTATGCCGATGCCCATACCGTGCGGGATCTGGCTGTCTCGCTGCCGGAGGAGGCGCCTACGGCTGAGGAGATCGAAGCGATCAGGCAAGGGACCAGGGAATTCAGAGAAGGCAAATATGTAACCCTCGATCAGTTCCGCCATGAGCTGGGCCGTCAACCTCAGCAATCGCGCTCGAAAAAACCTCAAGCACGTTCCCGTCGCTGACCAACAACGCATCGCGGCACAGCTTGACGCCATGCGCGTCAATCCACTGTCAGGAGACGTGGTGAATCTAAAGGGTCAGGATGCATTTCGCCGCCGCGTCGGCAATTATCGGATCATCTTTCGGATCGATTTCAAGTTGCTTGCAGTCGCAATCCTGAGCATTGAGCGTCGCACGACGACTACGTACCGTTAACGCGCGTTTCGGGGGACCGAAGAAAGGCGGCACCGGAGTGGGGGCTGGCCATCTCCAAGCGCATTATCGAGATGCACGGCGGAAAAATCCGGGTACACTCGGTGCTCGGGCAAGGCTCGACGTTCTCGTTCACGCTTCCGGTTACGGTAACTCAGCAGGCGAGTCAGACATGAGCAAGCAAATCCTCGTGGTCGAGGATCAGGAGGACAATCGCCGGATCGTGCGCGACCTCCTGACCACGACCGATTACGAGGTCATGGAAGCCGAAAACGGCGAGGAGGCGCTGGCGGCCGTGGCCAAGCAGCGGCCCGACCTGATCCTGATGGACATCCAGCTCCCGGTCATGGACGGCTATGAGGCAACGCGCCGCATCAAGGCGGATCCACAGCTGCGCGCAATTCCCATCATTGCGGTGACGTCCTACGCCCTGAGCGGAGATGAGGAAAAAGCCCGTGCCGCCGGCTGTGACGATTTCGTGCCCAAGCCGTACAGCCCGCGCCAGCTGCTGGCAAAGATCCGCAAGTACCTGCCCTGAAAGGGAACACCATGCTCTCAAAGCTCAAAGCTGCGTGGAGCCGTCTCACAGCAGCGCGCGCAGGGGAGGAAGCAGGCGGACCGCCGGCCGCGGCAGTGGAATACAAGGGCTATCGCATCCAGCCGGCCCCGTACAAGGCGAGCGGCGTCTACCAGACCTCCGGGATCATCGAGAAGGATACGCCAACAGGCACGAAGACCCACCGTTTCGTGCGCGCCGACACCCACCATAGCAAGGATGATGCGGTTGCGTTTGCGATCTCGAAGGCCAAGCAGATCATCGACCTGCAAGGCGACCGCATGTTCGGCCAGACCGACGGCGCTTGACTGAAACTACATCGTCATGCCCGGACCGGGCATCTGACAATGAGCGCGCGTCAACGTAATCGAAAAACGCTCTATCTCGCTTGCGGGGCGAATTCCTGATTGCTGAAATTCGACTGCAGCGGCTTGCGGATGACGATGTATGCGCGGTTGGCAGCCTGGTGGCAGGAGTTGCATGCTGTCGTGAGCTTGTCGAACGAGGCGGAGAACGTGCTGAAATCACGGCTGGCGATTGCGCTCTCAAGGCCGGCTATGGCGCCGGTGATGATTGCATCGACCATGTCGCCGACAGGAACGTTTTGATAGGTCGGAACAAGGTCCTGTACGTCGGAAAACACCTCCTTGAGCTCGGTCAATTGGTATTCGGCAAGCTCCCAGTTGCGGGCTTCCCCGGCAAGCCACAGCTTGGCATGATCGACCTGAATCCTTTCCATGAATTCCCCAAGGCCGGGGATGTAGCTTTTCGGCAGGTCCGTCACCGGGGGAGGCGGCTGCGGACCTAAGGTCTGGCCGCTCGCTGCAAGGCTCGCGGCCGTGAGCAAGCCGACACCAAGAAAAACGCCGAGCCGGCTCATTGGCGGCGCGGGATTCTTTGCAGCACGTCCTTTATGGGGTGCTCGGTCCAGGCCAGCGTGACGTAATCGCGGTGCCGGATGCCTTCGCCGGTCTGCAGGAACGCAACCGTCCCCGGCTTGAGCGGACCGGCAAGCTCATCGGCCACCTTGATACCTTTGTCGCGCAGGATGCGGGCGAGCTCGTCGTCGTGGCGCTTGGTTCCCTGCGTATAGGCGCTGACAAAAAAGCCGGAGCGGTTGTTGACGATCCAGGACGAGAACTTGTCGATCTCGCCGTAGAGGGAGTCGAGTAGCACCACGCCTTTCACGCGGTTGCCGAGACCGCCGACCTGCAGGCACGAGGCCGCGGTCACGAAACCCCCGCTGTAGGAAACAATCACGACCGGCATCCTCGCGAAGGCATCGGCGGCGCGCCTATCCCCATAGAGACGCGTGAGTTGCTCAGCCGCTTCCGCCATGAACCGCTTGAACCCGCCGCGCTCCCAGAACTTGCCGGCACTGGAATCGGCGGCATCGTAGGCGAGCTGAGGGGCGACCAGCACGGCATTGATGCCGGATTCGGAAATCTGCTTGGGCAGCAACTGACGGTCGCGCACATCGCGCTCAAGCGTGGCCCCGTGGCCGTGGAAGAACACCAGGATGACGCCCGGCTTGCGCGCATCGAAGCCGGCAGGCACGTGCACGAGGACGCGGTTGTCGCTGTATCGGCTGCCCTGTGCGTAGGCTCCCTCCCCGCTGCGCGGGTTCTTGCCGAAATACGGAAAGGCCGAGTTCTCAAAGCCGATCAGCTGGGTTTGCGGCTGCTTGACCACCGGAACGTACGGCAGATCAGGAGACAGCGAAGCCAGCTTGTAGGAGCCCGGAATCGGCTTGCTGCGCTCGGCAATCGTCGTCCGCATGGAGGCGGGAACGACGCCCAGGGCCGGGGAATAGCGTTCCTCGAACGAATCGGCGAAAAAACGGTCCGCGAACGAATCCCGGGCGAGCGGCCGCGCTGCCTCGGCGGTATGGACGGAAAGCGGGACCAAAATGTCGGCTTTGGCGTATGCGGGGCGCGGCGTAGCCGGATCCCTGGCGACCACCGCCTTGGTCTCCGAATTCCCGCAGCCCTGAACCAGAAGGCAGGGCAGCACGACGAACACCGAGGACATGCCGGCCCAGCGCCGCCGCGGACCGCTCACGCGCCTCGCCGGAAAGCCGCAGGTGTCGTTGAGATTCGGGACTTCCGATCCCGCTGAATTCATCCCCACACAGCTCCAACCCAGACGCGCGCATGCGGGCGCTCGCAAGCAGCACGGTCACGTCTTTCGTCGGAACTCCCCCTGCCCCACTAAATTGAAAACACTAGATTATGTCGGCATTGTGGGACGGTTCGCGGCTACCCCGAGCGCGCAGCGACCACAATTTGCCGTCTTCGACAGCGAACCGTCCGATCTGGTCGGGCTGACGTCCGCACCGATACTGTGATGTATTTACTACGGTCTAAATTTACCCACCGTTAACGCTCAGATAGATGTTCTTGCGCCTTAATGCGTGTGTTTAATAACCGACTCGGAATGCGGGTGTGGTAGGGGAGAAAGCGCGTATGGCCATTGTCGAGGTCGCCAGCCCGGCGCGATTGGCCGCGCGTCCGCAGATCCGCCTGTCGGTCTCCATGCTGACCGCCACCGCCATCGTGGTGGCGGACATGGTAGGCGTCGGCGTGTTTACCAGCCTTGGATTTCAGGTCCAGGCCATCCCATCCGGGTTCTCGCTGCTGCTGCTGTGGGTGATCGGGGGCGCCGTTGCGCTGTGCGGAGTCTTTTCCTACGGCGAGCTTGCCGCCATGTTTCCTCGCTCCAGCGGCGAATATAATTTTCTCAGGCAGACCTACCATCCCGCCGTGGGATTCCTGGCGGGCTGGCTCTCGGCCACGGTGGGCTTTGCGGCTCCGGTGGCACTCGCCGCCATGGCATTCGGCCAGTACGCGAAGGCGATTGTTCCGGGCGCGCCGCCGCTTGCGCTCGGCCTCGGAGTGGTCTGGATCGTGTCCTTGGTAGGGCTGCGGAGTCTGCGCCAAAGCAGCGCATTCCAGATGATCTGGACCATTCTGAAGGTGACGCTGATCCTCGCGCTCCTGGTCGCCGGATTCGTGCTCGCAAAGCCGCAACCGATCTCGTTCGCGCCGTCGGCCGCCGATCCCTCCCTGGTGATCAGCGCACCCTTCGCGATCAGCCTCGTCTTCGTGATGTACTCGTATTCAGGCTGGAATGCCGCGACCTACATCGCCGGCGAGATGCGTGATCCGCAGCGCAGCCTGCCGCGCTCGCTGCTGGTCGGAACATCGATTGTCATCGTCCTGTACGTCGCGCTCAACGCCCTGTTTCTCTACGCCACGCCGATCGCCGAGCTCGCCGGTCAAATCGACGTTGCCGTCATCGCGGGCAAGCACATATTCGGCGATCTCGGCGGCCGCATCGTCGGCGCGCTCATCTGCATCGGACTGGTTTCCTCAATCAGCGCCATGATGTGGATCGGCCCGCGGGTGACGACGGTGATGGGCGAAGACATGCCGATTCTGCGGGTGTTCGCGCGCCGGTCCAGGAGCGGGGTGCCGACCACCGCGATCCTGTTCCAGCTCGTGGTCGCAACGCTGATGCTCTTCACCCAGAGCTTCGAGGCGGTGCTCGACTTCATCCAGTTCAGCCTGCTGGCCTGCTCGTTCCTGGCAGTGGCGGGCGTGATCAAGCTGCGCATCACCCGGCCTGATCTGCCGCGGCCCTACCGTGCCTGGGGCTATCCGGTGACGCCGCTTGTTTTCCTTTCGGTGACCGCATTCATGATGTACTATCTGGTGACCCAGCGTCCGGTGCAGTCGTTGATCGGCGTGCTCATCATGGCGTCGGGCCTCGCCGTCTACTATCTTTCACGCCCCCGGATCGCTCCGGGCCTTGCAACGCCAACCTGAGCCCGGACAAATGCTTCAGCGCAGGACGATTATCGCCGCCGCCGCGGGGCTGTTGCTCGCGGCCGCGGCGCCGGCACGCGCCGCCGACACCGCGACCGCGAACGATACGGCGCTCTTTCTCGCAGGCATGCCGCCTGCCGCCGATTCTCCGCTCGCGCCGCTGACCAAGGACCGCGCCTGGCAGCAGCATGCCCACACCTTCGACGGCGCCTTCGGACGCCTCGATCAGGGGCAGCTCGCGCGCATTCGAGCCTGGTCGAGCGCCAATCTCACGACTTCGCGGCCGACCATGTTCTACATGTTCAGCGGTCCCGACTTCCTCTACGCCAACGCGTTCTATCCCAACGCCACGACCTACGTGCTCGCCGCCCTGGAACCGGTCGGCACGGTGCCCGACCTGACCACGCTGCGCGGCTCGGTTGCGTCAAGCCTTTATCAGCTGCACGTCTCGCTCAGCTCGATCCTCTCGTACAGCTTCTTCATCACCCATCGCATGAAGTCGGACCTGCGCGCCACCCGCGTCAACGGCGCGCTGCCGATCCTTTACGTATTTCTGGCACGCTCGGGCAAGACCATCCGCGAGGTCACCATGGTGCATCTCGACGATGCGGGCGCCGTGCAGCCGGACGCTGATGGCAATGCCCGCGGCAACGCCACGCGCGGCGTCAAGATCGTGTTCGCCGGCAGCGACGGCGAGGCGCGCACGCTCTATTATTTCAGCACCAACATTGCAAACGATGGCGTCAAGAGCAGCGGCTTTCTGAAATTCTGCGAGTCGCTCGCGCCCGCGGACAGCCTCATCAAGAGCGCGTCCTACCTGCTGCACTCGGGCGGCTTCACCACGGTGCGCGACTTTCTGCTCGCCAACAGCGCGGTCAGGGTGCAGGACGATTCCGGCATTCCGCTGCGCTATTACGACGCCAAGAAGTGGGACCTGCAGCCGTTCGGCCACTACCTCGGCCCGATCGGCGTCTTCCCCGGCAGGTATCAGCCGCAATATGCGGTGCTCTTCAGAAAAAGCCGCCCCATCGATTTCGGCATCGGCTACCGATGGCATCCGCACGAGACCAATCTGCTGCTCGCCGTCAAGATGCCGGGGGAAGCCGGCGCCGAAGCGTCGGCCCGCCCGGCGTCCGCAGAGCCGGGCGCGGAAACCAGCGCCACGCCTGCGGCCGAACCGGAACGTCATTCTCCCGCGCGGCAACGGCGAGGGCGAACAATGTTTGACTGGTTCCGCCTTCGCAGGTGAGAATCTGCCTCATCAAAGGTCGCGCAGGCGCGGGGCGCTGTTACCGAGCGGCCCGGCCGGGGCGTCAGCACGTCTGTGGTCGCTCCGCGCCGGGCCGTCGTCGGCCTGGAGGGACCAGGCCGCGATCTTCCGGTGTGAAAAAATTCATGGAGGCACCGTAACGCATGCCGCTAAGCGAGCACGATACCAAGGAAGCTCTGCGGGCTGCCACCGATTGGCTCGCAGCATCGGAGCTTCCTGGCAGCGCCGCTGCTCGTGAAGGCATCGCAGATACGATTCCGCTGGTCATGATGGGGCTGGTCGAACCCGCCGATTTGGATGACTTGGCGGCGATCGTCGAGGAGCACGGGCGAGCGGTGCACGATGCCGGTACGCCGCAGGACGTGCAGCGCGCCCAGCTCAAGGAAGCAGTAAAGGCCGCGTTCGATTACGCGCGCTCGCTTCGGCGCGATGCCGTGCGATGAAGCGACGGCCCGGGACTGAGACTGCACGCGCGTTCAAGGATTGCCTTTATTGCTGTTCGAGGTTTTCAACTATTGATGCTGATGGTGGCTGTGGTGCGGGGAGTTATGCCGGCGAGTTGTGACAATGGCTGAAGCCGGACCAAAGGCGACCCAACCAAAGGTGAAAGTTCTAAGGCGTACCCCAATATCGCCCAAGTACATCAAGGCTGATGCGGAGCTACAACAGGCAGCAGCTCAATACCTTGCCGCTGTTGCTGAGTTCTCTGACAAGCCCAAGCAGGTCGAGGAGGCTGGTGCCAACCTCAAGCAGAAGCTTGTCCCCAAGCTGGGCTTCGATGGTAAGGTAGACTGGCGAGTGATCGCAGACGAGCGCGTCAAGGGTGGTCTTATCGTTGAAGAGATAGAGAAGGAGCCCGCCACTGGGCCGCGAGACTGACAAAGATTGTCAGTCTCGGAACGTTCCGCGTGGCGGCGAGCGTCACCTCTCCCCACCCGAACTCGGGCTTGTCAGGCCCGAGTTCGGCGCCATAAGCCGGCCCAGGTCGGATATATCCGACTTGGGCCAGGGAGAGGTGAAGAGCGGCTGTGTCAGCCTTATCGTAAAATGCCCGGCCGGGCGGCCGGCATCGCCTGCCGCGCGCCTTAACACCCAATGATACAGCGCAGAAAATCTCAGATCGAAGCCACGGCGTACCACGAGGCCGGGCACGCGGTTATCGCTTACTTGCTGGGCTACAAGCCGCAGTCCGCTACCATCGTTCCGACAGTCGATGCAGCAGGACCTCTCATTCACGCCAATCCCCTGTACGGATTTCAGCTTGATATCGACGGCTCTGACGAGGCGCGGCTCCACGTTGAAAGCGCAATAACGATTTGCTTCGCTGGTCCAATAGCCCAGAAGCGCTACAGTCCGCGATCATGGCGCCGGGTGCACGGCCAATGGGATCACGACGCAATTGCAGAATTAGGCTTGCGCGTATGTGGCTCTGACGAGCAAGCTGCCGCTTTCATCCGCTGGCGCGAGATTGTGACCCTCGATCTCGTAAGAGCGAACTGGCTTCGCATTCAGCAGGTTGCAGGACAGTTATTGGAACGCGAGCGCCTCAGCCACGCTGATCTTGACGCGATTATCGTGCCTCGCGCTCAAGCAATTCGGATAACCTAGCGATATTCGCCGCCTCCACCGTGCCTCATCCTGCCGCGCGCGGCGACCTCCCAAGCGACGACGACGCGGCAATTGGTCGGTTTGTGCCAAGTGGTGTTGTAAAGGTGATCAAACATCAGCGCCAACGAACCGCGCGAGCGCGCCGCGCGACGTACTGCGGCGAATGCGCGCTACCAGGAATTTTCGCCAGCCGAAAATGATGCGAGCTGACGCCCGCTGCAAGCATAGGCAGCGTAAATGTCGGCGCTTTAGCGCGTTGGTCTCAACCGCCCGTCAGGCGATCCTCGATATGATTCGCCATTTCCTCACAAACTGCCGCCAGCTCGAAATGTTCTTGCTTGATGAGCGGATCTTCGGCGGTTTCGGCAAGTTGTCGGTAATGGGCTGCTTGGTCCCCGCAGGTAGTCATCCCAATCCATGGGTGGCTTCCTTCGTTATCGTTCCGGCAGCTTTGGTCTCGCAAGACTATCCGGCCTCGGCTCCAGGTGCAATCGGCTTGTGAGCCCCTAACGTGTCCAAGCACAGCAATGTGCCCCCGACCGATTGCACAAGCAGATGAAAGCCGCAGGTGGATTTCGCCATGTGCCCGAGAAAGGACAAGGCGTTTCAAAAGATCCGGTTCAACTCTCAACCTCCAGGTGTTCCTCGGGTGCGCACAAATACTGCATATATCGAATGGCTCGCTGCCATAAACAGACGACTACGCCTGAACCCGCCAAAACAAACGTTTGCGCAACGCTCTGGCAGATCAATCCTGCCGATGGGCTGGCCCACCGAGTTGAAGATCATTACTCCGTCATTGCCCG
>Ga0306924_10001032_pt1 | contig 24850 bp, 23 predicted proteins | sample sta12Can44000111_FD_203756 | JGI IMG/M metagenome (GOLD analysis project Ga0306924, IMG submission 203756) | Lab enrichment of tropical soil microbial communities from Luquillo Experimental Forest, Puerto Rico - statanox.12C.anox.44.000.111 (v2)... | ecosystem: Environmental > Terrestrial >...
GCGGTGTGCCGCGACGAGATCCGGGCGAAGCTCGCCGAGGCGATCGCCGAGATCCGCGGTGACTATAGCAGCACGATTGCGCTGGAGCCGCTCGTCCATCAATGACGCCCGCGGCTTCAACCCATCGCCGAGAATCCGCCGTCGACCGCGATCGCGGCGCCGGTGATGAAATCCGAAGCGGCGGAGGCGAGGAAGACGGCGATGCCGGCGAGATCCTCGGGGACACCCCAGCGGCCGGCCGGCGTGCGCGCCAGCACCCGTTCGTGCAACCCTGCGACCTGTCGGCGCGCGTCGCGAGTTAGCTCAGTATCGATCCACCCCGGCAGGACGGCATTGACTTGGATGTTGTCTTCGGCCCAGGCGACCGCCAGCGACTTTGTCAGCTGGACCAGCGCGCCTTTGCTGGCGGCGTAGGGCGCGGCATAGCCGGAGCCGAACAGCGCGAACATCGAACCGATGTTGATGATCTTGCCGCCGCCGCTTCCTTTCATGACCCCGTGCGCGGCTTGCGAACAAAGGAACGCGCCGGTCAGATTGGTCTCGAGCACTGCATGCCATTCCGCCGCGCTATAGTTCTGCGGCGGCTTGCGGATCGAGGTTCCGGCATTATTGACGAGGACATCGAGCCGCCCGGACTGCTCCGCCACCCGCGCGATCATTTCCCGGCACGAGGCCTCGTCGGCGACGTCGAGCGAAATGAAGGCGCTCCTGCCGCCGAGCTCGGCAACCGCCGCCTCGGCCTTCTCGGCGTTGCGTGCCGCTACGACAACGCTTGCACCGGCTGCGGCGAGCCCCTTCGCCATGCCGAGCCCGATCCCGCCATTGCCGCCGGTGACGACAGCGACACGTCCGGTAAGATCGAACATGCTCATCAAACATCTCCGAAGAGGTCGTGGCGATCTGAACGCCATGATGGCCCTCCTCAAAGCGCTTTGGAAGCTGCGCCCGCCGGGAGAGCCGGAGCCGCCGGGCGCGCGCCTCGTCAGGCGATGGCGCGAAAAGCGTCTGCTCACGCGTCTCGAGCGAGACTGGCCCGGTGGCTTTGTCCTCCACCGCACCGGCGATCTGGTCAACGTGCCGCGGCCGCTCGATGCCCGCGGCCGACATGCGCTGCTGCACCCGCCGCGCGTTCACCCCGCAGCCCTCGGCTTTCTGCGTCCGGGTGCGGTTGCAGTCGACATCGGCGCCAGTCTTGGCGAGTGGACAGTACCAATCGCCCGCGCGGTTGCGCGACGGGGCGAGTGCTTGCCATCGAACCAGGGCCGCGCAGCGCGGCAGCCCTCGAAGCGACACTAGCGGCCAATGGCCTCCATCAGGCCGAGGTGATCCGCTGCGCTATCGGCGACCACGACGGCTCAGCGGAGTTCGCCGTGCCAGTCGTGACCTCGGCGCGCACCGATACCGGTACCGCGCGGATCGGGTCGGCTTGCGCCGGTCAGGAGGCCCTTGAGGTTCCCTTGCGCAGCCTCGATTCACTGGCCGAGGAGCGTCGCCTCGACCGGCTCGACCTCATCAAGATCGATGTCGAGGGACACGAGCGCCGGGTGCTCGATGGCGCCGCCGCGCTCCTCGACCGCTATCGCCCCGTCCTGGTGCTCGAAACCGGTCATGAAGGCGACGGAGACCCTGAAGCAATTCATTGCCGGCTAGACGCGCTCGGCTATCGGATGCTCGGCATTCTTCTCGATCACGGCATGGCCGAGGCCGATTGGCAGGCTTATGCCGCCGTCGATCCGCCGTTTCGTGCGGGCGATGCCCACAACCTGCTGCTGGTGCCGGAGTGAGTTTGCTCGACAGCGCGGTCGTGGATCCTTATTCGGCCGACAGTCGTCGCAGGAGGGCCTGGGCGGCGGCGGGGGCGCGAATCTTGGCGCCGTTGATGAAATAGACAAAGCAATCCCGACCGCCCTGTGCCACCAACCCGTGAAAACGCTCCGCCCAGTGATCGAGCGCCTCGGGCGCATAACCGGTGGGCTCGCCTTCGGCACAGCGGCGCAGGCGGGCGTACACGAAATCGGCGGTTACCTCGTCGAAAGCGGGATAGTTGTCGTCGTCGACGAGCGCGACCGCGACCTGATGGCGGCGCAGCAGGTCGGTGAACTCGGGCGACCGAAAGCTGCGGTGCCGGACTTCGACGACATGGCGGATCACGCGGCCGTCGCGCCGGCGCGGCAGCAATTCGAGAAAAGCGCCGAAGCCAGCCTCATCGAAGGGCATCCAGGGTGCGAATTGCCACAGAATGGGACCGAGCTTCTCGCGCAGTTCGAGCACGCCGCTGCCAAAGAAGCGTTCGATCGAGGGCGCTGCCGCCGCCAGATCGTGGCGGTGCGTCGCATAGCGCGACCCTTTGACGGAGAACACAAAATCTTCGGGGGTTTCGCTATACCAGCGGCGAAAGCTCGCCGGCCGCTGCGCGCCGTAGAACGTACCGTTGATCTCGATTGCGGTGACTTGGCGGCTGGCATAGCCGAGCTCGCGAGCCTGTGCCAGACCCGTCGGGTAGAAGACCCCGCGCCAGGGTGGGTAAACCCAGCCCCCGATCCCGACCCGAATCGGCAGGGTCAATAAACGTCCTTGAGCGGCGTCGTTTCGCGTTTCTCGACCGGAGCGGTCCCCTCGCCGCTATTCTGGTAATCGAGGAGCTTCTTCGACAAGCTCTGGTCGGCGACCCGGGCGTTCGGATCGGGTGCTTGCCCACTCGGCGCACCGATATCCGGCAGCCCGTCCTCGGACCGGCGCAGGCGGAAATCGGGAGCCTGCTTACCCGGTTCGCCAGGTCCCGCGTCTTGGATAACCTGTCGGGCGAGCTTGTTTGAACTCTTCTCCTGCGGCCGTGAGGCGCCGGGCTGCGGCGGGCGCAGGTCGAAATCAGGCGGCATCTCGAGGGGCGCGCGAGACTCGACTGCGAACTCGTCGGGCGAGCTCTTTTCGAGACCGATCGCCTTCTTCAGATCGGTGCACCCCGAAATCAATAGAGCTCCCGCTGAACAAAGCACGCTCACTGCGAAAACAGCACGGCGGCCGCCGCGCAACCGGCAATGAAAAGCCATGATACTAACCCTTCCCCACCCTTCCTATTTAATCCGCTCGGCGCACCACAAGCAAGCTCGTAGCCCCAACTCTTCAATGCGCTTCGCGGCGCAGAACCAAGCCGTCAAGCAGCATTACCGCAACGCCGATGCAAATCGCGCTGTCGGCTAGGTTGAACGCCGGCCAATGCAACGCGCCGACATGGAAATCAAGAAAATCGACAACCGCGCCAAGGCGAACCCGATCGAGGACATTACCCACGGCGCCGCCGATGATGAGCCCGATCGCGACGGCAAGCAGTGGACTGGAAGCGCGGCTCAGCCAATAGACCAAGATCCCGACAATGGCGATCGCCACGACCGAAAAGGCAAAGGCGTTGACTCCGGCGCTGCCGTTGAACAGGCCAAAGCTGATCCCGCGATTGTAGGTCAGGGCGAGATTAAAGAAAGAGGTGATCGTTGTGCGCCCGCTGACCGCGCCCCCCGCAAGGGAGGCGAGAATCGCGGCCTTGGTCAGCTGGTCGAGAACGACAACAACAACCGCCGTTGCGAGCCCGCGCGCCAGCATCACCCGGCCACTGCTGCGCAACGATGGCACAGGTCGGTGTGGCTCGGCACTCGGCCGACCTCCGGCAGCACTCTCCAGCAGCGCTCGCATCGATTCCCCGGTGCGGCAGATACCCGCACGCCGACATCAGGAACATCGGGAATCGTAAAGGCACCGTCCGGCGCCGGTTCGGGCCGCACCGTTCCAGCCGAAGTGATGCAGAGCTCCGCAAGATCGACATCACGAAGCTGCTGGGCCAGCACCGCCGGGACGAAGAGCTCGACGGTGGCCTGCAAGCTTGACCCCAGACGTTTCGCACCGCGCTCGAGCTCGAGCGCGCCGGTCACGACGCGACGCAAATCGCGCAACCGCGACCAGCGTTCGCCAAGCGCGTCGTCGCGCCATCCGGCTGGGACATCGGCGAAGAGTTCGAGATGGACGCTGCTCCCCGGCGCGTCACCGTGACGGGCGAGCCAAGCCTCCTCGGCGGTGAAACAAATCACCGGGGCGAGCCAACGTACGAGGCAGTCAAGGCAGCGGTCGAACACCGTCCGCACCGCCCGTCTGCGGATGTCGTCCGGCGCATCGCAATAGAGCCGGTCTTTGCGGATGTCGAAATAGAAAGCCGACAGATCCACGGCGCAGAAATTGTGCACTGCCGTGAACATGCCATGGAAATCGAATGTGTCGACTGAGCGGCGGATCAGTTGGTCGAGCTCAGCTAGGCGGTGCAGCACCCAGCGTTCCAATTCGGGCATGGCCTCGACCGCGACCGCCTCGGCCGCCGAATAACCGTCGAGCGCGCCCAGAAGGTAACGCAAGGTGTTACGCAGGCGGCGGTAGACGTCGCCATGGTGTTTGAGGATCTCCGCACCGATGCGGACATCCTCGGTGTAATCGGAGCCGACCGCCCACAGTCGAAGGATGTCGGCGCCGCTCCGCTCCATGACTTCCTGCGGGGCGACGACGTTACCGACCGATTTCGACATCTTGCGCCCCAGCTCGTCGAGCACGAAGCCGTGGGTCAAGACGGCATTGTAGGGGGCACGGCCGCGGGTTCCGCAGGCCTCGATCAGCGAAGATTGAAACCAGCCGCGATGCTGGTCCGAGCCCTCGAGGTAGAGATCGGCGGGCCATCGAAGCTCCGGCCGCTCCTCCAGTACAAAGGCGTGGGTCGAGCCCGAATCGAACCACACCTCGACGATGTCGGTTACCTTCTCCCAATCGGCCGCGTCGTAGGCGTTGCCGAGGAACTGCGTCGCGTCGGCGCTGAACCAGACGTCCGCGCCGGCGCGCTCGACTGCGGCGGCGACGCGTTCGACGACGGCAGGGTCGCGTAACGGCTCGCCGGTCTCGCGGTGGGCGAACACAGTGATCGGCACCCCCCAGGCGCGCTGGCGCGAGACGCACCAATCGGGCTTGCTCTCGACCATCGCCTCGATGCGGTTTCTGCCTTGCGCCGGAACCCATCGTGTCTCGGCGATCGCCGCCAAGGCTTTTTGCCGCAGCCCATGGGTCTCCATGCTGATGAACCATTGCGGCGTGTTGCGAAAGATCAGCGGCGCCTTCGAGCGCCAGGAATGCGGATAGGAATGCACGATCGTGCTGCGGGCCAATAGCCCCCCGGCCGCCTCGATCGCCGCGATCACCGCGGCGTTGGCATCCCCCGGTTTGCCATCCGGCCGATAGACCGAGCGCCCGGCAAAGAGCGGTACCTGCGCCAGATAGACGCCATCCGGCCCGACCGTGTCCGGCACCGGCAGACCGTTGGCCTGGCCGAGCTCGAAATCGTCCGCGCCATGTCCGGGCGCGATGTGCACCAGCCCGGTTCCCTGGTCGGCTTCGACAAAGCCGGCGGCCAGCAGCGGGACCTCGAAATCGTATCCCTGACCGCGCAGCGGATGCGCCGCTATCGTCGCCTTGAGCCGCTCGCCCGAGAAGCGGTCGATAACTGTCCACGCATCGATCCGCGCCTGTGCCGCGACCTCCGCGACCAAGGTCTCGGCAACCAGCAGCCTCTCGCCGGTCTTGGCGCGACTGCCTTCGGCGGCCGCGTCGACACGGATGACGACGTAATCGAGGCCGGCGCTGAAGGCGATCGCGCGGTTGCCGGGCAAGGTCCACGGCGTCGTCGTCCAGATCAGCGCCGTGGCACCGGCGAGCGCCGGGTGCTCGGCCCGCACGATCGGGAAGCGCACCCAAACCGTCGTCGATCGGTGGTCGTAATATTCGACCTCGGCTTCGGCGAGCGCGGTCTGCTCGACAACCGACCAGAGTACCGGCTTGGAGCCCTTGTAGAGCCCGCCATTGACCAGAAATTTGCCGATTTCGCGGACGATCTGCGCCTCCGCCGCATGAGCCATCGTCGTATAGGGGTTGTCCCAATCGCCAATGACGCCGAGCCGTTTGAAGTCGCGCTTCTGCACCTCGATCCAATGCGCCGCGAAGTCGCGGCATTCGCGGCGAAACTGGTCGATCGGCACGCTGTCCTTGGATTTGCCCCTCGCCCGGTATTGCTCTTCGATGATCCACTCGATCGGCAGCCCGTGGCAGTCCCAGCCCGGAACATAGGGCGCGTCCTTGCCGAGCATCTGCTGCGCGCGGTTGACGACGTCCTTCAGAATTTTGTTGAGCGCCGTGCCGAGATGGATATCGCCATTGGCGTAGGGCGGTCCGTCATGAAGGATGAACTTCTCGCGCCCCTGCGACGCCTCGCGCAACCGGCGATAAAGATCCATTTGCTCCCAGCGCGCGAGAATCTGCGGCTCGCGGTTTGGCAGATCGCCGCGCATCGGGAAGCTAGTCTTGGGCAGGAATACGGTCGGACGATAATCCGTCGGCATCGAAAGCCTCGGGTGTGTTGCGAATAAGGACGCAGGCGGGTCCGATCCTCAGCGGAGGATCGGGCAGGTAATTCGCAGCATAAACCCGTGGCTGGTCATCACGGGATATATAGCGGTGATCGCGGCCGAATTCGACCCCCCTTCTCGCGCCGCAGCAACCCGCTGAACACCGCAACCGGCAGTCGAGCCGATTATTAATCGATGTGCAATCTGCAGCGAATCAGCAGCGAGATTCCCCCACAGGTTGCAATTCAACCTAGCCCAAAGCCCTCCCCTCTATGGCCTCTATGGGGAGGGTTGGGTGGGGGTGTGGCTGCCGCACGTTGTCGACGATCATGGCGTGCACGCCTTCGGGATTTTCGAGGACTTCATCATTCCAGAAGCGTCGGACGCGATAGCCTTCGCTTTGCAGGAACCGGCTCCTGTCGACTTCCTGCTGCGACAAAGAATCATGTTGGCTGCCATCGAGTTCGACGATCAGGCGGGCTTCGTGACAGACAAAATCCGCAATGTAGCGCCCGAGCGGCACCTGACGGCGGAACCGATGTCTCTCGATTTGTCGTGATCGCAGCTTCCCTTGGCGAAGCGCACGCGCGCCTCGCGCGCGAGGCAGAAAGGGACCAGGCCCAAATAGTCGAGATTCCTGGACTCGATTGCAGGGCGACGCAGGCGGATCCGTGGCAATTTCCGGCATCAGCGAGGCTCCAGGGCAAACGGGCTTAAAAATATAGGTTCATGATACGTTCTCGTCAAGACCACAGCTCGGGCACCCGGCCAGGATCCAAACCGGGCCGGGGCACCGGCCGGCGGCGATTCTCCAAAAAAGCGCGATTTCGGCGAAAAAATGAGAATTTCGAGACAGCTTCGGCTTTTCAGAATGCCGCTTGTGCAGCTTTAAGCCGGGCTTCAGCACTCTGATTAGTCCCGACGCCCAGTGCGGAATATCCTTGAGCTGGCCGAAGCCGTTCCTCCATGCAAAGCGGTCTCTTTCTCCGGTGGCCCTGCTGAACTGCTTAGGGCACGAGGTGGGTCAGCAAACTCCGGATGACAAGGGGCAGCAAGGACATTGCTTCGGCGAGCGTCATCGGGATAGTAGGCGGATCCTTGCACCTGGCGTGACGGTGCATATTCGCTGTCCGCCACATGCGTTCGAACTCGTCGCCGTCCCCGCCGAGTAGCGCGTGCAGTTTCCGCCCGGGCCGCCCACCCGCTAGGGATTGGGCAAGCTCCAGTGCTTTGTAAATGTCAAACCAATCCTCCGATCGCCCAGCGAAAATAAGCATATCGCCAATGCCGTCGTTTTGCTCGGCAACCTGAATCCACTTTTGTGCCTGCGATGGCTCCGGGAGAGGTGGCGGAACGAGGTTTCCGTCCGCGTCGTGCGCCGCGCTCGTACCGGTCACCATTGACCGCGCCCGGGCGCGGGCTTCCGAAAAGACACTGAAATGAAAATTTCCGCTGTCGTCGATGCGGGCCACCCCCTGTAGGGTCAGCGGTTCCGCACCGCACTGCGCGCGCAGTGCGCCGTTCAGCCGGGCGATCATCATGATCGCTTGCGCCCTGACTTCCTCGGCCGACTGTAATTGATCGAATGCGCTGCTGCGCAGCCCCCAGACCGTGCTATCACCATGAGGTATCACACGGGGTCGAATGGCGGCCTGAGAGATTGTTCCCAATAAGCCAGGTCGAAGCCGTGGCCTTGCACTTGCGCGATCCAACCGCGGGGCATCGGGGTGTTCATTTCTTACATAATGACCGCAGCCGCCGTAAATCAAGATTTGTGGAGGTGCGCAGCAGCGGTGCGCAGGATGCCGCGCCCAACATTCGGCTCGTAGTTCAGCGGCTCTAATAAACAACCGCCCGATTGGGCTACCTGGATTCGAATATTGCCGCCACCGACCGGGTGAGAGAATTTGTTGGGTGAGCGGAACGCTGTGCCGGGTCACATGCTGAGCAAGGACTCACATTTTCTATGCTCTGCGTCCTCCTGTGAACGGTTGGACCATGACGGCTGATTCATTCTCCAAGGCAGTACGTAGCAGAGGCTGCTCAATGGCTCGCGCTGCCGACGAAGATATATTTTTGGGCTAAGCCGTAGTAAGCGGGATTTTGGAACACGAACGTCTTCAAGGTCCACCAACCGCCTACCAAAAGGCAGATGACGACAGCGATGCTCTGAATTCCAGCCGTGACCCCTTGGCTGGCCAGATTGCAATTGAAGTGCGGCCCTCGGAGAGCCAGGAACTCCGTGGCTGACACCGGCACGAGCACCGGACGATTGATGATTGCCGTTCTCGGGGTCTGGCGGACGGGACGGGCGATCTTATCCGCACCCGCACCGCCGAGGCCCGCCGCCGAGCGGAGGGCGCGACCCTCGCCGAACTGGCGGGCAGCTACGGTGTAGGAAAAAGCACAATTTCGCGCCTTTGACAGCCCGATGGGTCAAGGCTCTGCTTCGGGTATACAGACTTTTGATGATTGCAAAGGGTGTCGGGAGTGTGCTGCCTATTGCAAACCACGCGAAGGTCGATGAAGCGTGTCGGCAGTTTGTCCGAGGAAGTCTCTGATATTCGGTGTATGAAGTTGTTTTTAGACAGCCCATCGGTGGGGATTCTTAATGAATTGTATATATTGTGGAAAGAGCGCGGGGTTTTTCCAAAGAACGTACCCCGAGTGCGCTCAGATTCATGAAAATGGTAAACAACAAATCTTTTCCCTCGCTTCTTCAATGCCATCTCCACAGCTCTCTTTGGACGAAATACAAGGAAAGATACGAAGTATTGCAGCGGCCCTGCATATCTCAGAAACAGAACAACATCGGCTGATTTTGAACGGGTGGGTGACCGCCGTAGACAAAGTTCTGGCTTAAGACCCTCCGGGCAATGATGAAGTACAAGAGCTGATGACTGCAGTTACACAATTCGCTTCCTCAGCAAACGATATGTCCGCTGGCGGTGGTGCATTTTCCCGTTTGATGAAATATGCGGCTATTCTACTGGTTACCAACGGCATTATCCCTAAATTCGCCAGCATGAATCTTCCAATTAATCTTGAAAAAGGTGGAACAGTTGTTTGGACCTTCGTTAATTGTGAATATATAATGGACAAAACGACAAGAAAATATGTGAGCAGTTCACACGGCGTCAGTGTTCGCCTTATGAGAGGTGTGTACTACAGACGCAGTTCGTTTACTGGAAAACCCGTAGAGAAAACTGAGCGTGTACGTGTCGATTCAGGATCACTTGGGGTAACCGACAAGCACCTTTATTTCGTAGGAAAAGCGAAAAGTTTTCGCCTGCCATATACAAAAATCACATCCTTCGAGCCTTTTAACAATGGCATCGGAATTTTCCGAGATACTAAGAATGCCAAACCAGAGATATTCGTAACTCAAGACGGGTGGTTCACATATAATTTAGTGACGAACCTCGCCAAGTTGTAGCTCGCAGCGCGGGCGTTCTACGGCATTAAGCGCAGCCGACCGCACTCATTTTCCAGAATCCCCCTTTGCGTCTTTGTTAGAGTTGTAGCCAGACGATCGCAACACAAGATGTAGATCAGTGCCAATACCGGGACATTACGGACTATGAGCGACTGCGACCGCGTTTTAGAGCGACTTTACGAGCGCCGCGACAGTGGGAAACAGCTCGAATTACGTGACTTTGTAGACCTCGGCTTTTCAAACAGTGTCATCGGAGAATGTCTTGAGCGCCTCCGCAGCCTAGGATGGGCATACGCCCTAGTGCACAAGAGCAGTCGCGATAACAGAGGGATCGACAGAATTGATTGCGCAGATCACCGACGAGGGAAAGGAGGAATTCGAGCGACGCTTTATCGTGGCTAGCGGATAGAGCGCCCCGCCCCTACTCTGCAATGGCGTGAATTTTCCATAAGGGATCTTTGTAGGCGCCCGGCTAAACGCCGCCTCGCCGAGGAAGTCACTGAGGGGTGGCGGCGAGGATCTCGCGGGCGCGGGCGGCGTCGGCGGCGATCTGCGCCTTAAGCGCGTCGAGGCCGGCAAATTTCTGCTCCGGCCGGATAAAATCGACGAGCGCGACGCGCAGATGGCGCGCGTATAGATCGACATTGATGTCGAAAAGATGCGTCTCCAGGCGCGGCACGAGGCCGCCCACCGTCGGGCGCAAACCAATATTGGCGACCCCGTCAATCGTACAGCCGGCGAGCGGATCATCGGCGCCGTCGCCGCAAACGCGCACTGCGTAGACGCCGAAGGCCGGATGCAGATAATCGTCGAGACCGAGGTTCGCGGTTGGAAACCCGATCGTCCGGCCGCGCCTGTCGCCAAGAGCGACGCGGCCGTCGATTTCCCAGAACCGGCTGAGGAGCGCCGCCGCTTCGCGCGGCTTGCCGGCCTTCAACAGCTCGCGAATATGCGTCGAAGAATAGACGGTCTCATCCTCTCCGCGTATGGGCTCGACCACGGTCACGCCGAAACCGTCCTGTACGCCCGCGGCCCGCAGCAGCTCGGGGTTGCCGCGGCGGCGGTTGCCGAAAGTGGCGTCCCAGCCGACAACGACGTGCGAGGCGCCGACCGCTGCAACAATTACATCGGCGATGAAGTCCTCGGCGCTCTTTGCCGAAAAGGCGAGATCGAAGTGCTGCACGAACAGGAGGTCGATGCCGAGCCGCGCCAGCTCGCGCTCCTTGACGCGGAACGGCGTGAGGCGGAACGGCTCGGTGGCGGGGAAGAACACGCTGCGCGGGTGCGGCTCGAAAGTCAGCACCGCGGCTGGCCGGCCGTTTGCCCGCGCGAGATCGCGTGCGTGGCCGATCAGTACGGCATGTCCGCGATGCAGCCCGTCAAAATTGCCCATCGCGAGAACCGAGCCCGGCGGATGGTGCGATCGGGGACCAGGATGGCGGATGACGCGGATCACGGCGGCAACGCGTTGCAAAGGCTCATCATCAGCGAGTTGCCGCGAAAATAGCCCGAGTGGCGACCGGAAGATAGCCGATCGCATGTAACGGGTGGCCGTACACCGAAAGCGGCTATAGTGCGAGGCATGGGGCCACCTGCCCGAGCACGACCCGAAGACGCTGCCGCACCTTTGCGCGAAGCCTGGTACTACGCTGTGCCGGGCCGGCGGCTGCGGCGCCGGTCCGTGTTGGCGAAGATAATGCTCGGCGAGCCCATTCTGATCGGCCGCGATGCGGCCGGTGCGGCGTTCGCGCTGCGGGACCTGTGTCCGCATCGCGGCATGCCGCTTACCGCCGGGCATTTCGACGGAAGCGAGATCGAGTGCTGCTATCATGGCTGGCGCTTCGACACGAGCGGGCGCTGCACCGCCATCCCATCATTGGTGCCGGGTCAGGCCTTCACTGCGACTTACATCCACACCCGCAGCTATCGGGTGCGCGAAGTGCATGGGAATTTGTGGATTTATTTTGGCGACGACCCGGCCGAGGCCCCGGAGATCCCGGTCCTCGAAGGGTTTGGTGATCGCCCACCCGACCTTGCCGAAACCGTCCGGTTTGGTGCTGCTATCGACCATGCCGTCGCCGGGCTGATGGATCCGGCGCACGGGCCGTTTGTCCATCGCGCGTGGTGGTGGCGTTCGCGCCGGTCGAGTCACCCCAAGATCAAAGCGTTCACCCCGTCTGATTTCGGCTTCACGATGAGCCGCCACACGCCGTCGCAAAATTCGCGCGCCTACCGCCTGTTGGGCGGCGCGCCGGAGACCGAGATTGTCTTCCGGCTGCCGAGCGTGCGCATCGAGCGCATCCGCGCCGGCCGGCATCTGGTGTGCAATCTGACCGCGATCACCCCCGTCGACGGCGAGGTCAGCGAGATCAATCATTGTGTCTATTGGACCGCGCCTTGGCTCAGCGCGCTGAAGCCGTTTCTGCGCCGCTATGTCCGCGCGTTTCTGCGCCAGGACCGCGACATCGTCGAGCGCCAGCAGCAGGGACTTCGCTTCAACCCGCCGCTCACCTTGATCGACGACGCCGACACCCAGGCCAAATGGTATTTTCGCCTCAAGCGTGAATACCGCCGCGCCCGCGCCGAAGGGCGGCTTTTCGAGAACCCGGTCGAGCCGCAGATCCTGGAGTGGCGCAGCTGAGGTCGGCTCGAGGGCCAAGAAGAAGCTAATGAAACCAGACTTGCTTTGGTCGCCACGCCACCCTAATCCCGACCTGGGATAGCGGCAACCCGAGGAAGGACAAAGCAGGTGGAAGATCCGATCGAGATGACGCTGGCCGAGATCCGGTTCGGTCCCGACGGTCTTGTACCGGCCGTCGCGCAGCAGCACGACACCGGCGAAATCCTGATGTTGGCATGGATGAACGGCGATGCGGTGCGCACGACCCTTGCCGAGGGCCGCGCGTGTTATTGGTCGCGTTCGCGCAAACGGCTATGGCGAAAGGGTGAGACTTCGGGACAGGTTCAGCGGTTGCGCGAATTGCGCCTGGATTGTGACGGCGATGCGGTGCTGCTGCTGGTCGAGCAGACCGGCGTCGCCTGTCATACCGGCCGGCGCAGCTGTTTTTTCCGGAATTGGCGCGACGGCCGATGGGAAATCATCACCGAGTCGCAAGTCTCGCCGGAGACTCTTTACCCGAAGATCGAGACGACTGACTAAAGCCGCTGGGATCACCGGATCGGCGGGCAGGACAGATGCGCCCGGATGTCGGCAACCAGGGCTGAGTTGAACGGCCGGTTGGCGCATCGCGCATTGTACTCGTTGACCCGCTCGTTGTAGCGGGCGGTGGCTTGCGTCGCATCGGCGTGGACGGGGCCGATAGATTGGCGATAGGCGGCATCGCGCTGCTCGAGCACCCCCTTGTAACGAGCGACCGCATTGGGGTCGTTGACGTTGAGGTTTGCCCGCGCCTGAGCCAGTTGCGCATCCAGGTCCGAGAGCTGTCGGCTGACTGCATCCAGCGCTTGTGTCTTCTGGTTCATTTCCGCCGAGAGCGTCGCCACCGCTTGCTGCAGGCACAAGCAGGCGGCGATCTCGGCAGGTTCGGGCGGCAGCGGCACAGGCGGCGGGGGCACCTGCGCCGAGGCCCCCGTGGCGGTGAGGAGAACGGCAAGACCGAAAGCCAAACCCGTCGGACGCGCAAACCCCATCTTTATTGCCTCGAAGCCCTGGTAGTTGAATCGGCGAACTCGCGGACGCGCTCGGCGGCATCATGCCCCAGTTCGGTGGCTCGGTTCCACAACTGATCGCAGACGCCGGTAACGCACTTCTGTTCGATCCTCGTTGGCGGGAGCAGGGCAGCAAGCAGCGCACCTGCGACCTCTCCACGATCTGCCGATTCTGCTCTTTCAGCAGCGATTCGGTGCCCGATCGGGCCGCATCCGAGAAATCCGGTCACGACGCTTCCTGCATGCTCTCCACCGGCGTGCGGCGTCTCGTGATGTCCTACCGCCCCACCCTGATGCATCGTGCGGGAGGAGAAATTAATGCTATCTGCCATTATAGTCCTCCCGGAAAAGCTGTGCCCCCATCTTGTGCTGAGAACAGCTTCGTTCGACTCCCGGTTCCTGCAGCGCCGCTGGCATTCGCGCTAAATTCATTGTCGTAGCGCTGCCACAGTTTGCTCGATAATCGACAATATCGCCGCTGACGGGCGAAAGGGGAACCGGTTCAGTCGGGGAGTGCGTGTCGGAACGCGAGTCAGTGCTGGCCGGGGTCAATGGCTGAACGAAATTTCAGGCTCGATCCCGCGGATCGCATTCGGCCGGCGCCCGCCAGGCGCTTGCCGCGACGGCGTGCTGTCAGGCGGCCCCTCCCGATTCGCCCCGCCAAGCTCTGTCTATTGTTGTTTCTGTGGGCGGCGATTTTGGTCGGCGTCGTTCTCGGCTATTTCGCACTCACCCTGCCCGACACCAGCGAGCTGACTCGGGCCGAGCGGCGTCCGAGCATTACGATTCTGGCATCGGACGGAAGCCTGCTGACGACTTACGGCGACCTCTACGGGCAGCCGTTGAGGTTGAAAGAAATGTCTCCTTATCTGCCGAAGGCGGTGATCGCGACCGAGGATCGCCGGTTCTACAGTCACTTCGGCATCGATCCGGTCGGACTGATCCGTGCGGCATTCGCCAATCTTTCTGCCGGCCGCGTCGTCCAGGGCGGCAGCACGATCACGCAACAGCTGGCCAAGAACGTGTTTCTGACCCCCGAGCGGAGCCTCAGCCGCAAAGTCCAGGAGACGCTGCTTGCACTCTGGCTCGAGCATCGTTTCTCTAAGGATCAAATTCTCGAAATTTACCTCAACCGCGTCTATCTCGGCGCCGGTACCTATGGTGTCGACGCCGCCGCGCACCGCTATTTCAACAAATCGGCAAGACGCACCAACCTTTATGAAAGCGCGGCCGTTGCCGGTCTGTTGAAGGCGCCGACCCGGTTCAACCCGACCCGCGACCGCGACAAGGCGGCGGCGCGGACCGAGCAAGTGCTCGCCAACATGGTCGATGCCCGCTTTATCACCCGCAATGAGGCCTCGGCCGCAATCGAGCGAGGCGGGTCCCTGGCCGAGGTTGCCGCCGTCCGACCCGGGGCCCGCTATTTCGCCGATTGGGTCACCGAGCAGCTCGGTGAGTTGCGGGATACCGGAGGTCGTGATCTCACCGTCGTCACGACGCTCGATCCGCGCATGCAGGCCGGGGCTGAGGCCGCGATTGCCGATGTTATCGCCCGCGAAGGCGGCAAAATGGCGGTAACGCAAGGTGCTCTAGTGGCGATGTCGCCGGACGGTGCGGTGCGCGCCTTGGTCGGCGGGCGCGACTACGACCGTAGCCAGTTCAATCGTGCGACGCAGGCGCGGCGGCAGCCGGGATCTGCGTTCAAGCCGTTCGTTTATCTCGCCGGGCTCGAAGCCGGTCTGCAGCCTTCGGACCAATTCGTCGACGCACCGATCCGCATCGGCAATTGGCAGCCGCGCGACTACACCGGGCATTATCAGGGCACGATGAGTTTGGCCGAGGGCTTGGCGCAATCGGTCAACACGATCGCGGTCCAGGTCGCCCAGCGCGCCGGCCTCGGCAATGTCGTTGCGATCGCGCACCGTCTCGGCATTCTGTCGCCACTGGCGCCGGAGTTGAGCCTTGCCCTCGGCACCAACGAGGTGAACCTGCTCGAGCTGGTCTCGGCCTACGCGCCGTTCGCCAACGGCGGCAACGGCGTGTGGCCGCACGGTGTCGTCAAAATCCGTGACGGCACTGGCAAGCTCGTGTTCCGCCGTAGCGGCTCGGGAGTGGGCCAAGTAGTGAGCCCGGAACTGGTTGGCACAATGAACGAAATGTTGAGCGCGGTCATCGGCCACGGGACCGGCCGCAGCGCCGCGCTACCCCGTCCGACCGCCGGCAAGACCGGCACCACCCAGGACTATAAAGACGCGTGGTTCATCGGCTACACCGCAGACCTGGTTGCCGGGGTCTGGCTCGGCAACGACGACAATACGCCCATGGCCAAGGTGACGGGCGGTTCGTTGCCGGCGCAGGCTTGGCGGCGGTTCATGCTGGCCGCGACACGGACAATGCCGGTGCGACCTCTGCCAGCCGCTCCGCTGTCACTTTCCGGAGTGGTGGCCGAGGCGCCGTCACGTAGCGGCGGCGGGTTTTTCGAGAATTTCTTCGGTCTGTTCCGCCCCAGTCCGCCGCCGGAGCCGCCAAGGCTCCGCGGCGGACCGTAGCCTGGTGCTGCTATTTCAGCGGCGAGAAGGAGGACGGGACGACGAGCATGTTCTCCTGCTTGATGAACATGCCGCGCGTTGCCGGGGGCCAGTTTCCGTCCTTGCGCGACTCGTCGCGAATGCGGGCACGCTCGTTCGCATCCTTGTAGGCCCAGATGTGGATCCACTGGTTGAGCGGCCCCAGTTCGGTATGGCCGGCCGCCGCCAACGGCGACAGCTTCACGCGCCCCTGGATCCTCTCGGCCCAACGCTCGACGACCTGCTGGGTGACGCCGGGCTGCATCGTATAGGTCCGGATCTCGTAGAGATTGCCATGTTGCCGCGGCGTGAAGGCGGGGCAAAACGGCGCCGCAACGACGATCTTGCTTTCCATTTCGACGATGAATTCCTGGATCTTTGGCGGCCAGTTCGGGATCGATTGCGAACGCACCCGCGTGCGGTGTTGCAGGTCGTCATAGGGCCAGAGGTGGATGATGTGGTTCAAGGGCCCGACCTCGGTGTGAAAGAACGCGCCGAGCGGCGACACCTTGACGCGATCGGTCAGAGCCTCGCCGAACCGCTTCTCGACCTCGGGCACCGAGCCCGGCTGCAACCGGTAGGTCCGCATCTCAAAGATCATGACCTCACTCCTTTTTTCTGAGTTGGCCCGGTCAGCTTAAAGCAAGAGCGCCGCCTAAGGTAGGCGCGCGAGCTTCTCCGTCAGCAGCTCGTAAAAGCCTTTGGCATCGACGGCGTTCATAAAGCGAACATTCGGCGTTCTGCCGCTCACCGCCCACCAATCGACAACCGTCATCCCGATGGTCAGCGGACTTTGCGTTTCGATCGCGACATTGACGTGCCGCCCGCCGTAGAGCTCGGGGCGCAGCAGATAACCGATCACTGCCGGATCGTGGAGGGCCATGGCGCGTGCGCCGAATTTGCCGCTTCGGTTTCGTTCGAACGCGGTCAGCAGGTCGGCAACCGCCGGGCCGCAACGATTGCCGAGCGCGCGCAGCGCCGCGAGCCGCTCCGGCGTACTGAGCAGGTGATGCGTCACATCGAGCGGGATCATTGTGATTGGGACACCGCTACCGAGGGCGATCGCCGCGGCGTGCGGATCGAGATGGATGTTGAACTCCGCCGCCGGGGTCACATTGCCGAGCTCGAAGCTGGCGCCTCCCATAATCACCAATTCGCGGATCCTGCCGGCAATCTCGGGCGCCCTGTGGAGCGCCATCGATACATTCGTGAGCGGCCCCAGTGCACACAATGTGATCGTATCTGCAGCCGCCGCACGCAACGTCTCGATCAAAAAATCGACGCCATGCTGCGCCTGCAATGGCATCGTCGGGTCAGGCAGCAGCAAGCGTTCGCGATCGGTCTCGGCGTGGACCCGCTCAGCGGTCGCGAGCGGCCGCAACAACGGCCGGGCACAGCCGGCATAGACCCCTATGTCACGCCGCTCCGCCAGCTCGCACACCCGCCGCGCGTTGCGCTCGGTTTGCGAGAGCGGGAGATTGCCCGCGACCGCGACAATACCCAGCACTTGCAATTCGTCGCTTGCTGCCAGCGCCAACAGAATTGCGACGGCGTCGTCCAGCCCGGGGTCGGTATCGATGATGATCGGCGGCACAGCAGGGCGCCAGTTCGAGTTTACCGGCGCAAAACGAGCAGCTTTTTTATCTCGGCAATGGCTTTGGCCGGGTTGAGATTCTTTGGGCAGGTGCGGGTGCAGTTCATAATCGTATGGCAGCGGTAGAGCCGGAACGGGTCCTCGAGATCATCGAGGCGCTCGCCGGTCTTTTCATCGCGGCTGTCCGCGATCCAGCGGTAGGCCTGCAGCAGCACCGCCGGTCCCAAATAGCGCTCGCTATTCCACCAATAGCTTGGACACGCAGTCGTGCAGCAGAAGCACAGAATGCATTCCCAGAGTCCGTCGAGCTTCTCGCGTTCCTCGATCGACTGCGGCCGCTCGCGGTCGGGCGACGGCGCGCTTGTGGTCTGCAACCAAGGTTTGATTGACTGGTACTGCGCGATGATATGCGTCAGATCGGGGACCAGATCCTTGATGACCGGCATGTGCGGCAATGGATAGATGCTCACGGCGCCGTCGATGTCCGCGATCCCCTTGACGCAGGCGAGCGTATTGGTTCCGTCGATATTCATTGCGCACGAGCCGCAAATCCCCTCGCGGCATGAGCGGCGAAACGTCAATGTCGTATCGATCTCGTTCTTGATCTTGATCAGCGCATCGAGAACCATCGGTCCGCAATCGTTGAGATCGATCTCGAAGGTGTCGATAACGGGGTTTTTCCCGTCGTCCGGGTTCCAGCGATAGATCTTGAATTCGCGCAGGCGCGTCGCTCCGGGCGGCCCAGCAAATGTCTTGCCGATGCCGATCTTGGAGTTCCTGGGAAGGGTAAATTCGGCCATCGGGGTCAATACACGCGCGCCTTGGGCGGGAAAACCTGCACCTCGTTCGAGAGAGTAAAGAGATGCACCGGGCGATAGCTGATCCTCACCGCGCCGTCACCGTCCAACCAAGCGAGCGTGTGTTTCATCCATTTGCGGTCGTCGCGTTCGGGGTAATCCTCACGGGCATGCGCACCGCGACTTTCGGTACGGTTTTCGGCCGAGTGCAATGTGACGACCGCCTGCTCGAGCAGATTCTCGAGCTCGAGCGCCTCGACGAGGTCGGTGTTCCAGATCATCGACCGGTCCGAAATTCCAACTTCACCGAAGCTGTTGGCGACGACGTCAATTCTGCTGACGCCTTCTCTGAGCACTTGCGCAGTGCGGAAGATAGCGCAATTGTTCTGCATCACCCGCTGCATGTCGAGGCGGATGTCGGCGGCTTTGCGCGAACCCTTCGCCTGACGCACTGCGTCTAGGCGGGCAACGACATCCTCCCCGGCGCTGCTCGACAACGGCTTGTGCGGTGTTCCCGGATGAACCAGCTCGGCGGCGCGGTGGGCGGCGGCACGGCCGAACACGACGATATCGAGCAGCGAATTACAGCCGAGCCGGTTGGCGCCGTGCACCGAAACCGACGCCGCCTCGCCGATCGCCATCAACCCGGGGACGGTCTGGTCCGGGTTATCCGCGGTCGGCCGCAACACCTCGCCGTGATGATTGGTCGGAATGCCGCCCATGTTGTAATGCACAGTCGGCAGCACCGGTATCGGCTCACGGGTGACTTCCACGCCGGCAAAAATCTTGGCTGTCTCCGAGATTCCCGGCAGATGCTGATGCAGCATTTCGGGCGCGAGGTGCTCAAGGTGCAATAAGATGTGGTCCTTTTCGGGCCCGCAACCGCGCCCCTCGCGGATCTCGATCGTCATTGCCCGGCTGACCACATCGCGCGAGGCCAGATCCTTGGCGTGCGGCGCGTACGTCTCCATGAAGCGCACCCCCTCGCCGTTAGTCAGATACCCGCCTTCACCGCGGGCGCCCTCGGTGATCAGGCAACCAGCTCCGTAGATCCCCGTCGGATGGAACTGCACGAATTCCATATCCTGCAGCGGCAGACCGGCCCGCAGCACCATCGCATTGCCGTCGCCGGTGCACGTATGGGCGGAGGTGCAGGAGAAATAGGTCCGGCCATAGCCGCCGGTGGCGAGCACTACGAGATGCGCACGAAAGCGATGCAAGGTGCCGTCTTCGAGGTTCCATGCCACGACCCCGCGGCATGCTCCTTCCTCGTCCATGATCAGGTCGAGCGCAAAATACTCGACGAAGAACTCCGCATTATTGCGCAGGCACTGCTGATAGAGCGTGTGGATGAGCGCATGACCGGTCCGATCGGCGGCGGCGCAAGCGCGATGCGCCGGATCACCCTCGCCGTAATCAGTCATATGGCCGCCGAATGGCCGCTGCCAGATCCGGCCGCCCTCGGTGCGGGAAAAGGGCACGCCGAAATGCTCGAGCTCGATGACTGCGGGTATCGCGCTGCGACACATGTATTCGATCGCGTCCTGATCACCGAGCCAGTCCGAACCTTTGACGGTGTCGTACATGTGCCAGCGCCAGTCGTCCGGCCCGACATTGCCGAGCGCAGCGCTGATCCCGCCCTGGGCGGCAACGGTATGGCTGCGAGTCGGGAAGACCTTGCTGATGCATGCGGTCGTCAGCCCCGCCGCAGTCGTCCCCAGCGTCGCCCGTAGACCCGCGCCGCCGGCACCGACGACGATTACGTCATGAGTGTGGTTGATAACATTGTAGGCCGGTGACATCCGCAATGCTCCCGATCAGCTCGTCCCGCCGACGGCAATGCTTACGACGGCGAAGATACCGGCCACCGCGATGCCGAAGCAGAGCAGGCGGATCACAACGACGAAGCCGAGCTTGGCGAAATCCGTATGAACGTAATCCTCGATAACCACCTGCAGCCCAAGACTGAGGTGATAGAAAGTCGCAATCAGCAGCAATATGAGCAGGATTGCGGGTAGCGGGAGGCTCATCCAATTCTGCACCGTCTCAAGGTCGGCGCCTACGAGCCCTACGACGGCGCTGATGAACCACAGGCTCAGCGGGACGAGCGCGACCGCGGTAATTCGCTGCGCCCACCAGTGGTCGAGCCCCTCTTTTGCCGAACCCAGCCCTATCGCGCGGCCGAGCGGCGAGCGCATTCTCGTTGCCAACATGTCAAGAAACCCAGCGAGAGATCCCAATGACCCAGGCAGCCAAGGTCAGCACGGCGGTCGCGGCGACAACCATCCAACCGCCGAGATAGGTCGATTTAAGATCGAGAGCGTGACCGGTGTCCCAGACGAGGTGCCGAATACCATTGCTCAAATGATAGAACAGCGAGACGGTCCAGCTGAACAACAGCAAGAGCCCGAGCCAGGAACCAAGGAAATTCTCCACGCCTTCAAAGGCCTCGGGCCCCGAAGCCGCGGCGACCAGCCACCAGACGAGCAGAATCGTGCCGGTGCCCAGCACTATCCCGGCGGCCCGGTGGAGGATCGACAAGACGGAGGTGAGTTGCCAGCGATAGACCTGAAGGTGCGGCGAAAGCGGCCGGTCGGGGGATCTCATCTACAGCAATTCCGGCATTACTGCCGCCGCTCCGGCGTCGCCACAAAATAGCGCGGCCCAGGTGGCGGCTCGGCTGTGAATTAGACCGCGCACGGAAGAGTGTCAACGGAAGGTCGTGCCGGGCTGCCCCGCGCCTACCAATGGCAGCCGTGCAATTTCGTCGGCCAGCAGCAGTAGGCGGTGCGCATTCTCGACATGCAGGTTCTCGATCAGCCTGCCGTCGACGAGCACCACCCCCCGACCCGCAGCGGCGGCTTCGGCATGCGCCGCAACGATCCGCCGCGACCATTCGATTTCCGCTGGGGTCGGCGCAAAAGCGGCGTTGGCGGCGGCAATCTGCTTCGGGTGGATCAGGGTTTTGCCGTCAAAGCCGAGCTCGCGGCCCTGCCGGCAGGATTCTGTCAATCCCTCGTCATCCGCGAGATCGAGGTGGACGCCATCGAGAATCGCCAGCCCATATGCGCGAGCGGCGAGAATGGCGAGGCTGAGCGAGGTCAGCAGCGGCAGGCGATTTCGGGTCGCAAGCGCGTGCAGTTCCTTTGTCAGATCCGAGGTGCCGAGCACGAGCGCAGCGAGTCTGGGGCCCGCCGCGGCGATCTCGCGAGCGTAAAGGATACCGCGCGGCGTCTCGAGCATGCACCAGATCGCAAGCCGCTCCGGCGCCCCGAATGCGTCTAGCAGTGATGCTGTCAGTGGCACCCGGTCGGGGCTCTCGACCTTCGGCAGCAGCACCGCGTCGATCGGCATCGTAGCAGCGGCGGCGAGGTCGGCGTGGCCCCAGGGCGTGTCGATGGGGTTGACGCGCAACACGAGTTCGCGACCGCCGTAACCACCCTCCGCTAGGGCCGCCGCAGTGATCGCCCGCGCGCTCTCCTTCGCATCCGGCGCGACCGCGTCCTCTAGATCGATGATGAGCCCATCAGCGGCGAGCGTCCTCGCCTTCGCGAGCGCCCGCGGATTGGCACCGGGCACAAAGAGGAGGCTGCGGCGTGGGCGAAGCGTGGCAGGCATCGATGTGTTCCTTATCGGCACCTCAGCCGGTCACCGAATCACGAACGCCCCTATCTGCGAAAGGGAACGTTGGGCTACCTGCAATAAATGGCGGCTTGACCCTCAAAAACATCGCTCGATCTACGATTGCAACGTGCGATATCATGCACCGAGGCTCGCCGCCGCTGTCGGAGGCGATGCCGCAGACCGCTCCATCGCCAGCCGTCTACGCTTTGTCGATCACCGCTTCACACCCCCGGCTCGCACGCGCTGCCCGCCGTGCGATTGGCTGGGACCTGTGAGCCTCCCGGCCCGGCGGTAGGTGGAAACAGGCCGTAACATGATTGGCTCCGTCGGGTGCAAATTGCGCTCGTGTTGCGGCTCCGCTATAAGGGCAGTTCCCGCGGAGTATGGTTCGATGAAAGAAGGCATTCACCCCGATTATCATGAGATTACCGTCGTGATGACGGACGGGACCTCATATCAGACGCGCTCGACCTACGGGAAACCGGGGGATACACTTCGGCTCGACATCGATCCGAAATCGCACCCTGCTTGGACAGGCGGGCAACAGCGCCTCGTCGACAGCGGCGGTCAACTGGCTCGCTTCAACAAGCGATTCCAAGGCTTCGGCATCAAACAATAAGAGAGCGGTCCCCGGTTATCCCCCTGACCGCTTCGCCATAATCACCATTTAAGCCTTGCGCGGTCGCCAATTCTGGGGCTGCGCATGAATGACTCGCACCCCGCCGAATCCGGGGGGTGCGACAAGCCATGTTGCTCAAAGGAGAATGTGGTTATGGATCGTTTCGATTTCTCCCCGCTGTTTCGGTCGACGATTGGTTTCGATCGTTTGACCCGCTTGGCCGACGCCGCGATGCGCGTCGACAATGCCTCTGTCGGCTACCCTCCATACAATATCGAAAAGACCGGTGAGGACATGTACCAGCTGACGATGGCAGTAGCCGGGTTCTCGCCGGATGAACTGGACGTCACCGTTCAAGAGAATTCGCTGGTCGTGACCGGTAAGGCGAAAAAGGACGAACACGAAAGCCGTTATCTGCATCGCGGTATCGCGCGCCGCGCGTTCAAGCGGCACTTCAGCCTCGCCGTCCGTGTCAGGGTTGTTGGCGCGACCGTCGCCGACGGCATGCTGCATGTCGATTTGGCCCGAGAGATTCCCGACGCGGCCAAGCCGCGCAAGATCGCCATCGGTCCCGGTCAGCCGGAATTGGAGCCGGTGATCCAACGCCAAGGTGCTTGATCAGCGGCAGTCCGGAAAAATGTCAGCGCCCCCGAGTCTTTCAAGGGCGTTTTCGTTTGCCCGCGCGACTTCGGCGCAGATACTACGGCGACCCGACGCCGCCGTTAATCGACGAGGTTATCCGTGAAGCGTGTGTTGACTGCCCGATTCATGCACGAGACCAACACCTTCAGCCGCGTGCCGACCGACATGGCGGTGATCCGCCGCCGCGACTTCCATCTCGACAACGAGATCCCCGAGGCGTTTCTCGGGACGCGTTCGGCGTTCGGGGCCACATTCGAGGCGGCGGACAAGTTCGGGTGGACCCTCGTCCATCCGGACTCCGCCAATCCCAACCCGTCCGGCATCGTCACTGATGGTGCGTTCGAGCAGATCACCGGAATGATCCTCGATACGGCCGATATGAAAGGTCCGATCGACGGCGTCTTGCTGCACCTCCACGGCGCAATGGTCAGCCAAAGCCACGAGGACGCCGAGGGCGAATTCCTGGCGCGGTTGCGCCATCGCCTCGGACGGGATGTTCCGGTCGTCGTGACGCTCGATCTGCATGCCAATGTAACGCAGCGCATGGCCGATAATGCCAGCGCGCTGATCGCCTACCGCACCTATCCGCATATCGATCAATACGAGCGTGCTTGGCAAGGCGCCGAGTTGCTGGAGCGGGCAATGCGCGGCGAGATCCGGCCAAAGACCGTGATCGCTCGCCGGCCGATGCTCTACGGTCTCGACCACGGCCGCACCCAGCAAGGGCCCATGGCGGAGCTGATTGCCCGCGGCGAAGCGCTCGAGGGCTGCGGAGAGGCGCTGGTCGTGAGCATCTGCGCCGGCTTCAGCCGCGCCGATATCCATGACGTCGGCCCTTCGGTGACGGTGACCGTCGATGACAATGTCGAGCGGGGCCACGCGATTGCCGAAAAGTTTATGGATTACGCGTGGGAAACGCGCGGCTTCACGACGGTCAAATTGCTGCCTGTCGCCGAAGCCGTAGGACTGGCGAAGCGCGGAAAGCCTGGTGAGAAGCCGCTCGTCATCGCCGACTACACCGACAACCCGGGGGGCGGTGGCTATGGCGATGCAACGGCGTTCTTAAAAGGCCTCGTCGAAGCCGGGGTCGAGAGCGTCGCGTTCCACGCGATCTGCGACCCCGAGGCCGTGCAGGACGGCATGCGCGCCGGAATCGCGACGAGGATGGCATTGACGCTCGGCGGCAAGACCGACCCATCGATGGGTGGCGGGCCGCTCTCTTTGTTCGGCGAAGTGACGTGCCTGACCAACGGCCGGTTTATCGCATACGGGCCGATGGGCGGGGGCATCGAACGCAACTACGGTCCCTCGATGGTGTTCCGTGTGGGCGGCATTGACGTCATTGTCATCAGTAACAACGGCCAGGCCGTCGATCTCGCCCAGTTCACCTCGCTCGGGATCGATCCGACGCGCTACCGGACCGTGGCGGTCAAATCGATGCAGCATTTCCGCGCCGCCTTCGAGCCGATCGCCCGCG
>Ga0306924_10001034_pt1 | contig 24823 bp, 23 predicted proteins | sample sta12Can44000111_FD_203756 | JGI IMG/M metagenome (GOLD analysis project Ga0306924, IMG submission 203756) | Lab enrichment of tropical soil microbial communities from Luquillo Experimental Forest, Puerto Rico - statanox.12C.anox.44.000.111 (v2)... | ecosystem: Environmental > Terrestrial >...
TCTCCTGTCTGAAGCTTGACAATATACGTGAAGTAGGTCCGTCTGTCAGGTCACACGTATGATAAATGTATAAGCATGTCTCTAGATAGGTCGATCCAGTATGGAACGTCGTCCATTAAGATACTGAAATTTATAACGAAACTGAGAAATGCGACAACGTTATTGGCCACGCGGACAGATATAATACCCAAAATTTTCCAGAATATACTCAATTGCGTATCGTCTTTGACGACGCCGATATCGAGATGGCGGTCAAGGGTGCGATCGCCTCGAAATATCGCAATGCCGGCCAGACCTGCGTGTGCGCCAACCGCATCCTGGTGCAGGACGGCGTCTATGACGCCTTTACCAAGCGCCTCGCCGAGACCGCCGGTGCCATGAAGGTCGCAGACGGCTTCGAACCGGGTGCTGTGATCGGCCCGCTCATCGACATGAAGGCGGTCGAGAAGGTCGCGGCGCAAATCGCCGCGTCGGTCCGCCGCGCCGCTACAGCGCGCTTTCGAGATCGGTTTTTGAAAAATCGTCGCCGACAAAGAGCAAGGGGCAGGAATGCTCCTTCGCCACTTCATAGGAAAAGCAGTCGCCGAAATTGAGCCCTGCCGGGTGCGTACCTCTACCCCAGCGTGCATAGGCTGCGGCAACCCGGCGCGCTGACGAGGGAGTTACCGACACGATTTCAAGGCCGAGCCCATCGATCATGCGGGTCATTTCTTCACCGACATTGCGCCGGGCGGCGACGATCAAAGCCTCCGCCACGGTCCCGGCGGAAATGACGACCTCCGCCTCGGTTTCCAGAACCCTGATGCAGGCATCCGCTTCCGCCTCGCCGAGGGCGATTGCCATCAGCGCGGAAGTATCAACCGCAATCATCCGGGCAGGCCGTCTGGGCCGTAAAGGAAATCCTGGCTTTCCGGCGCACTTTCCCCGCCCTGTGCCTTGGCGGCACCCGAGGCCCGAACCGCCTCAAGGAGTTTTCTGCGTGCTGCGGGGGCGACGGCCGCTTCAACAGGGACCAAGCGCACCACCGCGCGCCCATGCCGGGTCAGAACGATCTCTTCCCCGGCCTCGGCACGGTGGATCAACTCCGTCAATTGCGCCTTGGCGTTGGTCACCGCAATACGCATCGCTCGTCCGTCCATTAGCCAGGTAAATATCGCTCTTCCATCCATTAACCAGTAAGAAGTTGGACTACCATCTGGTCCAAGTCAATCCTCGTAACGACCGATCGAGAAGGTCCGGCCGCATCTGGCGGGTCGCCGAGGGGCTCGAAATACGGCATCGAGGAATTCCTCGAGGTCAAATATCTCTGCATGGGCGGCATCGACCGGTAAGTATCGTCGGATAAGGCCTTGTAGGGTGGGTAGAGCGTGAGCAAAACCCGCCTTTCCGGCCCGATGGCGAAGGGTTTCGCTGCACTCGACCTACCCTACGGGTGCTGATGCTTTCAGGGTGTACTAACCCCGTTTAGATCGTGACGCATGATCGGGCGAGGCGGCACGCGGCGGGCTATCGTCTTGAACCCGGCGCGCGCGAAGGTCGAGGCATAGCCAGTACCCGAAGCACTCGGCGTCTGCTCCGCATCGAGAGGATAGGCTTCGAGTCCGGGGCCTTTGCCCGCTTTGCGGCTTGCAAAGCCGCTGCGATCAGCACCGACGTGACACCCCGCCTGCGATAGCCCTTGCGCACATAGAAGCAGGAGAGTGACCAGACGGGCAGATCATCCACACGCTTAAGCCGCCATGTGCGGTCGAGCCACGATAGGGCGTCGCGCGGCGTCAGCTGGCACCAGCCCACGGCCAAGCCGCTATCGAAGGCGAGCAGGCCCGGGGGCGGACCGCGTTCCACGATCTCTCGAAACGCCGCCCTGTTTTCCTCGTGCAGTCGCTGGCGGTAGGCGCTGCCGATCCGCCAATACATGCACCAGCAGCGGCCGACGTTGACGTTTTTGCCAAACAGGTCCTCGAGCACAGGCCACAGGTCCGGCGAGACTGGGCGGATCGTGAGCTTCATGCTGCCTTCCCTCTCGGTACTGTTTGGCTGCGTAGCCATCAAAACCTGACGGGCCGCTTTTTGGCACAAAGCCGGGAGCCCCAACAAGCCGACCCTCACCGGCTCGACCGAGGTCGGCAATTTGCCGATGCAGCAGTGCGCAGGCGCGGTCAAAAGGCTGTCGCTGGAATTGGGCGGCAACGCGCCGCTTATCGCCTTTGACGACGCCGATATCTGAGATGGCGGTCGAGAGCTGCCCTTGCGGAGCCAGGGTGCGATCGCCTCGAAATACCCGAACGCCGCGCAGACTTGCGTGTGCGCCAACCGCATCCCGGCGCCGGACGGCGTCTACGACGCCGTCACCAAGCGCCTCGCCGAGACCGCCTGTGCGATGCAGGTCGCCGACGGGTTCGAGCCCGCATGGGCGGCATCGACCGGTAACCGCGCGCAGACGCTTCAATAAGCTTGATGTACCGCTCTCGAGCCAAGAGGAGCGGAGGTTGAAATAAAATTATCGCGTGTGGTGACAGAACTTGCATTGACAGTGCAGTAATATAGGGTCCCTAAAATTGGGATAGACAAGTGCATGGCGCATCTGCATCGGGGAGAGCAGCATCGTGGAGCACCAAGCTCAGTCTGCGGTTGCCAACGATCAGCAGTCTCCTACGCAGGAACGCCTGGAGGATCAGATCGGCTGGTATGACCGCAAGAGCCAAGCGGCTCAGCGGCGCTACAAGATTCTGAAGCTGGCTCAGGTGATTATCGCCGGATTAATTCCGCTCCTATCCGTATTTCCGATCCCCGAGCAACAATTTAAATGGGCTGCAGCAATACTTGGTCTCCTCGTACTCATAATAGAGGCGGTACAGCAACTGAACCAAGATCAGCAGAACTGGATTGCCTATCGCTCAACCTGCGAGGCGCTGAAGCACGAAAAATACCTCTACCTGGCGGCAGCCGGACCCTATGGAAATGCGGAGAGCCGAGAGAAACGGATTGCCTTACTCGCCGATCGTATCGAAGGGCTCATCTCGCAGGAGCACGCCAAATGGGTGTCAGCGCAAGAGCAGGCGCGGGCAAGGGATAGAGGGGCGGTGGACGAAAGTAAGGAGCACGCCTGAGGAAACCAATGCTCATACCGATAAATGGGCGCTCCAACTCTATCACAACGCACTGAAACGACGGCCACCTTGCGGGTCTGAGGTCCGCCAGTTCGAAGTGAGGTCGTGGCGGCTCGGTAGTCCTCGCGCGCGGGAGGTCGGTCCTGTCCCTGGCAGTGCGGATCGCAGACTGTCCGGCTGACCGGCCTTTTTGTTTGTGAAGCCAGGCGCTAGCCTGATACTGACATCCCATGGATAAAGCGCCGACTATCATCCGCAGCGCCTCGTGGATCGTCGCTTGGGATGCGTCCGCGGAGGCCCATGTCTACCGCCGCGACACCGACCTCGCCTTCACCGGCGACACGATCATGGCGGTCGGTGCGGTGCCGCCGGATCCGCAGGCGGTCGAGATCGACGGGCGCGGCTGTCTCGTCATGCCTGGGCTGATCGATCTCCATGCCCACCCGTCGTCGGAGCCGATGCTGAAGGGTCTGACCGACGAAGTGGGCAGCCGCCAGCTCTTTATGAGCTCGCTTTACGAATATCTGCCGTTGTTTGCGGCAGATGGGGAGGGCAGGAGGGCGGCCAATGAAGTGGCCTTATGCGAGCTGCTGCAAAGCGGCGTCACTACGCTGTGCGACCTCTCGGCCGAGCGCGAGGATTGGCTCGACACGATCGGGAGAAGCGGGATCCGAGCCTATGTCGCGCCGATGTACCGCTCCGGACGCTGGTACACGACCAATGGCCGTGAAGTGCGCTATGAATGGGCCGAGGCCGCCGGACGGGCTGGTTTCGAGCAGGCGTTGCGAACGATCGACCGAGCGAGCCAACACCCGTCAGGACGGCTTTCCGGCATGCTTTGTCCGGCGCAGATCGACACCTGCAGCGAGGCGCTGCTGCGCGACAGCGCCGGCGCAGCGCGCGAGCGCCGCCTGCCATTGCAAATTCACGCCGCGCAGAGCGTTGTCGAGTTCCACGAAATCATGCGACGTCACGGCCAGACGCCGATCGAATGGCTGGAGACATTGAGCCTGCTCGGCCCGAATGCGATTATCGGCCACGCGATTTTCCTCGATCACCATTCTTGGCTGCACTGGCCGACCCGCAGCGACCTCGCCCGCCTTGCGGCGACCGGGACAAATGTCGCCCATTGCCCTACCGTCTTTTCGCGTCGCGGCATCACCTTGGAGCATTTTGGTGCCTACCGTGCCGCCGGGGTGAACCTCGGCATCGGTACGGACACCTTTCCGCATAATCTGATCGAGGAGATGCGGGCCGCGGCGATCTTCGCCCGGATCACCGCCGAGAATGCCCATGCCGTGACGACGGCCGACATCTTCACTGCCGCGACGATCGGCGGCGCTGCCGCACTCGGCCGCGACGACATCGGCAGGCTGTCGCCCGGCGCCAAGGCCGATTTCGTGGTTGTCGACGCCGAGCATCCAGCGATGCGGCCGCTCTACGACCCGATCCGCAGTCTCGTCTATTCGGCCGCCGAGCGTGCCGTGCGCCACGTCTTTGTTGACGGGCGGCAGGTCGTGAAAGACGGCAAGACCCTTGCCTTCGACTATGCCGATGCCGTCGCGCGCCTCGAAGAGGCGCAGCGCCGTGCCATCGAGCGCGTACCGAGCCTTGATTGGGGCAAACGCCCGGCGGTCGAGATCATGCCGCCGACCTTCCCGGGCGCGCATTAGCCCCGAGGGAAAACGCCCGCTGACAGCGCGCTCAACTACTCACGCGGACGTGTTGTGCGTCTCCGGCGCGAGAGTATACAATCTCTTCGACAGCGAATAAGCCCGCCGCGTTAGTCGACGGGAAACGACGCACAACAGGAAGGCCCGCGGGATGGACGAAAACGCCGCCACTGCGTCTTTACCATGGTACCGCTCGCTCAACCGTGCGCAGTGGAAAGTGCTGTTCGCCTCCAACCTCGGCTGGTTGTTCGACGGCTTCGAGATCTACGCCATCTTCCTGACCGTCGGCTTCGCACTGCATCAGCTGCTCGACCCCTCGCAATACGCCGCCATTCCCAAATACGCCGGCTACATCCTGGCGGGCACGGTAGCCGGCTGGGCGACCGGCGGCGTGGTCGGCGGCATCATCGCCGATTACATCGGCCGCAAGCGCACGATGATGCTGGCGATCCTGGCCTATTCCTTGACCACCGGGCTCAGCGCCATCGCGTGGGATTGGCCATCGTTCCTCGTATTGCGCTTTCTCGTCGGCGTCGGGATCGGCTCGGAATGGGCGACTGGCGCCTCGATCGTCTCGGAAATGTGGCCCGACCATGCGCGCGGCAAAGGCGGCGGATTGCTGCAGATGGGCGCCGGCGTCGGCAGTGTCATCGCCTCTCTGGTCTGGCTTGGTATTGGCGATATGGGCCCCAATGCCTGGCGCTGGCTGTATCTGGTCGGGGTGTTGCCGGCGCTGATCGTGTTGTGGATCCGTCGCAACATTCCGGAATCGCCGCGTTGGGAAGAGGCCAACGAGCGCCGACGCTTCGCCCATGCGCAGCAGCAGAGCGGCGCCCAGCTCGAGGGCGTCGACGCACAGCTGACCCGGTCCACCGTCGTCGATTTGTTCACTGAGCCCTCGGTCCGCTGGCGGTTGATCGGCGCCTTTCTGATGATGCTGTCGGTCACCTTCGCGTTCTGGGGGGTGGCGACATTCATTCCGACCTATGTCGGCTCGGTCGCGGCGAAGGCCGGCTTCTCGGCTCCGACCTTGTCGGCCTGGGCAGGTCTGTTGTCAGCTGGCGCTGGCGTGTTCGGCTTTGTCTCGCTCGGCTTCTTCGCCGACCGCTTCGGCCGTAAGGCGGCGGTGATGCTGTTCTACCTGGCATCGCTGGTGCTGACACCGGTGGTCTATCTTTGGGCGCCGAACCTCACCATCCTGCTGGTTTGCGTCGCCGTCTTCGGCTTCTTCTCGATCGGCATCTGGGCGTGGGCGCCGATCTGGCTGCCCGAACTGTTCCCGACGCGCATGCGCGGCACCGCGATCGCGTTCTGCTTCAACGGGCCGCGTTTCATCTCTTGGACGGGTCCGCTGATCGCCGGCACCTTGATCGTCAGCCTCGGCGGCTTCGGACCGGCGGCGACGATCATTGGTCTGTTCTTCTTGATCGGGCCGGTGGTCGCGCTGTTCATGCCGGAGACCAACGGCAAGCCGCTGCCACACGCGCTGTGGCTAGAAACCGCCGCGCCCTCGGCCGGTCCCGCAGCCGACTAGCTGCGAATCTGCACAATAGGTCGCCATCCTCCTCCGCTTTAGGGCCTTTCTCTCGTTCTCGGCCTGGTGGCTGCGCCGTTCCTTCCCGAAACCGACGGAAAGCCGCCGGGGACCCGACTGCGGGCGGGGACCGAGGCCGCGGCCCTCACCAGTTGATCGTCAGCGCGCCCTCGCGCATTTCGAAGCTCTTCAGCCGTTTCAGGAAACTCATCCCGAGCAGGGACTGAGACAGATTCTCCATTACCGCGGCTGGCACGTTCTCGATCGACACCTGCTCGATGCGAACCTCCCGCAGCATCACGGGGGCAAAACGCGCAGTGCCATTAGCGGTATGCGTGATCCCGCTGAACACCAGCTCGCTGCGGCTGATGCCAGCGGCCTGCGCGTCCTCGAGGGTGAGAGCAACAAGGCTGGCTCCCGTATCGACAACCGCCCGGATTGGCGCCCCATTAACAGCAGCCGTCAGCATGAAGTTGCCGTACCGGTCGGCCCGATAGACCAGGGTCCGGTTGGAGGACGGTCTGAGGACGCTCACCGCCTCTGGATTATCGACCGGCGGCGGTTTGGTGATCGGGGCCTGCGCGGTCACCAGCCCGGATTTGCCGGAGGCTTCCGTGGGACGCAAATTCCAGTAAATCCAGCTATAGACTTGCCCATCGGCGTATTTCACCTGGCACAGCTTGCTGTCGTCCGCGAGGATGACGCCGGTCTTGCCCTCCTTGTCGGTGATCGCCTGGCCGGGCGACACACTTGGTCAGTTGCTGTGCCGAAGCCAGAGCAGGCCCAACAACGACAGCAAGAACGGCAAGCGCGTAAACCCATCCCTTCACGACCGAGCGACCTTCCGATTTCAGCTACCCAGGGTTACATTATTATATCGAATACAATCTTTTGACCAGCGGCCTCTTGACCAGCGACGGGATGTGCGCTTGATCACGACCGCGTCGGCCGATCGATCCGCGTAGGAACCAGGATGAAAACACGCATCGCACTGATCCACGCCGTCACCGTCGCGGTCGCGCCGGTAGAGGAGGCGTTTCGGCAATTATGGCCCGAAGCCGAATGCGCCAACATCTTGGATGATTCCTTGAGCCTCGACCGCGAGCGGGACGGCGTGCTGACCGAGGCGATGAAACGGCGCATCTGCGCACTGGCGGAATACGGTGCCGCAACCGGTGCCGCCGGCGCGCTGTTTACCTGCTCGGCCTTTGGCGAGGCGATCGAGGCCGCCGCCGCGCGATTGCCGATCCCGGTGCTAAAGCCCAATGAGGCCATGTTCGGGGCGGCGCTGGAAGCAGGCCGGCGCGTCGGCATGCTGGCGACATTCGCGCCGAGCGTCGGCTCGATGGAGGAGGAGTTCCGCGCGATGGCTGAGGCCCGCGGAAAACGGGCGACGATCGAGACCTATTGCGTGCCGGGTGCGATGGCCGCTTTGAGGGCGGGTGACCGCGGGGAACACGACCGGCTGATCGCCGAGGCTGCGCCGCGCTTTGCCGATTGCGACGCCGTGCTGCTGGCGCATTTCTCGACCTCGCGTGCCGCGGCGCAGGTGGGGACAGTACTGGATCGACCGGTTCTTACCAGCCCCGGCAGCGCCGTCGCCAAGCTGAAGGCGGTGATTACGGGGGTCTCACCGACCTAAACCGATCAGGTGTAGATCTTCACCAGCTCGCCATGGGCCCATTTGACTGAATCCGCTGGCGGCATTCCCTGGACGGCCTTGGCGTACATGTCGACGAGGATGTATTTGGAGATGGCTTCGGCTGCCGGCCGGCGAGAGGGACCGGCATAGCCGGCAAACCGGCCGCTGCGCACTGCGGTGTGGAACGGCAGCATTACCGGGTCGATCTGCCACAGCGGGTGGCTCTCCCAGGCCTTCGTGGCCCCGACCGAAAAGCCCTGCTGCGAGGTGAACCACTGGTCGTAGATCTCCTTCGAACAAATCCAGCGGAGGAAATCCTTGGCCGCCTTCTGGTTCTTCGAATAGCCCATGACGAGATTGGAGAACGGCACGTGATAGCTGAACTGCCCGGCCGGGCCCTTGGGCAGCGGTGTATGGAACGTGTCGTCCTTGAGCGGCGTCCCCTTCTCGGTCAGATAGGTTTCGGGCTTGCTGCGAGCCAATAGATAAATCGAAGCGCCGTTGCTCGTCGAACTGCAGGTGTTTGAAAGGAAGGCACGATTGTTGCTCGCGTCGTCCCATGCGAACCCGCCTTCGTCGAATGCCTCTTTGTAGGCGCTCGCCATGAATTTGACCGATTCGATCGTCTCTTTGGTATCGAGCACGACGGTCTTTCCGTCCGCCTCGACTTCCTTGCCGCCCCATGACCAGAGATAGGGGTACCAGAAGGCCGGCGCATCGCCAAAAGTATGGCCCAGCGTCTGACCGAGCGGCTGTCCCTTTGGCTTCAGCTTCTTGCCGGCCGCCACATACTCTTCCCAGGTCGTCGGGAAGTTCTCCGCGTTATAGCCGATTTCCGCCCACCAGGATTTGCGGTTGGTGAGCAGTACGCCGAGGATCGTGAATGGCGCAGCGATCCATTTGGTTCCATCATTGGCGACTGTTTGTGCTGTCTCGTAATAACCACCCTGGGCCTTGCCGATTTCCTCCGCCACGTCGCTGACATCAGCGACGCTGTCGCCATAGAGCTGCGGCCAGTTGTTGATCGCCATGATGATGTCGGGTCCGGTGCCCGACTGGATCGCCGAGGTAATGCGCGGCTGGATGCCGTTGCCCTCGATTGTTTCGACATTGAGCTTGATCCCGAGCGCTTTCTGGCACTCCTCGGTGATCTTTCCTCTGAGGAGCTGATCTGAGACAGGCACGAAATCGACAAATTTGAGCCATTGCAGCGTCGTCGTTTGGCCATAGGCGGGGGCCTGCCCCGCCGCAAGGATCGCCCCAATGCCGCCGCTGCCGGCGGCAATCGCCCCAGCCCCGGAAATCTGCAGCAACCGGCGCCGATTAATGTGCGTCATTGTGTTCTCCCTGACGTTGCCGGTTAGATCGCGGCTTCGGATTGCGTGTCGAAGAAATGCAGTCGGTCGGGGTTGAGCGCGAGGCGCATCCGGTCGTGTATGGTGGCCCGGACGTTGGGCTCTACGGAAGCGACCATCGTGTCGGAACCCACCGCGACATCCAGCAGGATCTCCGAGCCTAGCTTCTCGACGACCTCGACCACGACATCGAAGCCCAGTTCCATTGGATCTGCAGCGGAGGCGACACGCAGATCCTCGGGCCGGATCCCCAAAGTGACCTCTTTGCCGACATAGCCGCCAAGCCGGTTAGCACATTGCGGCGGGGCTTTGATCTGCATACCGTCATTGGCGGCCCAGATCGCTCCGTTATCTTGGTTCACCCTGACTGTGGCAAAGTTCATTGACGGAGAGCCGAGGAAGCCGGCGACGAACCGGTTGGCCGGCTCGTTGTAGAGTTCGAGTGGCTCGCCGACTTGCTGAACCAAACCGTCTTTCATGACGACGACCCGGTCGCCCAAGGTCATCGCCTCCACCTGGTCATGGGTGACGTAGATCGCAGTCGTGCCGAGCCGATCATGCAGCTTTTTGAGCTCGACCCGCATCTGGACGCGCAATTTGGCGTCGAGGTTCGACAGCGGCTCGTCGAACAAGAAAACCCGCGGGTGGCGCACGATCGCACGCCCAAGCGCGACGCGCTGCCGCTGACCGCCCGAAAGCTGCCGCGGCTTGCGCTTCAGGAGTTCCTGAATGCCGAGGATCTCGGCGGCTTCCTGCACGCGGCCGGCGATGTCCGCGCGGTCGAATTTTCGCATCTTCAGGCCAAAGGCCATGTTGTCGTAGACGCTCATATGCGGGTAGAGCGCGTAGTTCTGGAACACCATCGCGATGTCGCGATCCATCGGCGGCAGGTCGTTGATGACCTTGTCGTCGATCAGGATGCGGCCCGACGTAATCGATTCGAGCCCCGCCACCATCCGCAATGTCGTCGTCTTGCCACAGCCGGAGGGCCCGACGAGAACGACGAACTCCTTGTCTCGGATATCGAGGTTCACGTCCTTGACGGCATGAACCTCGTCGAACTTCTTGTTCAGACTGCGGATAACGACCTGAGCCATTACTTTATACTTTATCCCTTTACTGAGCCGGTGAGGCTGGCGACATAGTGCTCGACAAAGAACGAATAGACGAACGCCACTGGGATCGACCCCAATAGCGCCCCGGCCATCAATTCACCCCAGTAGAACACGTCGCCGCGCACCAGTTCGGAGGTGACGCCGACTGGCACGGTCTTTTGTTCGGGTGAGGACAGGAAGACGAGGGCGTAGATGAACTCGTTCCACGACAGGGTGAACGCGAATATTCCGGCCGAAAGGATGCCGGGGATGGCGATCGGAAAGATGATGTAGACCATCGCCCGCCAGCGCGTCGCGCCGTCGATGCGGGCGCATTCCTCAAGTTCTTTTGGGATGGACTTGAAATAGCCCATCATAAGCCAGGTACAAAACGGGATCAGAAACGTCGGGTAAGTCAGGATCAGCGCCCAGGGCGAGTCGCCGAGCTTGAAATTGCGGATGATGTCGGCGAGCGGAATAAACAACAGGGTCTGCGGGACGAGGTAGGTGATGAAGATCATCGTGCCGAGACTGCCGGCGAACGGGAACTTCAACCGCGATAGCGCATAACCGGCGAGCAGCCCGCAAAACAAAGAAATCGCCGTCGCCGCGAGCGAGATCAGCATCGTGTTAAACATCCACGTGCCGAACAGAGTCTCGGTCAGCAGGTCCCTGATGTGCTCCAGGGTCGGATGCAATGTCCAGAACGGGGTGTAATTAGGGGCGTTCCACGGCCGGTAGAGCTCGCTGTCGGGCCGCACAGTGGTGACCAGCATCCAATAGAACGGGAAGAGCAAGGCGACGATGAAAGCGGTCAGCGGGAAATAAAAGAAAACCCACCGCCGCCAAATCGCGCCCTCGATCATCGTTCAGTGCCTGGTAGGTGATTCGTCATTCCCGCGAAAGCGGGAATCCAGGCGTCCAGGGCTGCGGCGGCCACCCCTGGACCCCCGCTTCCGCGGGCGTGACGACGATTGCCTGAACGATGCCCACTCATCTCTCAGTTGGTCTCCACCCGGCGGATGTAGAGCAGTTGGACGATGACGACGAGGAGCAGCACCGGGAAGACCGCCAGCGAGATCGTGGCGCCTTGGCTCAATAGGCCCGTGCCGATGCCGATCTGGTAGGCGTAGGTGGCAAAGAGCTGCGTCGCGTTTGCGGGGCCTCCGCCGGTCAGTACGTAAACCAGCTGGAAGTCGGCGAAGGTCTGGATCACCGAGAACAGCACGATCACCAGGGTCACCGGCAACAGCAATGGCCAGGTCACATGCCGAAACCGCTGCCAGGCCCGTGCCCCGTCGATTGCTGCCGCCTCGTGCAATTCGGGACTGATGGTTTGCAGTCCCGCGAGCAGGCTGATCGCGTAGAACGGCACACCGCGCCAGACATTGACGATGATGACCGAGATCAGCGCCAGGTTCGGATCACCGAGCCAGTTGATCCGGGCGTGGATTATCCCGAGCTGGAACAGCAGGTAATTGATGACGCTGAAGGTGGGGTCGAACATCCATTTCCAGGCGAGCGTCGACAGCACCGTCGGGATGATGAACGGCAGCAAAATGAACGCGCGAGTGAAGGCCTTGCCCTTGAAATTGTTGTTCAGCAGCAGCGCCAGCCACAGACCCAGCGCGAGCTTGAAGACTGTGGTGACGGCGGTGTAGGCGCAGGTATTCCAGACGGCGACGCGAAAGATGCCGTCATTCCAGGCATCCGCGAAATTCTGCAGGCCGACAAAATGGCCGGGGATCCCGACTTTGGCGTCGGTAACCGACAATTCGACGCCCTTGACAAACGGGTAGGCGATAAACAGCCCCAACAGCACAACTGTTGGCAACAACAGCACGACCGCCAGCCAGCGTTCGTCTTCTAGAAGCCGGGTCAGCGGACCGCGTTTCGGCGTGCCCGCATAAGGTCGGACGGCCGCATAGGTGAAGGTCATCGGGAGGTTCTCCAGGGGTTAGGCGTAGACCTTCACCAGCTCCTCATGCGCCCACTTCACCGCGTCCTCCGCCGGCATGCCTTGCACCGCCTTGGCGTACATATCGACGATGATGTATTTCGTCACAGCCTCGGCTGCAGCCCGACCCGGCGGCCCGGCATAGCCGACAAGTCGCCCGACATTCGGCAGGTCACGGAACGGCAGCAGCACCGGGTCGATGCTCCATACCGGATCTTCCTCCCAATACTTTGTCGCCCCGTCGGTATAGCCCTGTTGCGAGGTGAACCACTGTTGGAAGACCGGCTTCGAGTGGACCCACCGCAGAAAGTCCTTGGCCGGTTTCTGGTTCTTCGAATAGCTCATCAGCATGTCGGTGAACGGTCCAGGCAGCGCGAACTGGCCGCCGGGCCCCTTCGGGAGCTTGGTATGGAAGATATCCTTCCATAGCGGCTCACCCTTCTCGGTCAGGTACGAGTCGGGTTTCTTCTTGGCTTCGAGATATATCGAGGCACCGTTGTTGGTAGAGCTGATCGTGCCGGAAAGAAAGGCGCGGTTGTTGCTGGAATCGTCCCAAGCGAGGCCGCCCTCGTCGCAACAATCCTTCCAAAATCCGACCGCAAACTTCACCGACTCGATTGTCTCCTTGCTGTTGAGCGCGACGGTCTTGCCGTCGGGCTCGACCTCCTTGCCGCCCCAAGACCAGAGGTAGGGATACCAGAAACCCGGCGCGTCCCCGAAGGTGTGGCCGAGCGTCTGGCCAAGGGGCCGGCCCCCAGCCTTGAGCTTCTTACCAGCTGCGCGATATTCCTCCCAGGTCCCTGGAAACTTGCCATCGCTATAACCGATCTCAGCGAACCACGATTTGCGGTTGGTCAGCAGCCCGCCGCCGATCGCCCACGGAACTCCGATCCATTTCCCGCCGACGTTGTCGATTTGCGTCGCGATATCATAGTAGCCGCCCTGCGCTCTGCCGATCTCCTCGGCGACATCGCTCACATCGGCGACACTGGCCTCATAGAGGCGCGGCCAGTTGTTGACCACCATGATAATGTCGGGGCCGGATCCCGACTGCACCGCGGAGGTGACGCGGGCCTGGATGTCGTTGGCGTTGACCGTCTCCAGGGTGAGCTTGATGCCGATGTCCTTTTCGCATTGCGGCACGATCTTGTTGCGCAGCAGCTGATCGGAGGCCGGCACGAAATCGGACCAGCGCAGCCAGTGGATTGATGTTGCCTGCCCATAGGCAGGCGCGCGGCCCGAAGTTAGAATCCCCGCAATCCCGCCGGTGCTCGCCGCGACCGCGCCGGCCCCGGAAAGCTTCAGAAGCCTACGACGGTCGATACGCGCCATGAACTTCCTCCCTAATATCGCGAAGCATTTGCTGCGTACGCCGTTTCTTAAATCCAACGGCGCCATGGCACAAGGCCTGCAGCCGGAGAGCGCGACGACGCGATCCGCTTGATCCCGCGCCTCGGCGGTGGAGAATAGAGGAGAGGATCAATATCGGAGAGCAACATGAGCGAGGCGAATGGGATCACCGTTCTCGGCATTTGCGGCAGCTTGCGTGCCGGCTCGTACAACAAAGCGGCCCTACGTACGGCGATCGAGCTGAAGCCGCCGGGGATGACGATCGAAACCGCCGATATCGGCTCGATCCCGCTCTACAATGAAGACGTCCGCGCCCTCGGCTTCCCGCCTCCGGTCGAGAAACTCAGAGCACAAATTGCCGCCGCCGACGCGCTCCTCTTCGTCACTCCCGAATACAACTACTCGATGTCGGGCGTCTTAAAGAACGCGATCGACTGGGCCTCGCGCCCACCCGATCAGCCTTTTGCCGGCAAACCGGTAGCGATCATGGGTGCCGCCGCCGGCATGGCCGGCTCGGCGCGCGCGCAATACGATTTGCGCCGCAGCTGCGTCTTTCTCGACATGCACCCGCTGAACAAGCCCGAGGTGCTCATCGGCCAAGCACAGACCAAATTCGACGAGCAGGGTCGTTTGACCGATGACGCCGCCCGCGGCTTCATCCGCGACATGCTCGTCGCGCTCGAAAAATGGACCCGGCAGATCGGCCGTAAAAGCTGACCCTCACTATAAGCTCCGACAGTGTTCGAAAACGTCATTCCGGGATGGCCCGCCGGGCCATCCCGGAATGACGATGTTGAGAAGAGGACAAAAGGAGGAACGCCATGGATCTGGACTTTACTGGCAAGGTCGCGCTGATCACCGGCGGCGCCAACGGCATCGGGCGAGCGACCGCACTCGGTTTCGCCAAAGGTGGTGCCAAGGTCGTTCTCGTCGACCGAGATCAGGCGGGCGGCGAGGCGACCGCCGGAGTTATCCGGCAACAAGGTGGTGAGGCGCGCTTTGTCACCGCCGATGTGACTAAATCGACCGAGGTGCGGGATTATGTGACGACGGCACTCGACGCCTATGGCGCGATCGACTGCTTCTTCAACAATGCCGGGATCGAAGGCAAATGGGCGCACACCGCCGAATATGACGAGGACATGTTCGATGCCGTTATCGGCGTCAATGTGAAGGGCGTCTTCCTCGGGCTGCGCCATGTGCTGCCGGTCATGCTGCAGCAGAAGCGAGGCGCGATCGTCAACACGGCCTCGGTCGCAGGTCTGGTCGCGACCCCAGGGATGCCCGCTTATGTCGCCTCGAAGCATGCAGTAATCGGCCTGACCAAGACCGCCGCTGGCGAAGTCGCCCGCCAAGGGATCCGCGTCAACGCCGTCTGCCCCGGCCCGGTCGACACCCGGATGATCCATTCGCTCGAAGCCCAGCTCAACCCCTCCGACCCGGCTAGCATCAGCCGACGCTACCAATCGGCCATTCCAATGGGCCGTTACGTTGCGCCCGAGGAGATCGCCAACACCGTCCTGTTCCTGTGCTCCGATCTCGCCTCTGCGATCACCGGCGCGCAATACGTCATCGACGGCGGCCGCACCGCCACCGGCGGTGCCGTGACCCAGGTGATGCAGGGCTGAGTTTCGCTCTTTTCTAGCGCCGTTAAGTTACTGAGGCTTTGTGCGAGATCGGTCGCCAGCGGCGATGATGTTTGCGCTAATTTGATCCATATCGCCAAGGCGGGCAGCCGGGGCGGCCCAAGTGTTCGTCGCCTCCCTGTTGCTGGAACCCGCTTTGACCCGTTCCATATCGCCGATCAGCCGCGGTGAGCCACCCGCTAGTGAGCGCGCAAGGTGAGCAGCTTCACTAGGTCATCGACGACGTAACGGCTCTCAACGATCTCAAGGCCGGCCGCCGGGACGTGCCGCTCGGTCTGCCGATCGAAACTTGCGCCATAAGCCCAGGCGATCCAGGGATCCCACAGCCGCGACACGATCCGCCGTAGGGTGCTGCGCGGCCGGACATATTCGAGGAGCCGAATAACGCCGCCCGGCCTGACCACGCGACCAAGTTCCCGCAGCGCCGGGACCTGCAGGCTCTCGGGCAGAACACAAAACAGGAATGTCGCTACCGCCGCGTCGAACGAGGCGGCGGGAAACTCGAGCGCGGTGACGTCCATCCGGTAGAGCCGGCCGCCCGCCGACAGGGTCGGGCACCGCCGGCGCGCCCGTGCCAGCATGGCCGGGCTGGTATCGATCCCCGAAACAATCGTCTCCGGCGGATAGAACGCGCAATTCCGGCCGGTGCCGATGCCGGCGTCGAGCAGCCGGCCCGTAAGGTTCTGAAACAGTAGCGGCCGCAACGCATGGTAGCGGCGCCGTTCGAAAGGAAGGTCGAGGAGGTCGTAGAAAGGCGCGATCCGCTCATAGCGTGCCAAATTAGGCGTCAATGTTCGCGTCCCGTTGAAACACGTCACCGCCGTTCGAGGCGGCATCTCGGTGTGACGAGCTTCTGCAATAAACTATTCTACCGCGAGCAGCAGAGTGCCAGCTAGCGTTCAATCACGCCGCCGTCCGAAGTGATCCGTCGCTATCAGCGGCGGCACTGCCTCTCTTGCAGGCTACTGCTGGTGGGTCAAACGGTAAGGGGATATCCTCGTTCATGACAAGTTTGTCAGGCCTTGGGCACACGAGCCCAACCTACAAGGGCCGCTGTGCGCCTCGATAACAACAGGGAGGTATTCCGGTGACGATGAGGCCTGACCCGACCTTCCACGCATCGCCGAAGCTTGCGATGGAAGCTCCGCCAGAGAACTTCGCCTATACCCTGCTGCTCAGTCCGGACTTCTCAAAGCCCGACGCCCTCGCGGTGATCGATGTAAAGCCGGGCTCGCCCACATTTAGCCAGATTGTCCACACGGTGACGATGCCGCACCAGGGCGACGAGTTCCACCATTTTGGCTGGAATGCCTGCTCGTCGGCATTGTCGCCGCTCACCGGCCACGCGTTCCTCGAACGGCGCTACCTGATCATCCCCGGGCTCCGTTCCTCTCGCATTTATGTCGTGGATACGAAGCCCGATCCTACGAAGGCGACGATTCACAAGATCATCGAGCCCGAGGAGGTGTTCAAGAAGACGGGCTATTCGCGGCCCCACACGGTCCATTGCGGTCCGGAAGGGATATACGTCAGCACGCTCGGCGGCGGTGGCGAGGACGGCACCGACGGGCCGCCAGGCATCTTCATCATGGATTGCGAGACGTTCGATATCCTAGGCCGCTGGGAGATCGACCGCGGGCCCCAGAACCTGCACTATGATTTCTGGTGGAACCTGCCGCGCGACTACATGGTTTCGAGCGAGTGGGCGCTGCCGCCGCAATTCGAGAATGGGATCGTGCCGGGGGATCTGCTCTCGAACAAGTATGGCCATCGGATCCACTTCTGGGATCTCCGGGCTCGGCGCAACGTCCAGACGATCGATCTTGGCGCCAATCACCAGATGGCGCTCGAGGTGCGGCCCGCGCACGATCCTGTACGCGAGTACGGGTTCCTGGGCGTCGTGGTCGACACTACGAACCTCGAAGGCTCGATCTGGACCTGGTGGCGCGACGGCGGCAAGTTCCACGTCGAGAAGACGGCGACGATCCCGCCCGAACCGGCGTCCAAGGACCAGCTGCCACCCCTCTTGCAGGTGTTTGGCGCGGTGCCGCCGCTGGTGACCGACATCGACCTCTCGATGGATGACCGGTTCCTCTACGTCGCCTGCTGGGGAACTGGCGAGATGCGTCAGTACGACGTTACCGACCCGAGGAAGCCAAAGCTCGCGGGGTCGGTCCACGTCGGCGGCATCGCTCGTCGGACGCCCCATCCGAGCGGCAAGGCGTGTGCAGGCGGTCCGCAGATGGTCGAGATCAGCCGTGACGGCAAGCGGGTCTACTGGACCAACTCGCTCTACTCGACATGGGACAACCAGTTCTATCCCGACGGAGTGCCCGGCGCCGAGGTCATGGCCAATGCGGACGCGAGTGGCGGCCTCGAGCTGGCAAAGGACTACTGGGTGAGCTTCCCTGACGGATACCGCGCACATCAGATCCGGCTCGAGGGTGGCGATTGCTCGACGGATTCGTTCTGCTATCCGTCGGTTTGAACTCGGGCAGACTGAACTGGACTGGACGCCTGTCGCACTCTGGCTGGTCGTCGTCGCAAGTGGCCTCTATCACGGGGTGAACCCGGGGATGGGATGGCCACTCGCCGTTTCAGCCGGGCTGTTGGAAAGAAATTCGCGCGCCCTCGTAGCAGCACTTTGGCCGCTAACGGTCGGTCATCTGCTGGCGATGCTCGTGGTGATCCTTCCCTTCTCTCTGCTGTTCGCCCTCGTCCAATGGCAGCGACAGATCCAGATCGGCGCCTGCCTCCTGGTCATTGGCTTCGGCATCCTGCGGTTCATCAACCGGCGCCATCCGCGGCTGCTGGCGCGGATACGACCGACGCAACTGGGGCTCTGGTCCTTTGCCGTGGCGATCGCGCATGGCGCGGGATTGATGCTGGTACCAATCTATCTTGGTCTCTGCCGCGCCGCCGGCCTCAACAGCGGCCACGAGGCGGCAGGCGTCCTGATCACTGCCAATCTCGGCATGGCCGTCCTGGTCTCCGTCGTCCACTCTGTCACAATGATCGCGGCCGGCGGCATCTTGGCCTGGCTGGTCTACCGGTACCTGGGTCTCAAGTTCGTGTCGCGGAGCTGGTTCAATCTGGATGCGACTTGGGCCTTCAGTCTCATACTGGTGGGCGCTCTCTCGCTTGCGATCAACCTGGCGAGCTGGCACTGAGCCGCGTCGGGGTCATTCGGACTCCGTAACGATGCAAGCGTTTCCAAGCCCAATCGTCGATGCCGACCACAGGTAATTGGAGCGCTGGCCGTTCCGTGGTGGTAGACGGAGCGGATGATGAAGAGATCGAGCTTATCCTGTAGATTCGCTTCGCCGATCACCGGCGCGCAATAGGTCATCGACGGCGGCCGCACCGCCACCGGCGGCGCCGTGACCCAGGTTATGCAGAGCTGGGCCCGCCAACCACGTCGTAGGGCCGCATCATCTCGTTGTCTTCGTGCTCCAGGATGTGGCAGTGGAAGACATACCGGAACTTCTTGCCCGGACTGACCGCCGCACCCTCGGGAAGATCGAACTTGGCGATGACGCGCGTCACCAGCCCGGTGACATTTCCGTCCGCATCGAGCCCCGGGAACGCCTTTATCGTGTCCTTGAAGGCCGGCCGCTCGTTCGGCGCTAGAGGGATGGGTTCTCCAGTGAAGTGGACCTTTCCTGTCGCCATGAAACGTGGCAGGTCCAAGGGCCGTCGCTCCAGTACCTGGAATTGCACCAAATGTATATGGATCGGGTGCCCATCGGTTGTCGTGTTCACCAGGTTCCAAATCTCGACTGTGCCGGCCTCCGGGTTTTCGCTCACCGGGTCATCCCAACGCCCGCCGCCGGTGGGGTTGGCAGAGGTGGCGTTGAGCGGCGAGCCGCCGAGCTCGCCGATGATCGGGAAACCATCCGAAGCCCGATCGGCCTCGCTCAGCATGATGACGCGCTCTTTCACCGCGGCTGTACGCGGCAGCATTGTCATCGGCTTCAAACGCTCTGGCAATGCACTGGTGTCTCGACCGGAGAGCGGCTTTGTCACACGAAACTGCATGATCTCCGGAAGATCGACCTCACCCCCTCCGGGAAAGGGAGCCGGCGCATCGTTGAGCAAAGTGAGCGATTTTCCTTGAGCGCCGGCGAAATCGATGACGAGATCGAAGCGCTCGGCGGGAGCGATCAAGAGATCGTTCAACGGAACCGGGGCCGGCAAAAGGCCGCCGTCGGTGCCGATTTGGTTGAAGAAGGGTCCAGCCTCCCCGGCCTGATCCACCAGAGTCAGGTGATAAAAGCGGGCGTTCGAACCGTTCAATATCCGGAAGCGGTACTTGCGCGGCTCGACCTCGAGAAACGGGAAAGCGACCCCGTTGACGCAGGCGACATCACCAAAAAATTCGGGGACCCAGACGAGGTGGGTGCCGTCGCTGACCGTCGGATACTGCAGTGAGCCGTCGGCATTGAACATCCTGTCCTGGATCAGCAGCGGCACCTCGTAGCCGCCCCGCGGCAAGTTCAGCTCGTCCTCGAATTCGTCACGAATGAAATAAAACCCCGCCAGACCCGAAAATATGTTCAGTCGCACGATCCCGAGCGAGTGGTCGTGGTACCAGAGATTGGTCGCCTCCTGGTCGTTCGGATAGTGGTAGACCTTCGTCGTGAAGTAGGGTCCGGTTTGGCTCCAATCCCGTGTGAACCACGCCTCGGGATACCCATCGCTGTCCGGCAGGACCTTTGCGCCGTGAAGGTGCACGACGGTGCGCACATGAGGTTCTCCCATATCCGCTCCGTGGATCGTCGTGTCGTAGGCGTAATCGAGAAGGTGCCGGTCGGGGAGATTGTTGACCCACTGCACCGTCACCGGTCGGCCGGTTCGCACCTCGAAGGTGGGACCCGGCCAGGCCCCGCCATATCCCCAGAGGCGGGTCGGCGGAAGGTCCGGATGCACGTTCTGCAAGAACTCGGTCATCTCGATCCTATAATGCGCGATCCCGTCCGCAAATTGCGGCTGCGCAAGCTCGGGGATCGTCAGACGGCTGACATACTTTCTAAGCGTTGGAGATTCGGCTCTCGTGCCGCCAATCCAAGGCACGGTCGCCAGCCCTGCGCCGGCAATCAGGCCACCCTTCAACATTGTGCGTCTGGTAACAGCGGGTCGCAGTAACGAGCCGAGTCTGGTCATGTGCTGGTGTCTCCCGTGCTTGTCTTGGTGGGTTTCTCGTAGTCCCGAGCTTCAACTGCCCCATGGTTTGGATAGCGCACGGCACAGCGCGCCGAAGATGCCCCCGACCGAATCGTCGCCGATCGGGATCTGCGCTTCTGCAGCTCCTTCCGCCGACACGAAGGCCAGTTGCCCCGCCTGCGGCGGCACCTCGAAAATGAGCCTCGTGGCGAGAGTCTCGGCGGGGCTCAAGAGGATCTCCGGAAAGTCGTCCGCCAGAGGTGCCCAAGTCACACCGTCGGATGCGCGCATGCGAAATTCGCCGCGTCCGACACGGCGCGGCAAAGCTCCGGTGTTTTCGAACCTGACTTCCAAGTAGATGCGGTCGGGGTTGCTCTCGGTCTTTGCCGGGATTGGCCCTGCGACTGCGGCCGAACGCGGCTGACGCACCCACTGGGCGGCCTGCACGGTGACGCGCAAATCATTGACCTCGAAACCCGTTTCCACGGACACGCGGGTCACCATCTGAGCGTGGTCCTGGACAGCTTGCGCGTTGCGATGAACCCGCTTGCTGAGAGTGAAGGCCGATGCGCCGATGCCACCGCCTACAAGTGCGGAGGCAACGACAATCGGAACCAGTGATCTAGCGCTAAGGGAGCACGGCCCAGAGTGAACAGCACTTGGCCTCGTTCGGCCGTCCCGATTCTTGCCGCGCAGCGATGCCAAGCCGAGGAACACCAGCGGCAGGGCGACAAGATAGCCGACGAATGCGTGCAGCAGACCGGTAGATATAAAATCACCGACTCTGCCGCCTTCGCTGCCGCGCGACTGGCCGTGGAACACATGGGTTGGGACGGCGCCGAACGTGCGGTCCAAAATTTCATGCGTGCCGGAAACCGCTACGAGGAAAAGAACAAATATCCCGGCGATCAGCGCGGCTCGTGCAAACAATTCGGGCATGGATTGTTGAGCTGTCCTTCGCCATAGCGTCGACCACAGCGAAACTTTGATGGCCACAAATGCCAGCGGGAACGTCAGCAAGGCGTCACTGAGAACGAGACCTAGGCCGCCGCCTCGACTGCTGCTCGGCGGTCCAACCGAGTGTAGAACGTAAAACCAGAGAATAACGCAACAGCTGAGAAGCGCTGCCAGCTGGGGAGCTTTTGTCTTCCCCCGGTTATTGAGCGCCTCGGGATCAGGCGCCCCCGAAGGGGGGCGCAAACTCCGGATCATCCGCTAGTCGAACGCCGAATCGCGATTAAGTCGCATTAACAATCGACAATCGCACAAATCCGTCAGCGTATCAAGCCCTTAACAAAAAATTCTCAGAACCGGCGGTTTCGGTAGTGCCTCAGTTCGAATTTCCGTCTTCGACCCTAAGGGGTCGTTCAGGACCTCGCCAGCCGATGCTCGGGGCGGCGGAAAGCGGCTATTCATTCTGGATTTTCACCAGTTCGCGGCAGCACGTCGAGCAGCACCTTTGCCTCTGTTCAGATCGGCGGTATCGAACGCCTCGAGGAACCAAGCCATAGCGACGGGAGAGGTGCGTCTTGATGATGGTGAAGCAACGAGTTCCGGCCCTACGAGGCCGAGCATCTCGCCGTTTTGGCTGTGAACGGGTCGGCTGCGAATCGAATTTCGTTGCGGCGCGCCTCCCTGAGACGGAAAATCGCACCCAACACATTTGGAACCTGGGAAACGTCCGTCTACCCTCTGCTGTGCTCCTCGGCGGGAGTTTGGTGCGCTTTCCCCTCGCCGTGGCCCCACCCTGGCGGCCATTGTTCTGTGCCATGCTGTAAAGCGACATCCGTCACGTCGCACACAAACGGGAGGAAGTCATGAAATTGTCACGTCGTCACTTCGCCGCTGCAGGCGCGCTCGCGCTCAGCGCGCCGACCCTGATCCGATCGGCACACGCCCAATCGGCTGATGAAGCGACGGTAAAAAAAGCCGTTGAGGAATTGCGGACGGCATGGATCAAACAGGACAAAGCGAAGATCGAGTCGCTCACCGCGGAGCAGCTGAGCTACAGCCATTCTGATGCTCGGCTCCAGAACAAGGCCGAATTCATCGACGGGGTGATGACGCGAAAGGGCACCCTCAAGTCGCTCGAATGGCCCGACATGACGGTCCAGGTCGTCGGGAACAACGCCGTCGTGCGACACCTTTGGGTCTCGGAAAGCGAGCTCGACGGCAAGGTCACCAACACCAAAATCGGCGTCATGCAGGTCTGGCAGAAACAGGACGGCGGCTGGAAGCTGCTGGCGCGTGCGTCTTGGAGGCTGCCGCCGCCGGCATAGCACCACGCTGGTTGGCATCCACCGGCCGGCCGCGAGAGCGAGTCGAGCGCCGGCTCGCGGCCATTCTCGCCGCCGATGTGCGAGGGTCCGCTTTCAACGCGAAGCTGTCGAAGGCGTGCAGCTTCGTGGACGGCAAGATGGTGGTTTTCGGACCTTCCCGATTTATCCGGCCGGTGAGGCCCATGCGCCGATTCCAGACCTTCCGGCCCCCGCCCGTAACGGGGAGATTCGACCCTTTCCGGGAGGGTCACGGCAAGGAGTGCGGCGGTTTTCCAAAGCGTCGATCAGTTCAGGCAACTTGCGGAAGCCAAGACCACACGGCTCACGAGCTCAGTGTATTTTTGTAGATCTTGCCGTCCTTCATGATCACATGAAAGTTCTTCGCCGCATGCGCCATGAGCTCAATGTCCTCAAGGGGATTTCCGCCGACAACCAAAAGATCGGCAAGCGCGCCCTCCTCGATGACGCCCAACCTTCCGGGATAAGGATTGCGTGGACCGGATAAGGCAAGCAATTCGCCATTGGCGGCGGTCGCCATAGTTAACACTTCGGCTGTCGTGTACCAGCGGGTCAGATGGGTCAACATCGCACCCTGACGCGGTGTCAGCTCTGCGGAGAACAGCAAATCCGAGCCGAATGCCGTTTTGATTCCGTGAGCTTTCGCGAGCCTATACGCCCGATCGGTGCCGGCAAGAACTTGAAGCTGGTCAATTCGGCTTTGCCCGGTCAGGCAAATCGAGTCATCGTCGCCGACAAAGGGTTGAATGCTCAACCACACCCCACTGTCCGCCATCAGCCCGGCAGTCGCTTCATCCATCAAATGACCGTGTTCGATGCACCTGGCCCCTGCGGCAATGGCTCGCTGCACTGGACCCGGCGGATAAGCGTGCACCGAGACGTAGGTAGCCCAGTCTTCCGCGGCTTCGACCGCCGCGCGCAACTCTTGTTCGGTAAAGGTGAACGCCTCGAGGGGGCTACGAGGCGAAGAGACGCCGCCGCTCCCCGCCAACTTGATCTGGGACGCGCCCTGCAAGAGCTGCTCGCGAACGCGCAACCGCACCGCATCCGGCCCATCGGCAATGATGCTGCCGCCGGTCTGCTCGATGCGACTAAGGCTGCCCCCGACACTCGGCACATCAGACAGCGGACGTAGATCACCATGACCGCCGGTCGCGGTGATCATCGCGCCGGACGGATAAATGCGCGGACCCGAGACGAGACCGCCGTCGATCGCCTGCTTCAACGCAAAGGCGGGACCGCCTAGATCACGAACGGTCGTGAAGCCACGCATCAGCGTGCGCTCCGCCTCCGCGCTCGCCGCCAAATAAATGTAACCGACATCCGCCGACATCAGGGTCGGGAGTGGGAGCGCAGCAAAAATGGAATGCCAATGTGCATCAATCAGGCCCGGCATAAGAACCCGGCCGCCGCAATCTATTACTTGTGCGTCGTCGGGCGCGGGAGGGTTGCCTTCCGTCACGGCTTTGATGCGATTTCCGTCAACCAGCACCCTGATCGCTTCGCGCAACGCGCTGGATTTTCCATCGAATAACCGGACATTCGTGAACAGGATTGGCCGGGACGGATTATCCGGCGTCGGCGCAGGCCTCGCGGCGGCGAGGCTGGGCAGGCCGAGCGAAGAGATCGATGCCATGCCGGCAACCACTTCGCGACGCGATAGGTCCGCGCCAATCCGTCGTGAAAGAGACTGGAGCTCCGGCCTGTGGCAGAGACAGCCCAAATGGTCGCCTGAGAGAGTCTTGCTGACCGATGCACTTGACGGCATGCTGGTCCTCGGATGTTGCCTGGGGATGGCTCGCTTCCTGGCGTCAAAGGGTCGCTTCCAACCGACACAGTCCTCAACGTTACCCCTTTTAGAACGGCCGCAAAGGGGCGAGGCCGTGGAAAAACGCATTTGCAGAGTACGGCGGGCCGACCTCCGCAGTCAGATTGCGGCGGGTCTGCGAGCTGATCCGGGTACTCAGGCCCGGATCGCTTGCAGCAGCGGTCCGACACCAAT
>Ga0306924_10001037_pt1 | contig 24806 bp, 23 predicted proteins | sample sta12Can44000111_FD_203756 | JGI IMG/M metagenome (GOLD analysis project Ga0306924, IMG submission 203756) | Lab enrichment of tropical soil microbial communities from Luquillo Experimental Forest, Puerto Rico - statanox.12C.anox.44.000.111 (v2)... | ecosystem: Environmental > Terrestrial >...
GGTCTTGAAGAGGTTGTCAAAGGTCTTGAAGAGGTTAGAACACTTACGAAGAGCTTTTTAAATTCTTCTACGTTATATTTTTCATGAAGTTCACATGTTGTATATAATTTTTTCTAAAATCTATAAGCTTCAAGAACAAGATTCCATGAAAATCAATGCATGGAACCCTTAAAACGTGTTAAGAAATATTATACTATGACTTTGATAGTATAATAACATACTATCTAAAACAATCTATGATAAAAATCATGACATCTTGTTCTTAAAGCTCTATAAATTTTAGAAAAAATTATATACAACCTATGAAGTTCATGAAAAATCATTCGTTGAAGGTCCAAAAACGCCTTCATAGTTGCTCTAAGCGTATCTATAACATCTCACAACAGAGATGTTATAACTTTATTTAATAGATTTCATGAGATTCTATAGGTTCTATATAATTTTTTCTAAAATCTATGAGCTTATAGAACAGGATTTCATGAAATTTAAACATAGATTGTAGCAGATAGCATGTTATTATACTATCGCATTCATAGTATAATATTTCTTAACGCGTTTTAAGGGTCATATTCATTGATTTTCATAGTTTCATTGTTATATAAGCTTATAGATTTTAGAAGAAATTATGTAGAACCTATAGAATTCAGGAAAGATTTCATTCAATGATTAATGCATAAAGAGGTTCTTCTATCTTATTACTTGAATTATAATAACACATTGCGTGTTATTATATGCTTTATATACATTTATCTAGAACGAGAGCTCGAAGGTGCTGTATAATGAGACTTTCCACTTAGAACGCTCTCAACGTCTTCAGCTGAAAGAGTGTTAATACCAAAAGTTAAGAGTTGAGGCATATACCAATTAACTATTTCAGGTTCAGCAGCTTGTATAATTTGTGGATAATCAGCTGGATAAACTGTTCCGCTTCCAGCGTGGAAGGCTTTAGCTACGGAAGATTTACGATCAGTAGCATCAATGATTCTTCTCTCTTGAACATCAATGGATTTATCCTTAGCTTGAAGATAATGTTTGCCATTGACTAGTACAACTGTAGGAATGCTTTTGGTTCCTCTTCTAATGGTTCTTCCAGCTGCTTGAACTGTATCCATGAAACCAAATCTTTGAAGAATGAATGTAGTTCTTGGAAAACGACCATCCTCATCGTGGAGAGATATGCTCATGTTTGCTGTTCTCATAGTTGCAATAAGAAGTCTAAGTCTGAGGTTAGGTTCTTGGAACATGTTGATGATTTCATCTCTATCTTTATCACTAGTAGATCCATAGATAATTTCATGATATAAACCTACAGCGCTGAATGCGTTTCTCAAAGACTCAATTGTATCGATGGAGTTGACTAAGATTACAACTTTAGATGTGGATTGAGTGTTTAAAACTTTAAGGGTTTCTCTAACCAAGATACCTGTCTTGCAAAGTTCTAAATCTCTAAGCATAGGTTCATTATCACTTAGTTGTCCTGCTCTCACTTCACCTGTTAATGGATCATACTTAGTGAAATCTTCTAGAGCCTTAACAGCGATCTTATATCTCTTATATTCCAGATCAGTCATGTTGAAGTATGAAGCAGAGAGATTAGCTGGAATGTTCAAAGGTGGAAGGTTGAAAAACAATCTTGGCTTGATTACTTCCACCATCATCTCGAAGATGATCTTTCTGGCTTCTTCTTTACTGGTATCTTCACCTATAGGACCATGACGACTTAATATCTCTTCTGCTTTAACTGGATCTAACCATTCAAACACATCTAAGGCATCGTACAATCCTTTAACTGTATAAGTTCTAGTGGAACGATTATAGCTCACTAAGTCTCCAGAATAATAACCCATAAGTTGAGCATAAGAAGAAGCATTCTCTTCACTATCGGATAGCAGAGCTGAGATTAAAACATATCTGGATTTGGTGCTAGGTCTAGTAACCAATCTATTAATCATAGCTGAAACTACTTGGCTAATTTGGGACTCTTCATTCTTCATAGTAGAAACTTCATCGAAGACTAAGAAGATTCCGGCATCCAATAGTTGATCAAAGATCTCTGTGGTAACAAACATCTCCTTAGTTTGAAGATTTCCTTCTTCATCGAAATATTGAGTGCTCTCTCTTCTAACATAGGGGAACTTCTTATTCTCTCTTCCACTTTGACCTCTAACTTCACCCTGTGTGAAGAGCTTAGCCACGAAGGCACCATGTTTTTGGATGTCAGTCCAAGCTTTTCTTGCTTGATTAGGGCAGATAACCAACATAGCAAGCTCCATCTTATCAGCAACAGCTGATGTGACGTATGTTTTACCAGAACCAGTTTGACTTGTTTCTACATAACCATGAAAGTGATGTAAGGTCTCATATATACGATCGATATGTTCTACTTGTTCAGGAACTGGGACAATATTGAACTCAGGCTTGTACATTTGTATGTGGGGATTAATTTTCATCCGCCTCTTCTTCCTCTTCTAAATCAACTTTTTGAGGTGAAGGCCACAAAGCATAACCTGCCAGTACGACGCAACCAGCTATCATAGTGTAAGGTATAAGTTTACTAGGTCCAGTGCTATTAAAGCTTTCAATCTTGTGGATGCTTGGCAAATTATCCAAATTAAGTAATAAGACCATTTAAGCTATAAGCTTCAACCCTTTAGTCTTTGTTTTCATTAGATCAGATTATTTAACCTATTAATGCAATCCATAAAAATTCCATATTAAACATTACTATCTTAATTCAGGATTCTACTCTAATAAATAAGTATGAACGCACCCAATCTTCTAACTGTACAGGAATACAACCTGCTACTATTCCATATTAATACTCTTAAGCAATTAATGAGAGATATACAATCCTATGGTATAGTATGGCTCCAAGGTGAGGATAGGATAACCAAAGCTTACGAACTAGAAGCCGCCAACCAGCAGCTATTATCATTTCAAAGCTTTGTGCAGCATATTAGAGCTCCAGCTTCATGGTTTGATATATACCATGTCTTAGCTCAAACAACTATTGAACCCTTAGACAGCTTATTTCGATGTCTCAATAGCTTAGAACGTTTAACTAATGATATAGCTATTTCTATGAATACTATTTGTTCGGTCACCTCTTATCCTGAATTGCCATTACAATGTGCTCAAGGTTCCCTTCAGAATAGGAAACTCAAGCTAATTTTGCTTAAAATATCCTATGAGTTGTTAGGATGTAATCCATCACCCGATAGCTTAGCCCACATCTTGAGCGATATATTGTTCCAAATTGATTTCTACCAATTAAATCCGATTCCGGGTCTCAGGGAAACTCTCCAGAAATCTAGTAATTTATGTCTTACAATCCGAACTTTAGACCGCAGTACAGCAGAGATAACTTTGTAGGTAACAATTACAACAATCGTCAAGCTTATAAACCTCAACACAATCCATCCTTAATCGAAATGGTTGAACAAATATATAACGATATGGATGAAATTAAGAGAACCTTGCACCAGATTCAATCGCAACTTCATAACCAATCTAGCGGCCCTTTACTTCAACTCCCTAATATCAATGCTATGGCCAATCAGCAATATTCTAATAACCAACGTCCTCCAGTTAACAACAATAATGACATGTTATATCCTACTAATAACAATACACAAGCTTCTAACCAAAACTTCCAGCAGTAATTAGTGCAACGTGCAACGTGCAATAAATATAATACCTTAACTGTTAAGGTATTATAGACTAAGTATGAGAGATAGCGAAGTGTTAAATAGCGAAGTGTTAAATAGCATCTCTATATTATAATGCAATGATTTGAGTTTTCATGATATATCATTATCTGGTGTTTCATGATTTCGTTAGGTTTATCTGTAACATCAGAGGATTGAAACGTAGTATAATAATATGTATCTATTTTCGTTTCAGTTAGAAGCGTAACATATGACATGATAGTAGCAATACTGGAGATCAACAATTCTTTATTCTTGAGGTTAGATCCACTATCATAATATAGATCCTCACCATGAGCTATGATATAAATATTGGATGTTAGTTGTTCTATTATTTGTATACAAGGTCCAGCTTCTAAATAAGGTACATGAATTATAAAGTTTAAATTATAATCCTTGAGACATTCATCCCTGATATGTTTAGTATATTCATAAGAAAAGATACCTATCCTAAGAGCTAATATATCACCAAATTTAATACTTAAACGTAATAAAGTCTTCATAGTAGATAAAAGTACAAAAGAATGACAGAATTGCTGGGTGTACCCTTTGTGGTATTTATTATTTTCTTTATTCTTTTCATCATACTTCTAAGATGGTATGGCAGTAAACATTGGATTGTAATTATCGTCTTAGCTTATTGGATCTCTTTTATTGTTTTTGTAATTCTTATTACTGAAGAATGCAACGTATCTGGAGACAGTCTAGGAGATTACCTTCAGACTTTCATCCTGGTCACAGTTCTATTAGTTCTAATTATATTCACCCTTGGTACAGTACATTTAGGTTTAAACGTTTGCATATAAAACTATTAATTATCGTTACTACTTATCTATCTCCTTAAAATGGAAACTACATTCACTATCGTAACGGATACAACTAGAATCTTAGGGGAGTTAGATAAGCTTCACGAGTTACATCCTGAAGTCTATCCCGACCAAATATACGAACCTTTCATTAAATTAGTTAAGAAGTATAAGCAAGTAGTTCTATCCGATTCCTATGATTTAGATGAGACTAATAAGCTATTCGAGAGGTTAGTCAAAGCTGGATTTCCTATCCTAAAACGAACGGAATATAATCTTATCCTAACTCATGAGAATATCATCTATGTATTAGATGCATGCGAGTACAATAAATTAGAGTTAGAAGCGGAGGATTTAACTCTTAGAATATCAAGTATGGAACCAACAATACCTTCAGACTTCATCAATGGTTTTAACTATCCGTTGAGATCATATGCTATGGTTACCAAGGATGAAATAAATTCTCAAAGGCTTCTAGAATACGCTCAGGGAACCTTTAACTTTGATACTGCCATTAAAACCTTCAATGCACTTCAAGAACAAGGTAGAGCAGTCATCATTATCTCATACTTTGAGGCTATTGATACTATAAGAGAATATCTCAAGAAATATAACGTAGCTTCAGCCAATCTGGATATGGATCGTTTAGTTATAGCATCTCATAACATAGATCTAATTTATTTGTATGTTATTCTGTCCCAAAAATATAGAACTATGAATTCCATTAGATATAAATACTAAGGTTGTATCCAGAAATGCCGTTGCTTCAACTAACCGTAACTTTAGATCCTGAAATTCAAACCTATAATTCTACTGGAAGATTCCTACATCCAGCTGATAAGAATAGCTCATGGTTCACTACTAGTACTTTTGCCACTGAATATTATATAGATCCTCAGAACTACATCCATGTAAGATCAGCTGAAACTAATGCTCTACTAGTTAATCATATAGCCATAGCGCATCCAGAATTAGCAGCTCTCAACTGCACTATAAATGAGACAGCTGCTTATGATGCAGATGGACGCTTCTACTTCACTCTTTACAATGGAAATTATCAGACCATCGTAATTAAACCTGGTGATAATTTAGCTATAATTAAATACTAATATGCAATAATAAGACATTAAGCGTCTTATTATTTTTATACTTTAATCTATATCTTGACCTTCTTGAAGAACTTTAAACACTCATCCATTGTAATAGTTTCGTCCTGTTCTTCATCTATGGATAAATTATTTAACATATCTAATACATATAACTCTTCTTGTACTCTTTTAGAGCTGTGATTCTTGGTTCTAATGGGACGATTCTCTATATATCCATTACTAATGCAGAACTCTCTAACATATTTCATGAATTTAATATAAGATATGCTATGTCTTATACCTTCATGTGATATACCACTACCTTGAGGTAAATGCCTTCTAGAATAGATATAAATTATAGCATCTGTATGAACTTTACCTAGTTGCTCTAACCAAGATAAGAATAAATCACGATCCCATTGAAGTATAATGGTTATATCATCAAAGAAAGAACTAATATCAGAAGCAATGTCTTCACCAATTATATCGAGGTATTGATCGTGAATTACTGTATACATTTGTACGAGCCAACGATAAATTTTTATATCGGTTATATAATATCTCACATAGGAGATATTATAGGTGGCATAGTGTATAATAATGTAGTAGGAACTTTCATTGAAGATTAACATCTCTTAGATGCTTATTCTTTGTAGTGACGTTTATAGGCTACCTCTAGTTGTTCTAGATCGGAAACCCACATGGCTTCGATGGTAGTTTCTGAGGTTTCATTGTATTTTTGTGTTAATTGCTCTATCTTTTGGTATAACTCATTCATGTGTTCTTCAGTACAAGAACTTAGAGATACAGATGTACATAGTTCTTTAGAATAGCCTTTCTGCTCCATCTCAGCTTTAAGCTCTGAGATCTTTCTCTTGTAAACTATAATAGTTCCAGATACAACTTCATGAATAAATTTATACTTTTCAGTGAGTTCGGATATGGTTTTGAGGGCTTCCTCCAGTATATGATATTTACGCTTTTCATAGTAACCTAACCTTTGTTGGTAGAAGGATTCTAAAATGGAATTAGCAGTAGTATATTTAATTGGAGCATTGTTATTGTCCAAAAGTACCATATTTGTGATACCCATGGTTGCAACTAATCTAAGATCCCTCATCGAAGTCGGACCTTTGTATTCTTTAAGAATGAAGTGTGCATTATTTTCATTAGATTTACTATGATAATCTTTAAGCTGACCATCTTCTACTAGTTTCTTGAGGAACTTCTCGTAGGAATCAATGGATTTACCAATAGGAATCTCAGTTACTACAATATCGGAACCTTCCTGATGCATACAACCAGAAATCTTAAAAGCTCTGTGTAGAGAGCCTGAAGAACCAAAAGTTTGATCTTCAGTCACCTGAGCTGTACCATCATCCTCTTCTGTTTCAACCTCACGTTCTATAGTTTCTTCAACTTGAGTTCTTCTAATGGATACTGGTTCTATTGTACCTTTAAAGCCTCTATACCATGGAAGAGGCTCAGGTAGATATTGTAATCCTGAAAGCCTCATCTTATACCACTTGATGATGTCTGTTGGGTTATACTTAGGAATGAAGGTAGAGTGACCGGATCCAATGCCATCAGCACCATTAACTAAAACCATTGGAATAATAGGTAAGAAGGTTACAGGTTCTTGATCTTCACCTTCATCGGTTCTGAAATCCATGATGGGGAAATCTTCCACCTTATAGATATAAGGTAACCATCCTATTGGTTTAACGCTAGCATATCTAGGTTGAGCCGCATCTTGGCCCAATAGGATTCTAGTACCAAACATTCCATCTTGGTAGAAATATGCCATGTTGTTAGCTCCGGGATAATCAGCTGCCATCCCTGAAATAGTCTTAGAAAGACATTGTTGTCCATGTTTATAAGCGGTATTCTTATAAACAAAACCTGAGAACGAATCCACTTTATCTGATCTGGCTGAAGGTGCAGTCTTAACATCGGTCTTGCTAATTTTGTGTTGGCCATTCTCATAACGACCGCATCCTCCCCATTGGCAATAAACACCCCACATAATCTTACGAGAAGATTCTTTAAGACCATCTAGAATTCTTGGAATAGATCTAGCTAGATTGTCTCTTGCAAATGTGACCAATTCCTCATTAATGAAATGAGAAACTGGTAATCTTTGCCAAGTTTCAATACCCAATGGTTGTTGAATAGTAGCGATCCACTTCTTACGTTCATCGGAAAGTTTCTTATCAAAGGCTAACTTAAGATATGGATCAGCATATTCATCATATACTATTTGGACATAATGTGGATTTTGGAAGTCCTCCTCTACTTCCTTAGGTTCTGATGAACCTAAACCCTTAAGATATTTGTGATTCCATTTCTGGAAATTAGGTGTTTGTTGAGACCATACATCATACTCTTGATGGGAATAGAAACTATATTTTTCTCTACCCTTGTCTACTCTAATGATAGGTGTTCTCAAAATCATAACGAATTCACGCTGTAATAAGGATGGATACATAGTATGAAAGATATTCAACACTAATCCAATAATATGCTTACCATCTTCATCTGAATCAGCCATAACTAAAAGTTTACCATAACGCAATGTCTTATAATTAGAATCATCGGTATAATCTATTCCCTCCTTAATACCAAGAACTTTCTTGAGTTCCATGATGACATTGTTAGAGATGATCTGAGCTAAACCTACGTTCATAGTGTTTAGAGGTTTACCTCTCATAGGATAGATACCACAAATATCTCTTCCACCTTGAATATGTTTAATGGCATGAGTGGCATATCCAGTGGCTGATTTACCTTCGGTTATCATAAGAACACATTCACTGGCCCGTTTAGTTGCTGCCCAATTAGCATCGGTAACATCCACATCGAATATATGTCTGGATCTACCTGTTCTTTCTCCTTTCTTTAAGACGTTAAGCATTTTAGATTCAGCTTCTTGTATAAGTCTCTTATATAGCAATGAAAATTTAGATAATTTATTAACTTCCTCTTCAGTGAATTTAATATTTAGCTTTGGTCCTTTGAGACATGTTTTAGATTGAGAATCGAAGGATGGATTAGCTATTCTAACAGCAATGATAATACTAATATGAGGTCTGATATTCTTCTTGTTGACACTTATATTGCCTTTCTTCTCCTTCTTATCGGAATTTATCTTCTCGAATAATGCATTAACTTTAGGTACTAATACATCGGAAACTATAGTTGTAGCTGCTTCAACGTGAACTCCACCATTTCTATTAAAAATGCCATTAGCAAAAGCTACATTAGATGCATCATCAGGTGTTTCTACTACGCACATCTCAATCATAGGTAAATTATTAACTTGATTCCAATAATTACCATTTCCTTCACTTCCATTAGCATATTCTAGGTGAACTATATTAGCTGCTTGTTCTGGAACAAAAGTAAACATCTTGACATATTTCTTAATATCTCTCAGATCAAACTTTTCACCATTAAAGCTAGTTTCAACCTTAGATGTGAAAGATAAATCCATGACGTGTCTCTTAAATAAGGCTAAATCTATCTCTGTATATGAAGCATTTGTATAACCCATCAATCCAAAATCCATCTTATATTCTATAGTAACGAATGAAACATTTTGTGCATAATCGGTGATTTGAGGCTCGCTTTCAATACCCATCCCATTATACCATTCTTGAATAAAAGATTTATGTTGAATAGCATTACCGATAGTTACTCTAAATACACTGGATAGTAATACACAAAGTTTACACCCTAGACCGTTGACTCCCGCGCCGGCTCTATCATCTCCATAGTTGGAGGAGGATCTAAGACGACCAAATATCATTGTAGGTGTTGGAATATTCATTTGAGGATGTATATCTAATGGAATAGTCATGCCATAATTAGTAACACTAATTATATCATTCGTCATGGTAACATCTACTCCTCTAATTAAAGATTCTTCCATTCCAGCTTGTCTACTTCTAATAATATTGTCTGATGCATTAGATAAAATCTCAATGAAAAGTCTCTCTACAGCATCGGATACTGGTATTTCTTGTTTTGCTATTCTAGTATTACCATTAGTATCTGTGACAGACACAAAATCTTCTCTAGTTTGAATGGCAGTAGAAGATACATACATCTCAGGTCTTAATCTAACATGACTTCTAGGGCTCAAGTTCTGGTAAGCATTTGTATCTTGCATGATTTAAATGCTATGGGGTAGTCATACTATAATACATAAAAATTTCAATTACAAGATCTTCTCATCTTGTAATTTATATCTCATTCTCTATAGCTTAAAAACTAATTATCATTGGTATACCAATTAACATAAATAACACAACTATCATCAAACATACCAAACTTATAACGCATAAGATAGTACTAAGCCATAAACATACTCTGCCTCTAATCCATAAACCATATCTTCTCTCTAAATATGCTGCAAATTCAGGTTCTAAATCTGGAATCTTATCATATTTTATATAACTTCTAATATCACAACCCAACTCCTCTAGATATTCTATGATTTCAGGGTTGCAACTTTCAAGAGCTCTCTTAATGGTTCCTTCGCAGTGAATATCTGCTCCTTTGGCAACCAAATACTGACACATTTCTACGTTACCATTGTGACAGGCTCCAAGTAATGCAGAATTAAGATGTAAATAACTATACTTATCACAGAACCACTTAACTAAAGACATGCAATTATACCAAGCTGCATTAACAATGCATTCATCTATATCTCCAGGAATACTATCCCATAAAAACATGACTACCTCTTCGGCTCTTCTACTGATACAATGGGCTATTATTTGTTTATAACTTAATCTTTCTCTAGTTTCTGGTGTGGCATAAGACCAGAAGAACTTCACTAATAATATATGGTTATGGACAGCTGCTTTGAATATAACTTCATCTAAGATGAACTTTGTATCTATACTTATCAACTTATATACTAACGCTTCATGACCATAAGCGCATGCATTAGTAAGTAACATCTTAGAATTATATTTAGTGAGATAACCTTCCTTAATCAGGACATCCAAAGCTTCTAGCTTATGAAGTTTTAAGCACTCTAGAGCTCCATAAGTATACAACATAGGATCACTGAAGTTCATAGTTCTAGCAAAATATAAGATAAGCTCTAAGGATCCTATTCTGCAAGCTTCAAGATAGCGATGAGCTTGAGGTTTCTTCACGATACGCTTCAATACATTTACTTGTCGTTTGGCTATTAATCCATGAGAATCTATACAAACTCTATCTAAATATTTAAGAGTGTTAACTGTGCCTAAATAATCAGCTATAATTCTATAAATGTCTGTATATAACATTTACGATCTATTTATACTTTGATCTATAATGACATATAATCATGTCATTATATTTAAGATATTTATTGTTTCTTAATGTAGATGGATGCAATTATGGGTGGTATAATAACGCTACTTAAACATAGAAGTATCGCTAAAACTATGACTAACATGATAATTATATGACACCTTTTATGAGATCTAGCTGCAGTGTATGCATCTTTAAGGATCATGTATTCCTTGAACTCTGGACTAATTTTAACTCCATAGGGCATACCCTTATGGGCTATATATTTCTTTAAACTACAACCTTGAGTTTCTAGATATTCTAAGACGTCAACACTCTGACCTCTAATAGCATATACTAATGGCATATCATCATTATAGTGTAGATTAGCTCCTCCTTCTAACAAGAATTCGACCATTGCTATGTTGTTATTATAACAAGCTGCATGCAACGACCACTCTAATCCTAAGGTTCCTTGAACTCCCATAGCGTGAAAATACTTAACTAAATCTAAGGAATTAGCCCAAGCAGCCTTAACCATTAATTTTACATGATTTATTTTCATGTTTATACCATGATCTAAGAGCCACATAGTAACTTGATAGTTACCATATTCAACACTTTGTTCTAAGATGCTTGTTCTATTTAGATATTCTAGATCCTTAACTCTGAGATAGGACCAGAAATACTTAACTAAAACTAAGCTGCCTCCGATGCTAGAGTTATATATTAACTTAGTTACATTAATGGGAGTTCTAAGCTCTATCAACTTAAAAACTAAAGTATCATAGCCATATCTACATGCTTCTTCCATAACTATCTGTCCGTTATCTTTAGTTATATATTTATTGTTAATTAGCCATTCTATAGCTTCTAGATTTCTAACTTTGAGACATTCCAGAGCTCCATTAACATGAAAGTTACAATATGCTGCAAAATACATGATATAAGATATGGAACCTTTCCTACATGCATAGTTGAAGCGTAAGTCTTTAGGCATCTTATATAGAGTCCTTAACAGCTTCCTATCTTGCTTAGAGACTAGTCCATAAGCTCCTTTAGATAAACGATCTAAGCATTTCAATGTATATATGGGACCTAAATATTGGGCCACAATGTTGTATATATCACGATACATATTTCAGGAATAAAATCCAAGTTTTTATTTAACAGTAGTAGCTATGATTCCTATGATACCAAAAGGCGTCAAGAATAATAGAAAAGCCACAATTAATGCGATCGTAATCAAACCCATTAAACATGTTTTGAGACATAGATTGCAGCATAACCATCTTCCTGTAGAATTAGTTCTAAGGAATCTTAGTAGATCGGGGGCTATATCCACTTTATAAGTGTAATACTCCATGACGGGTTCCATGTCCACGTTTTCATCCTTTAACCATTCTAAGGTTCTAACGTTAGGATGTTCTAACTTAACTAATATTAGTGCAGGGTTTCCATAACTATAAAGGTTAGCTCCTTTATCCTTTAAATACTTAGCCGTTTCAATCTTGCCACTCTTACACGCTTCTAAGATAGCAACATCTAGTACTCCAGCATTATAACATTTATCACCAAAATACTTAGCTAATTCAAAGTTAAAGTTACACGCTTTGATAAGACATTTATCTACGTCAAAGGTTACTCCAAGATTAACTAACCATTGTATAGTTTCTACGTCTTCATGGCATTGATTAATACAATATTCTACAGCGTTAATGTTGTTGAGATAATCTGCTAAGCCTTCATCTAATCTTTGAGCTATATACTTAGCTATAGCTAAATTATCATAGACACATGCCATGTAAACGAATTTATGTTTTAATTCTACATCTCTGATGTATAGATATTCTACTATTCTTAGATCTCCACCTTTGATAGCTGCTATCATTAAATCATCGCCCAAAACTCTAGGCTTTAAGTATAGAACTGTTTTATACAAGCCATTATTACACGCTTCTTTAGATCCATCATATACTAGAGAGTCATTCCAATAGTAAGCTATAGCATCTAAACATCCAATACTACATGCATATACAAATCTTTGATCTTGAGCTAGTACCAGTTGTAGAGAATGAATCTTATCCTTAGAAATTAACATATGAGATTCTTTACATACAGTATCTAAGGATTTAATAGTATCTAAAGCCCCTAAGAACTGCGAGATATAAAAATATAAATCTCTATATAACATATTTAGTATCCAGTTATGTTAAGACTATAATATAATTAATAAAAATTTATACAATTATAGTAAGGGTTATAATCTAACTACGTTAAAGAATATAATATCTCCATAGATAAGATATTATAGAATGTATTTACGCAAAAGAGCTATAACATCTTGAGTTAAGATATTATATTTTCTTTAACTTATTTATCTAAGGTTTGCTGCTTACGGATTCTTTGGTGGAACTTTGAGATTCATCGATATAGGAAGTAGTAATGGTTATCTTATCAGGGATTGAGGATTTAATGGTTGCTTTAATAGTAGTTGAATTAACCCTAAGTGTAAGTTTACGTTGGTAGGTTTTACCCGGGAGGAAGGGTATAGCTTCTATAAATATTTCGGTTAAAGTTTTACCTACTAATGATTCTTTCATAAGATTAGAGAAGGTTTCATTAGAGGATGTCACAATTCCATTATTAGCTACAATCCATGATAAACCCCAAACGTTTTCTATGTCTTCTCTTTGCTCTAGTTGAGACACTAGTTTGAGGTTGTTTTGCAAGATTTCCCTAGTTCTCATGGTTACTTGACGTTCTAGGGCATCTCTAGCAAACTGGAAATCTCTACGCCCAGAAATACTCATGACTATCTCCCTTAAAACCATGATACTGGAAAGTGCAACTAGAGATCCGAAAGCAGTAATTAGAATAACTTCAAGCCAAATATAGTCATCTTGAAGCCATCCATTGATAGGTGTAATAGAAAGAATCCAAGTTTCATTAGAAAGATTTAGAGTAACATTAACGGAATCGTAAAATAATGTTGCATTGGTTCCCATAGCATTAATGAGAGTGGTTCCGTTGTTCTGAGCAAATATACCATAAGAATTAATGAACTGGTAGTTATAATTAATTAGAGTCTCATAGATTCTTAAGGAACTCAGGACATCATTGAGCATAATCATGATAGAAGAAAGACCATAAGTGGTTCCATTAGGATAGATGATGGGATAAAATGCATTCATTCCTATGCCACCTTGAATTAAGGGAAAGGGACCATAGAGTGTTATAGCTCTATTAGATATAGCCTTCATTATTTGGGTGGCATGAAGGCTATTGTATCTTAGTAATTGAAGTCCTAGGACTGGAGAAGGCATAGGATCTTCATATTCCAGAGTCATATCTGGACCTAGAGCATATTCATACGCAGCTATAGTTGGATGATCCATTCTTAGCCACGATGCCATAGTTCTATAAGTTAGATCGTTAACTACGTAGTTGTTTTGCGTAATGGATTGTGTCATAACTAGAAGTGTTTGGAAGTTGAGTTCCAAGAACTTAGATATTTCAGAGCCAGAATAACTAGCTATTTGGATGGCTGCATTCTTTTTAGCTTCAAGGCTTTGATTTCGAAACACTATAATTAGAGCTACGGCTATGCCTATGGCAGAACCAGTTAAAATTAGAGCCACAAGTATTCCAAGGCTGATACCTAGTATATTAGCTTTAATCTTAGATTGACCTAATCGTTCATCTATTATATCTTTGAAGCTATCCGCGACGTCGATGCTTATAGCGTCCGACATTTCCATTCCAAATTAATCCATCAAGGATATGATTACAATCAAATTCTTAGAGCATCAACATAGTTAGGTAAGATTTGGAAGAACCATGATAACTCTGGTCCGTAATTAACAGATAAGGATTTGATAACATTTATATCACTCATGATTCCAGTTATGAGTCTATTGAGACGTCCACTATAAGCATTAGTAACAGCTCTCTGATGGATTTGAACACCTTCAACATCGTAATCCAGGTCATTCATTACCATAATCATGGCATCATAACTTTCTAATATGTGATTATATTTAGCTACCATATCTACTACTTTATTAACATAATTCTTGTATAAACTTCTAACTTTAGGATCCTGAAGGTTTCGCATGGCAATACTTGGATTAGAGAAGGCTACAATAGGCTTAGTCTCACTGATCAGATCAGATAATACTTCTATGTCTTTCCTAATACTGGCGTAAGATTCAATGTAAAGTCTATTCCTGAATAATTCCCTGAACTTAGATCGTATCTCAGGTGTTATCTGACCATGTAATAGAGCTATCTTATATCCAGTGATAGAAGTTAATTCACCCTTATGATCTACTCCAGTGTATTTAACTATAGCATCTGTGTCTAAACAAGTTCCTGAGAGATTACAGGATAAAATCTTAGTATTAGTTGGAACTAAGGTTATGAAATCTGGTTTAGATCTAAGTAATATGTAATCAATGAAGTCCTTAAGCTTCATCTTAGAACCTAACTGGTAAGGTAAAGAATAATAGATGCCTGTTTCCACTCCCAGTTGTTTGAGTACATCAGCTGATCTCTCCTTAGTGAAGAAGCTTAGCATGGTTTGGAGTAAAGGTTGGAGGGGTGCTGGAGCTACGATCATACAGAAACATAGAAGCTTAAAGGCGTCAAACATAGTATAAGCTCTATCTGGTAACACTGAATAACCTTGGAAGTCATAACGACCATAATGTTCACCGTTGTAAACCGCGTGGGAGAAACCATAGTCAATGAAAGTAGCTACATTCTTAGTTCTATGATAGAAGACATTACCATCTATTTCATAGGCAATAGTAGCTTCTTGATCTAAGGGTCTAATTATTACATTTTCATAGTGAAGATCATAGTGAGTGAATTGACAGAACTTGGATGCCATGTGTTCCGATTCTAGAACTTGAAGGTAGACATCTAAGAACTGCTCTGGGGTGGCTTTTTGGATGAAGTCCTTCAAGGAGACGCCAGGTACTCTTTCATAGACTACATAAGTTACAGGATCGTTAGCGTCACACCATGAAAGAACTTTATCCTTATCGGTGATTGGAAGACTACATCTAAGAACTCCAAAGACCCATGAAAAGTTAGGGATCATAGCTCGTAACGGATTCAAAGCCAAACCCACAACAGCCTCGTGGGCTAGATCGGAGCTTTTGGATCTAGGACCCTTAATGATGAATAATTTATCATGATCTGAGATGGAGGCCATGATAGCTACACCTTCTACACTTTCAGCTCCAATCTTCTTGAAGTCCTTAAGCCATTCCTTGACTATAGTTGAATTAGAAGCCATGGGATAGAAGATGGGACATGATATCTCAGCTAAATATCTCATGAAGCCTTCACTGTAGAACTGGTCATTATATAAACTTGTTAAGTTACCATCTCTAATATGGTCCAAATTAGAATAGATGTTGGATTCTATTACGCAAGGCTTAACCTTAGATACGATTACAGCTTCTCTTTCCCTTCTCTTCTTATCATTAATCGAAGCAATATTGGCTCTATCTCTGGTGGAGTTAGCTCTCACATTTTGGATTACGTAGTTAGTGAATTCTTCAATGGTGAATACCATTTATTTCAGTGAAAAAATTCAAGCACCTGGTTGAAATCCAAAATAATAAAAAAATAGAAATTTTTATTCGTTTAGCTGAGAAAAGAACCGATAACAATGGAATCTTTTAGTGATCGCAATCGTGAAGAATATGACAACGGTCATAACAACCATCATAACAGTTGCAACAAGGACAACTGTTCGACAGGAGCTTTCTGGCTTGGAGCCTTTATCCTCTTCCTTATCGTTTTCGCCATTCTTTGGTGGTTTGGAGCTAACATTGGAATCGCCTTCGTTATTGCTTTGATCTTAGCTATTATTGTGGGTTGGGCCATCTGGGCTTGGGAGAATAATGACTGTGATAACGACTGTAACAACAAGAATAATAAGAACAAGAAAAAGAAGTGTTGCAATAATGGATGGGCTGTTTTCTTAGCTGCCCTTGCAGTTATCATTGTATGGATTATCATCCTCTATATTATCTACATTCTCGTCCGTAAAGCTATTGTAGATGAGAAATGTTGTCCAACACCTTGTTGCAAGCCAAAGTGTGAACCAGAATGTAAGCCAAAGTGTGAACCAGAGTGCAAACCTGAATGTGATCCAAAGTACTAAATAAAGTATTAGTTATCACATTAAATTATAACATCAATGCATGTTATAATTGTACGAGCAAGAAGTTAGGTAATAAATTTACAGTATGACTTCTCCTAGATTTCATGAAATCTTATATGTTATAACACGAAGACTTATTTCGTGTTATATGTGTTTATCTCACTGAACTACTATTCCATGGTTTCAAGGGTAGTTCCAGGCGTTAACGAACAGGCTGCTTTAGCTAATGTGTCGGCTTTTTCATTACCTTCAATGCCTTGATGTCCGTAAACATGCTGGATAATAATCCTACCATTCTGGGATGCAAAATACTCATACATAGGGGTAATGAGATCTAAATGTTTAGGACTTTTACCAGAACTCTTGGTCATACCTCTGTTGATCCAATTGGGATAATAAATGTTGAAGGTCTTAACTGCATATTCATTGTCACTGTATATAGTTACTGGACCTTCAACCAAACTAGCTTCATAGATAGCTATATAGATGGCGTAAAGTTCAGCTCTAGGTGCTGAAGCTTGAGTATCATCAGGCTTAAACTTCTTGCAATTATATGTACTTTTAGAGTTAAGTATGTATACTCCACAACCCATCCCAGTGTTAGGACTAAAAGATCCATCACAATAAATAGTGGTAGTTTTATCTACAATTGTATTAGCTTGCATTTAACCTTTTAAAATAAATGGCTAACACTCAGTATAATTATGCGAGTGTAACTCAGACCGTAGCAAACAACATGATGCAAACAGTATTAAATACTTCCACAAGAGATTGCACTAATATAGATGAATATAACACTGTAATCATCAGTGGTTCTAACATTGGAGGCAATTTATCATTCGATCAAGTATGTAAGATATCAGGTAGTGATGTTATAGATTCTTCCTTAGATGTAGAGGTAAATAACCTAGTAGACTCATTACAGAAACAGAAACAAACCACTGATACTTTCCTGTTTCAAACAGTTATCAACCAAAATACTAACATAGCTATAGCTAAACAAGAGATAAAAAATAATATAACTCAGACGGCCCTCAATTCGTGTCAACAAAATATCTCCAATGTTAGAAGAGGTAACACTACAGCGATACTTAATAGCAACATAGCTGGCTCTGCTACATTCAATCAAACTGGTGATATATCTACTACATGTTTCGTCCAGAATGTAGCTAAAGCTGTAGCCTACAACCAACTTAAAGCCCAACAGGATCAGATTCAATCCACTACGGTTGGCTTTGGTAATATCTTAATTATCATTCTCATCGTGGCAGCAGTTCTAGTCATTGGTGTAGTCATATACTTTGTCTTCAGCAATAGAAACCAAGCTCCATCTCAGCCCTCTGTTAGAGTAGTTGATACCAGAGCTCAAGCTGCAGGAACCCAGGGACAAATGTCTACAGGTCAAGTACCTTCAGGACAACCTGTAAGGGTACCAACACAAAGTGTTCCAGTTCAAAGCACACAAATGAGACCTCCACCAAGTTAAATAAAATACATGAATAAATGCATGAATATCATACCATAAATCCAGTAATCTCTGAAGAAACATTTAAATATCTTCCTATAGTTGCTCAAATCACTAACTATTGCTTCACGGATAGAACCATTTCATGCTTTGGATGGTATTATGCTATCATTGATTTAGGTATTGGATTAGTTAATGTACCAGAGTTCATAACTTTAGATCTAGAATTGGTTAATCATGATCTCATGGGAATTCCGATAATCATTGGAAGAATACAACTAGAGCCCACAAGGCAATATGTTGAATATTTCAATGATATCAAGATTCCGGCTGGATGGTATGAACGCAACTATGAATTAATAGCTCGAGTACCTGGTCTTAATACCATTAGATCCTTACTTAAATTCAAGATAGGCTACGATACTATTAAGTATCCACCTTCATCCTATGTTAAGAATTTAGGTAAACTCTTTAAGCAGGAAGATAACAGGTTATGGGAGACGTCTCTAGCATTGCAACTGGGTATACCACTTCATCATAATATCTTAAACCATTCAGGGATACATACATTAATGGTTATGTATTATCTAAACGTCAAACAACGATCCAAGTTTCTACCTATAATCAAGTATTTATTTAACATTATACCTTTAGCATCCTATGATGAAGCCCAGATCTTAATCTATTGCTCTAAGAATACTAATGCCAAGTTTGGTTCCGAGAGACCTATCTATGATTTAATTAATGAACTTAGAGGACCTCTAGCTAAAGGATCTATAACTTTAGAATCTTTCATAAGTATATTATGCTCCCTTCATGAACTCTTAAAGATATAAGGCTATAAGGGATGTCAAACATCCCTTACACAGCCTAAAATATAATAATAAATAAACCTCAATGCAATAAGAGGAAGGAATATATAATAAGTTATAGCAACTTATTATAGTTAAAGTATAAGAAGATTAAAGTATAATTAGTTAGGGAATTATTCATGCACCGAGATAGGTGATAACGATTTGAGTGCTATCTGGATCAGGTAACGTAACCGTAGCAGGTAATAATGAACCTAAGTTATAGGAAGCAGTGATACGCATCATAACTGTATCTAAAGCGGTTAAGATAAGAACAAAGCTACCACCAGAGTTCTTAAGGTTAGCATCCAAAAGTGTTGGGATGAAGAGCGATGTATCTGAAGAAGTTACCATGTTAGCTGGAATAACGCCTAGATCTAAATCATATTCAATGAATCCTGTAGTTAAACCGGTAACACCAGAAGCAATCTCAAAGTTAGCAATGTATTCTACTAAATAACGACCAGATAATGCTACAGTGATACCTAAGTTAGTTGAGAAATCAGTGAAAATTCCCGGAGCATTAGTATGGAAGTTATTGAATTGTACGATGTTACCTCCAGTTAAACCTGATGATACAGTATATAAGTTGGCGTATTGGTTTAGACCTGTTGGTCCTGTTACACCCTGAATACCTTGAGCTCCTGTTGCTCCGACAGGACCTGTAGGACCTGTTTCACCAGTGAAACCTTGGAGACCTGTTGGTCCTGTTAAACCAATATCACCGGTTGGACCTGTTGGTCCAGTATCACCTTGTGGACCTATATCTCCCTGTAAACCAGTTGGTCCGGTTGGACCAATGTCTCCAGTGAAACCGGTTGGTCCAGTATCGCCTTGAAGACCTGTTGGTCCTGTAAGACCAACGTCTCCAGTAGGACCGGTCACTCCTTGAAGACCTGTTGGTCCGGTTGCACCTGGATCTCCGATAGGACCAGTGTAACCTGTTGGCCCTGTAGGGCCAGTGTAGCCGGTGGGACCAGTAGGTCCGATCACAATGTTAAAAACGCTTCCGCAACAAGACATTTTTCTTTTTAGAGAACTGCTATTTTTATAATGAAAAATTCTATGCCTTTCAATGAAGTTGTGGTATAACCAATTTCTATATTATAGCTTGTATAAAGCTATAATATATGTACTTTAAAGTTTACATATAGGAGAGTTCTCCTTGACTAACATGAAATCTTTAAAGATTTCCGAAAAACAGGAACTAGATATCTCCAAGAACTTTTGGAGTCTTTCTATGTCTTCTGGAGTCATTTCAGGAGTTGTATGATCTCCTCTAATAGGTATAAATTCCTTAACATAAGAACTAGAATTAGCATTAGTTACTGCACATTCGAATGGTATGTATGTATCATTAATGCTATGAACTATACACGTAGGTACTGTAACTTGTTTAATCCATTGTTTAATAGGTAAAGAATCATATAAGACATCAGCTAAAGCTATAACTGCATGTAGAAGATAAGATTCTTTACCGTGCATTCTCATTACATCGTGTATGTCCGAGAAGGTGGAAACTAAAACTAATTTAGATGGTTTGTTCTGGGTTGCTATCCATGTTGCAATAGAACCTCCTAAACTTTCTCCCCAAACAATGATCTTATCTTCGGAATAATATTGTTTAATCCATTGATATACTTCTAGACCATCTTCTTTGATAGTTTCAGTGGAAGGAATGCCTTTAGTTTTACCGAAGCCTCTATAGTCAAACATCAGGAGTGAAATACCTAATCTTTTAGCTATAAGTGGTAGATGGGGATAGTATGACATGTTACCATAATTACCGTGACAATAGATAATAATGCGTTCCGAATTATTATCGAAAAACCATGAATGGATATCGTATTTTCCAACACTTAATTCTTCATGATGTTGGACCGGAAACCAATTAGCATCTAAATCTTCTTTAGCTTGGAATATGTTTTTAGCCCTAAATCTAGTGAGATAACCTATGACAATGAATATCACGAAAAGCGCTATGATAATTCCAGCATACATTTTCATTTTATATCTTTTAATAAGTCTTGACCTTCTTCGGTTAAATAATACAATAGAAAGTTTCTTATCCTTACCATAATAATTCCCACCATATCCAAGTTGTCATTTGACAGTCTGTTGAATAACTCGGTTAGAATAGTTCTAGCTTTGTTAACAAAGATATCAATATCTGATACAGAGGAGCAGTTGATCCATGATCTCAAGGCAATGATCAAGCTCTTCTCATCTAAGAAGGGTGGCATTCTTATCTCATAATCTTTAAGTACACTATCTCTCTTAGTACATGTATTAGGATAGGCTATCACTGTATCGATCCTAAGGTATCTTCGGTAATAGATATCTTCTTCTTTGAGTTGTATGTTCCACCAATTGTAATAGATAGACCAGCGATTCCGTAGTTCATTCAACTCGAATGAATCTCCTCCATATGCTGATTCTCCAGTCATGAAGCTATATGCAGTATACCAATAACTAGAAGCCTTATATCTAAATGTTCCAACCTTATAGATTCCAAAGGCTAAAGCAAATTCATCCATAATAGCTGCTAAAGCATCTGGATCTAGAGTTCTTATCACAGTAATATTCTGTATATATGTTACGCATCTATGTACACCCCATTTAAGTTTTCCATCAGGCTTTTGTTTGCCCATGTTAGATCCATCCCAAGGACAATGTAATATGGAAATCGATCGATCATTCATGTGATATATTTCAATCACCTGAATTCTATAAACTAATGTTTCAAATCTAAGGTTTAGTGTCCCACAATCTCAAGATGTTATCTACTAAATCATCCTTTTTCTTGACGTTCTTAGGGATCATTAAATAATCAGCTATCTTTCTCAACTCTTCTACTTTGTATGTGTTTCCTGCCTTAACACCTGCTCCTCCCTTCTGGACTTTAGACTTGTAATAGATAACTCCTCCAATGTTCTTGGTTTCATCACCAACTTGAGCCGAAGTGACTGATGACATGGAACCTGATGGCATGCTAGTTAATGGAGTTCTCATAGATGGAGTTTGAACAACAAATCTAGGCGGCATCTGTCTTTGTGTTAGTTCTTGTCTTAGATTAGATAGAGCATTAATACCTGAGCCATAAGTTGATGGTTGACTTACACTAGGTTGAGGAATAGATGGTTGTGTAGTTACCACAGGCAACAAAGAAGGCTGTGTTGTTACTACCATAGGTTGTGGTAAGACAGTCTGCACTCTTTGGATTGGAACTATGGAAGGTTTAGTAGTTACTACAGGTTGAATACTTGGTGACGGAATAGGCACTCTTCTCTGAACTGAAATTGTAGATGGAAGCACTGAAGGCTTTGTGGTCACTACAGATGGAAGCACTGAAGGCTTTGTGGTCACTACAGATGGAAGCACTGAAGGCTGAATGGTAGCAATACTTGGAGAAGGTAATGGTCCTCTTCTTGGAACGGATATTACAGGAGGTTTAGTGGTAACCACTGTTGAAACTACTACGGATTGCGGTTGAATTATTGGCTGAGGAACTACAGGAGAAGGCATTGGTCCTTTTCTAATTGGAACTACTACAGGTTGAGGTTGAATAACTGGCTGAGGAACCAAAACAGGTCTAGTAGTTGTAACAGTTGGAGAAGGCATAGGTAATCTTCTTGGCACTGAAACTATGGAAGGTGGAAGCACTGAAGGCTGAGCTTGAATAGTAGGCTTAGTTGTTACCACTGGTTGAGGTTGAATAACTGGCTGAGGAACCAAAACAGGTCTAGTGGTTGCAACAGTTGGAGAAGGTATAGGTAGTCTTCTCTGTACTGAAACGGAAGGTTGAGGTAAAACAGCTCTAGGTGATACTGGACGCAAGCTAATCTTAGGCGATGTAGGACGAATACTTGATGGAGATACTGGTTGTGATTCTATAGTTGTTCCGTGGTGAGGCGAGATTCTTGGCGATACAGGACGTAAAATGCTTCTTGGTGAGATAGGTTGAGGTGAGATCCTTGGTGAAACAGGACCCAAGCTAATTTTAGGTGATGTAGGACGAATACTTGATGGAGATACTGGCTGCGTTGCTCTTGGAGAAAGCCTTGGTGATACTGGTTTAGAAATAATAGTTTGAGGTTGATTCAACCAACTAATGCCTGAGGGCCTAGCTGACAATGGAGGTGGTAAAGTTATTGCAGAACTTGGTGATACCACCACTGGTGAAACTGGACGCATAATAGATCTGGGTGAAATAGGCGCAGAGCTTCCAGGAGATGTTACTAGTGTAGGCGAAGTAGGTGGAGACAAACGTGTTGAACTAGTTGCTACTGGAATCACTGGCGGAATGCTAGCTTCACTAGTCAAGCCACCAAAACCTATGTTAGCTGTTGGTGGTCTAACTAAAGAACCAATTCTAGCATTGAGATTACTACCTCCAACACTGGGTACATAACTTGATCTAAAGCTACTTGGTAATTGTGACATTTTCAGCTATTATATAATAATTTTTTCTTTTCTCAGTGCTTCAGTTAATCAGTCTGTGTTATATTTAACATAACACCGGCTCTAGGGTGGATTAAAATAATCATTTCTTCATATATAATGATCGGTTGACACTTAATGTTGAGTATGCTTCTAGCAATAAATCTTTTTTAAGGATTATCTAATGAGTTTGTGCTTCTGGGAAACGTACATTAGTAGGGTTTCTAACCTTAGCTCCACAACTACGACATATAATGTAAACTGTGTGGCCTTCATCACCACTTCTTTCTTGATTAGTTCTATATATGGTATTAGTATCATCACATTTAGGACAGTGTGGTCCATGGAGTGGTTTAGATTCGGTATTAACTAGGATCATTTCCTGGGTTGTATCTATGAACTTCTTACAACCTGGTAAGTTAAAATATACATCATCTCTGTAGAAAGTGTTACTACCATCAACTATAGACTGATAAACTTCAGTGGTTGCTCCTTGCATCACAGCCTCATATAACAGATCTTTATTCATTAAAGGTTCACCATGTTTGAGCTTGGCATTTTTGACAGCGGTTGGAACCTTATATTCTTCTAATAGCTGATTTATGGTCTTTACTTGTGTATAGCTTACGGCTTTAATAGATCTAGACATTTAGGCATAATCCGATAATAAAATATTTTTCATCTTTATGAGACGATCCCTAGTAACTTCCATAGCATCACAACGTAACTTGTATTTCTTGAGGATAGATACTACTTTATCTATAGTTACAGGTTTCTTAGAATTTATGACCTCCTGTATATCTTTATATACATTAGAATGGTCTTCTACCTTGAATAATGGATCAAAGACTACACTCTTGAGCACAAAATTATCCATTACCTTGTGGAAGAAATACTCTAGACATAAACATGAAACTATTAGAGTATAATAATCATAGGATTTATAGAATGGGACCTCTAACTTCTTGAAGTTAGT
>Ga0306924_10001040_pt1 | contig 24792 bp, 27 predicted proteins | sample sta12Can44000111_FD_203756 | JGI IMG/M metagenome (GOLD analysis project Ga0306924, IMG submission 203756) | Lab enrichment of tropical soil microbial communities from Luquillo Experimental Forest, Puerto Rico - statanox.12C.anox.44.000.111 (v2)... | ecosystem: Environmental > Terrestrial >...
TGTCCCGGGATTAGGGCCGAATCAGGACGTTCCTCCGTATTTAGCTAGATAGCTGGCAGCGGATGATGATCTTGCCGGGTGCAGGATCTTTGCTTCGCACCTCGAATGGCTTGTCAGCAATGAGACACTCACCCGGCCTACTCAAGGGCTCCCTCAGGGGAGCCCTTCGTTCAACCAGATGACCCGTTCTGGCGTCGACCGGCAGCACTTGGCCCACCTCCGTGCTGCTCTGGGCAGCGCAGCCCGGAGGCCGGTCTGGGCAGCGCAGACCGGAGGCCGGGTGTCAAGGATCAGCCATTACTGTGTCACAGTTCACCCGTTGCTGGGTTGCTGATCAGCCGTTACTCATTTGGGATAGATCAGCCGTGGCAGAACACTCAGGTGGTGCGCCCCCCGGGATTTGAACCCGGAACCTGCGGATTAAGAGACCGAGTCTGGTGAGTCCATCCCGTCTGCATAAGTCTATGACCTGGGCCTCTGTCTGGAACCGGTCCAGAGGATCCGTCAAAATCTTTGGTGTATCGCCCAGATAATGGGTCGAATAGTGGGGGAGAGGAGATGTGGGAATCTGGCCGAGGTCCGAGGTTCCGCGGGTACCGGACTCACCTTCACCTGGTTGCAGAACAGCCGAAAAGTTCTCGGTTACTAGCGAGGTCTACACCTGTGTACAGAGAGGGACCGTCCCTTCACAGCACTGCGTTGGGTGGCTCATCAACGACAACGGGGCGAGGACCGGAAGCCCAAACAGTTGGGCGGCTTCCCCAGAAGCCGCCATTTCTGTTTCGTATACGAAACGACCCCGCCGACTTCGTTGTCGACGGGGTCGCATCGCGAACGTCCGAAATTGCTGGAGGTGCACCCCGGTCCGTTCTACCCTCGGGGGGTTGGGGGTGTCAGCAATCTAACGAGCGATCGCCAAGGCAGCAACGCGAACAATCGAAGTTGAAACGCGTTCTACGGCTTTGATGCGCGACCGCAACGGTCTGTCCACTGAATCGCGCGTTTCGCTTTCACCGTCTAAGGAACGCCGCTTGGCCTTGTGTTGTCATCTACTGTTCTCATCTCCGAAGCTCCATTCTTACTACCCACGAGTAACTGTTGATACTTCCGGAGACTGCGCTACTTGGAGTAAGACGTGCACACGGACTTGGAGACAACGGACCCCTGCTGCTTACTGCTTGGTCATTCGGCAATGGCGCTATTGAGTCGTTTCGGTCAAGCAAAATGCAATCGATCGAGGTCGTCGCCGAATTGTGATGGAAGTAACGAAGGCCTGGCTTGGTGAACGTCGGCGTTAGGTGGGCGCACAGAAATTGAGCACTCTGTATGGGGCGATCGGCGGAGAAAACGGACGCAGTTTGCGCTGCGGCGATTGCGGCTTCGCGGTCAGCCTTTTGACCTTTTCTACTTTGCGTCTTGCCTTAGCGAGTGTGGACCGCCGGGTCCCCTTGACAACGATGTCAGAATATCCGACACTAGGTGTCGTGAAGACCGACATTCCTTCCGTTGCCCCGCCTCCTCCGCCGGCTAGCTCTCCGGTGGTGACGCTGGGGTCGGCCGCCATTCTGGCTGGCGTGACGGGACGATCGGTTGACCAGCTCCAGGGTGACCTGAGCCGGGTTCTCCGAGCAGCGCAGCCGAATCGGCACCTCGCTGACCTGGCCGACGATGGTTCTCCGAAGATCCCGAGCCTGGTCGCCGTGTTCCTGCTCAGCCAGGTTGGCGTGGCCGTGGGCCGCCCCAAGCTCGTGAACCTGGCGCATGTGCAGCGGGAGGATATGAGAAGTCTGGGTGGCGTGGCGCGTCTGGTGCACCGGACCCTTCATTCCGTACCTGCCGGACCGCTGGCGTCGTGAGCGAGCTCATACCGGCCGTTAGTTCCGTCAGCGAAGCCTGGTTGCTGTCTCTCGAACGAACGGCTGAGGCTCCCGAGGGGCGGGCTGTGCACGTCATCTCCACCGTGACCGAACCCGGACCCGAGATCGAAACGGTTCGCTCGGTCCTCGACCAAGCTCTGGAGAAGGCAGGGGCTCAGTCGGTCCAGACCGTGGCCGAGACCATCTTTCCGCGGTCCCTCTACTCCGACCCCGACATCGACTGGTCACCGGGGTTACCAGCGGCCCAGCGCGATCTCCTCGATCATGCAGCCGCATCGATGTACGCCGCCTACGGCGACATGCTCCCCTTGTTGCTCAGCGCGAACGGCAATCACGGCGGCACCTACTTCTCCAGAATGATCTCGTGGCCGGGCAAGACGGTCGGGGGCTTCAACCAGCTGGCAGCCAGAGTCGAGCGACTACGGGGCGAGCATTCGGCCGGGCGAATGACCAACAACACCCTCGACATGGACCTGGCCGCGGATGCCTTGGCCGACAACCCCACGGACGAGGTGGACGTCCCGGGAATCCAGGTGTACGCCGCGACCGACAAGCGCAGTCGGGGCTTTCCGTGCCTCACCCACATTGACCTGACCTTGTTCCAAGGCCGGCTGCACGCGACCGCGATCTACCGCCACCAATACCTGATCGACAAGGCCTACGGAAATCTGCTCGGTCTTTCGTGGCTCCTGCGCTTCTTGTGTCAACAGAGCGGCTTCGAGGTTGGCGAATTGGTGGTCCACGCGACGCTGGCCGACACCCAGGGCCGTTCTCGGGCCCTCGCCCTTGTACGGGAAGTTCGCACCATGCTCGAAACTCGTGGGCTCGTCACGATGGGAGATCGCCAGTGACGGCGAGCGCACCGTTGGCCGTACTCCAGTCCGTCTGGCGGGCCAGCATCGAGACCGAGAATCCCCCCACCGCGATCGGCATCGACCTGGTTGAGGTCGAACCTCTGGCCCAGCTCCTCGAAGCTGGGGGCCGCGTGTTTGCCGACGCGGCGTGGACAGCGCGTGAACAGCGAGAGGCCAACGGGCAGCCCGAAGCCCTGGCCGGAAAGTGGGCGGCCAAGGAAGCCGTGATGAAGGCACTCCGACGTGGCATCGGTGAAATCGACCCGAAGGACGTAGAGATCATCACACATGCGTCGGGCGCGCCGAGCGTGGAGCTCCACCGATCGGCCCGCTTGGCCGCCAAGAACAGACAACTGAGCGTCTGGGCGGTGTCGATGACCCACGAGGGGGGCTGGGCCGCCGCAATCGCCCTGGGATCACATCCGCACAAAGAACGGAGGGACATTGCCTGATCACAAGCAACGCAGTCGGAGCGTGGCCCAACCCGGCGAAGGGCTTGAGGTCGACGACGTGGAGGAACAGGCGAAGATTGCCGCTCGTCTGAAGGAGGCGCGCGAGTACGTCGGTCTCCTCCAAGAAGATGTCGCGTCGGCGTTGGGCATCCCGCGGGCGAGCGTGTCGGCGCTCGAGTCCGGCAAACGGCGCGTTACGGGGTTGGAGATTCGACGGCTCGCCCGCATCTACCGCAAGTCAGTCGCCTGGCTGCTCGGCGATGACGACGTCGAACTCAGCGACGCCGAGCCCCTGTATCGAGCCGCGGAGGCGCTCTCGGCGCGCGACCGCGACCAAGTGCTGCGTTTCGCCGAATTCCTGGCCGCCGCCGGCAATCCCGGTACGACGAGTCGAGCCGCGGGCCGGCCGGCGCCGGTACCTGCTGAGGGTGACGACACGGAGGCATAAGTGACGTCGACGGGGAACACCTGGCAGCGGTCTTTGCAAGCGGCTGAGTCAGCCGGCCGTCTGCTCGCCGAGCTGAACGTCGACACCACGCGTCAAATCGATGTTTTCTCCATGTGCGAGGACCTGGGCCTGTGGCTCACTTTTATGCCGATGGACGGACTCCTGGGCGCCTTCGTCCCCGAGGGCGTTGGGGGAGTGCTGATCACCGACCGGCGCCCGATCACCGTGCAGCGCTACACGGCAGCGCATGAGCTTGGCCACTGGAGACTCGAGCACGGCCACGGCCTCGCGCTCGACGGCGAGGAGCACGTCTTTGGCGCCAACCCGGGCGAACGGGAACGCCTCGCGCAGGTCTTCGCTGCCAGTCTGCTCATGCCCCCACCGCTGGTCCTCTCCTTGCTGTCCCGTATTGGGGCCGGCGAACACGGCCCGGTGGGACCCAAAGAGGCCTACTTCGTTGCCCGCGAAGCCGGTGTCAGTTACGAAGCCGCCGTGCGCCAACTGCACAACCTCGACGTCATTACCGCAGCGAGCGCCAACACTCTGCTCAGAGTCCGTCCGCTTTCCGTGAAGAGCGAACTCGCCGGTGGTCGCCGCCCAGTCGATGGCTATGCAGATGTCTGGCCAGTCGACGAAGCCTGGAACGACCATGTCGTCTCGCTGCGAGCCGAGGACGAAGTGGTTATTTCTCTCCCGGAGAACCGCAGCACCGGCTATCGGTGGATGTTCGATGACGAAGTACCTGAGGTCGTCCTTGCTCCCGAACCACCTGCGTTCGCCTCAACGCGCACGACCGCGCCCACAGCGGAAGATGTCGCGAGGTTCCTGGATCTAGCGAGGTCACCCCGATCGGGCCGGACGCCGGGAGCTGCCCTTGAACAGGCCCGCCGCCAGGCATCGACCACCTTCGGCGAGCCGCGGTCGGATCGAACTCTTCCAGGCGGCATCGACGTGGTCGGCGACGACTATCTGCCTGGGCGTACCGCGGCCCTCAAAGGTCGCGAGGCACGACGAGTTCGGCTCGAGGTTGCCGCCGCTCCGCCTACCCCTCATGATGCCTCGGCGTCGCTCGAGCCCTCCTCCGACGCCGCCGAGTCCGCTCTCAGCCGGACCGACCCGCTCATTGCGGCCACCGGGCGCCGATTGCTCGGAGTCCGCTTCACTGAATCGGGGCCGAAGACAATCCGTCTTCAGCACCGCAGTCCCTACAGCAGCGGCCCACCGGCAGAGCAGTATGTGCTGCACGCCATCGTCGAACCACGCCGACGCGGTTTTTCGATCGATCAGCTCGTCGACGACAGTGCGGAACCATGGGTCGACGAGATCCGGCACCGGCAACACGATGCGCTGACGTCGGAGCGCGGCGACGAAACCGACAACGACGACGCCGAACCCATCTGAGCGCGGGCATCGATTCGAGCATCCCTGTGACGTCCTACGCGCAACGACGTGCTGCCAGCCTCGCCCGACGCCGCGTCGACCTCCGACATCTCGTCGCCGCGCCCGTCCGGCAACAAGGACCCCGACCTTTGTGCGTCCCATTCTCCATCGCCTCGGCGCATGAAGCCGCCCGAGCCCACGTCGGCGTATCCGGGGCGGAGGCGCTGGCGGTCGAGCCGCTCTGGCAACAGTGCCTCGACGCGGGCCTCGCCGGGCACGACGGGACAACCCTGGCCGCGGCCGGGACCGCCGTCGAGACCAAGGGCCAGACCACCGAGCAGTGTTGGCCCTACAACGCGTCGCTCGGCGCCGGCACCGAACCCGAACCGGCTATGGCCGCGCGCGCGACCTGGTTTCGGGCTGGGACCATAGAGATGCCCTTGGCGCACGACGGCATCGAGTCCCTCGCGGAGGACGCGTTGACCATAGGTTGCGCGGTAGTGGTCATCATCGAGGTCACCGACGAGTTCGAACACCCCACACCCGGCGGTGAGATCACCGTCCCGGCCCTGACAGCACCGACGAGCGACTACCACGCCGTCCTGGCACTCGGCGCTGCTACTGACCCCGCCGGCACAAGCCGCAGACTCCTCGTTCGCAACACGTGGGGACCCGGTTGGGGAGCGGGCGGCTACGGCTGGTTGCCCCTCGACTACCTCATCGCCTTTGCCGGCCAAGCGGCGATCGTCGACCCGACGTCGTTGACTGCATCGGCTCCAGCACCCGGAGGGACGCCCTAGATGGAGCTCAGCGACTACCAACTCCAAGCCGGGGAGACCGACGTCCTCACCGCGGGAGACGAACTCCTCCCGCTCCTCGGTCTGGCCGGAGAGGTCGGCCAGCTCATCGCCGAATACAAGAAACGTCAGCGGGACAAGACTGGCTATAGGGCATTCCGCGATGAAGTTCGCGAAGAGCTGGGCGACATCCTCTGGTATGCCGCCGCGCTGGCCCGACATAATGGCTTCAGTCTCGACGAGATCGCGCACGAGAACCTGGCCAAGACCAGAGGGTTGTTCTTGGCACCAGAGTATCTCCCTCCCCAAGAACGCTTCGACGAGGACGCGCCGGCCGACCAGCGGCTCCCCGTCCGCCTGACTGTGACCCTCGTCCAAACCGAAGAGACGACAAGCCGGGGCGAGACCCTGCAGCGGGTCCGTATGTTCGAGGGATCACAACCGGTCGGTGACGCCCTCGATGACAACAGCGAGCACAACGACGAGTACCGCTACCACGACGTCTTCCACCTGGCGCACATGGCCATCCTCGGCTGGTCCCCGGTCATCCGCCGGCTTCTTGGCCGCAAACGAGCCGAACTGCCCACCATCGATCGCGTCCAAGATGGCGGACGAGCAGCTGCGATCGAGGAAGGATTGACCGCATACGTGTTCACGATGGCCGCCGAGCACAGTTACTTCACCAGCCTCGCTCATGTCCCGCCGAGCGTCCTCAAGACCTGCATGAAGATGACCGCCCACCTCGAAGTATCGGCCCGATCATCCGCCGACTGGCACGCTTGCATCCTCGCCGGTTACCAGGTCTTCCACCAGGTCATTGAACACGGCGGCGGCGTGGTGACGGCGGATCTGGCGAACCGGACGCTGCGTTTTGAAGGACCCCCTCCAAAATCGGAGTCCAACCGATGGAGGTAGGGGCGAGTGGACTGGAAGGGATTCCTTAGGTCATTTAGAGTTGCAGCTGCGGCGTCGGCTGGTTTTCCGACCTCAGAGCGGGGATCGCCGTCACCGGGAGACCCCACTTGGGCGGATAGCCAACAGCGATCGGTTCATCGTTCGGAACGTAACGCTGCTTGATTCGGGTGCGACCACTGAGTCCCTGGAGCTCGGGATGCATGACCCGGGCGTACTTGTCGACTTCGCAAAACAGATTCTGACAGTCAACGAGCTGCAGAGGTCGACCCCACAAGGACTCGAACTCGATCTCGAGCTCGGCCAAGCAGCGCTCGGCCGAGTCGGCCACCGCCCGGATCACGTCTTCGGCTTGGTAGTCGCCGGTGTCGGTGAAGCACTTGGCGATCCCATCGTGGGCGCCGGGCCCCGCAACGACATAGTCCATCTCCGAGAACGGGTACAGCGAGGTGTAGTTCAAGTCTATGGCGAATTGAAACGCCAGGAACTTCCCGAACGAGTGCACACCCGCGAGGATCTCATACAGCTCTTGGAGGCTTGACGCGTCGACCAACTTGTCGATCGTTCCGTCCGAGATCAGCTGTGCGAGGAGTCGGAGATGGTTCTCGTGCTTGCGGTCCGCCCCAAGTTTTGGACTCGGCATGATGTAGGCAGCGGAATACAGGCGATTGCCTGCAGCGAGGCGGATGTCGAGCAACCGAGCGAGCTGCGCAGCGTTAAAGCGGCCCGCCGTGATCGGTCCGACATTCTCCTCGAGGTAGCGCCACGTGTCGATCCGGTTGAAGACCTTGAATAGCAGAACCCGCAGCACCGTCGATCGCGCATCGACCCTGGGGCCATAGATCACGTTGTTGATCAGGTACTGGCTGACGCGGTCCGATGCCCGGTAGGCGTTCGTGAACCGGTGCGACGCGAGCACTGCGTCATCCGTCCATGGGGGCGGTTCGCGTCTTAGTCGCTGATAGAAGATCCTTTGTCGCTCGGCGGCGAGGTGCCAATAGGAGGTGAAGGCCTGCGTGGCTTGAAGCGTTCTGCGTCCGACGAACATCCGAGTCGTCGAGCCCTCGGTCACAACGCTCACGGCTCATTCCTTGCATGACGTCGGCGGGCCAGCACGTCGAGCATCTAGGGATCGTTGCACACAGAACCACCTGGCAACGGTGATGCTGAACCTCCCACTCCTTTTCGTCAACTGCTCATAGGCCGTAGGAAGCTGCCCGAGGTGAGCAACGAGCATGCGACTCAATGCAGACCCTCCGCGCCGACGCGCAGAGCCGCGAGTCCTGGGTGCTCAATCATGCCGATCGGACCGTAGAGACGAAAGACGGCTGCTACGGCAAGTGGGGCGACGGCAGGACCGGACCACGCGAGCGCCGGCTCGCCCTCAACGTCCAACATGACGACCTCCCTGCCAACAGTGAGGTCCACGCGGGCGCGGACGGCCTGTTCCCACCGGTAGCCATAGAGACGATCATCGCCCAGGCGTCCGACGACTCGATGAGAGGTCACCAGCCAAGGCCGGACAGCTGGCTCGATCGTCTTGCCCTCGACACGGGGGCACGGCCAATCCAAATTGAATCGGAGGGGTGTCTCGGCCCACACCTTCTCGCCAGCGCCGAGAACGACACCGACGTCGTAGGGTCGGAGGGTCGATTCCCGGTTGAGATAGAGGTCGAGGGCGAGAACTCGCCCTGCGGTCGTGGCCCATTGACGGGCTTCTTCGCTCCAGCGCGTCAGCGCCCGGGTCTGCTTGCGCGTGCTCATAGCTCGACGTCCCGCACGACCTCGATCTCGACCGGTGGAACAATACTGGTCGCCCTCCGTTCGGTCGCTCGGCTGATTGCCCGAGCGTGCTCTGCCGCGGCACATGCGCGCCGAAAGTGGCTCATCCGTTCAGTGCCGTCGACCTGGCTGACGGTGCCGATCAGTGTCGACCCGGTGATGTGCCAGCGCTCCCGGAAGGCGGCGATCGTCGAGACCTTGCGGAACCAGCGCGTCCTGTCGCGAGGATCCGCCGGAGCGGGCCCGAGGCGGCGCACCCAAGGCTGTCCCGTCTCGATTGCGTGGCTGGCCAGCGTGCAGGCGCGCCTTTCCATCGCCTGTTCACGCTCGGCCAATGCGCGGGTCATATCGGGATCGGTGACTCCTCGCACCCTGGGGATGAGTCCGGCGATGAGGTGGTCGACACCCCGCTGCCGGGTGCCTCTGGCCGCCTCGGTCCACCGATGCACCCGGCCATGGAGCACCGCGGCAACGTCCCCGGCGTCGGTCAGGGATCGTGCGGCGACCAGTTGCAGGAACGCCGTCTCGACATCCAAACCAGCCGCCTCGGCCTCGCGCAACGCGGTGAACAGTGGGCCGTGCGCCTCGCTCGAACGGACGGCGTCTATCTCCGTCGGCGTGAGACCCGAACGGGCAATAAGGGCGTTCCATCGTTCGGCCTGAGCGTCATTGGCCAGAGTCAGGTATTCGGCCGAGAGGCGTTCCATGCCCTCCGCCTCGTGCTGGGCCCGTCGGATCATCTCGTGCGCCGCCACGTCTGCACCTTCGTTGCGCAGCACGCCGGCTAGCACCTCTCGGGCGGTCACCGTCTCGGTCACTTGAATATGCGAGGTCTCCGGATCGGGGTCATAGCGGGTGTCCACGTAGAGCCAGTTGCCTTCCCGCCCTCTGGTGCCCGAGACGTAGAGCACTTCGCGCGTGGTCGTCGGTGAGACGAGGGCGTGGGCGGTGTCGACCGTACGGCCCTGGGCCCGGTGCGCCGTCGAGGCGTAGGCGAGCTCGACGTGCTCTCGCACGTAGTCGGCCGGCAGCAGCACTACTCCGGCACCATTCGCCCGCTTGACGGTCATGCTGCCATCTTCGAATGTGGCTCTGACAGTCCACCGGTCGCCGTTGCGCACCCACGATTGCCCGCTCGAGAGGTGACGGTTGTTCTGGCGCGTCCGCACCTGGTCACCCACGCCCGCCGTTCCCTCACCGGCGACCCTGACGCCGTCTTCGATCACCTGGCCCGCCAAGATTCGGGCGGTCCGAGCCCGGTCGTTGAGCTCGCCCACGGTGCCCAGATCGCCTGCGATCATGAGGCTCTTGCTGCCCGCCGCCACGTCGCGTGTCCACGCTGAAAAGACGGCATCGAGCATTTCGGCGCGCTCGCCCGAGGCGATGCGGTCGTGGGCTTCGTAGGCGCCGATGGCGTCGTCCGAACCGGCGCGGAGTTGCACGCTGGCTCTTCGTTCCCATTGGTGATGGAACCGGTGCACGTCGCTCAGTTCGGGGGCGAGCCCGTCGCGGTCGCGCACGAGAGTCGCAAACATGCCCCCTGCTTCGACCGCGCTGAGCTGGGCCTGGTCGCCGACCAGGAGCACCTTGGCCCCGGCGTCACCAGCCGCGCTGACGAGCTCGTCGAGGGCGAACGTGCCGGCCAAGGTGGCTTCCTCGATGATCACGAGTTGGCCGCGGCAGAGCCGCCAGCGGGCCACTTCCTCCTCGGCGGCGGCGATTCGCCGTCGGAGGAGCACTCGACGCCGCCCCGATGTGCCGGCCGACCGCATCGCGCGGCGAAGGGCCGCCAGGTTGGCGAGCCGCTCCGGTTCCTGGCGATGCTCGTAGAGCCACTTCGCTGTGTTCTCGGTGTCGATGCCGAGCTCGCCCGCCAAGACCTCGGCCGCGGCGGCAGAAGGTGCGAGGCCGAGCACCGATCCCGCCCCGTGCTCGGCCTCCCATACGGCGCGCAGCCCCGCCATCGTCGTGGACTTGCCCGTCCCCGCCGGGCCGACGAGGACGTCGAGGGCACGACCCGAGGTGGCGATCTGCTCGACGGCCAGGGCCTGGTCGAGATTCAGCGGGTGGTCCCGACCGGGCAAGTTGGCTGTGCTTGTCCCCGCCGCGACGCCGATCGAGACGGCCGGCCCGTCCGTCTGACGTCCGGCGTCGAGCAGGCGGCTCTCTGCTTCCAACAGGGTGGCCGTCGTGTAGATCTCGTGACCTTTGGCCCGGAATCGGCTTGTCCCGTCGGCCCGACGGAAGTACTCCGGGGTGGTGTGCAACTCGGGTGCGGAGATCACAAGCGATTGCGCCGCGGCCATATCCGTCGTGTGTTCGGCCACCGCGATCCGATCGCCTGGCGAAGCGAAGCGGACTCCGTGCAGCTGGCGGTGGACCTCGGCCAAGAGGTTGGCCCGAGAGAAAGTGGCGCGGCGTTCGGCCACCCTCTGGACCGCCACACCCGCCGCGTCGGCGAGGATCTCGTCGGCCAGATCGCTGCCACCCAAGAGAGGCAGGTCGTTGCGGTCAGCCAGAGCACCGACCCATGACATTTGGTCGCTTCCGATGCACGGCTCGGCTCGCCGACGCCACTGGCCAGTTAGGGTGGCCAGGCTGCGATGTTCCTTGGCCGGCCGGGTCTCGAGGGTGGCGCGTTGGCGCAGATCGAGCATTTCGGTGCTCGTCGGTTGGCGACCGCGGGCCGCGGCGAACACGGCCACCAGCGCGTTCTTGCGTCCCTCGATGGCGACCGCGCGCTGGGAGAACTCCGCCACCAGGGCGTCAGGCACGCCGTCGACCTCGAAGCGCAGCCGCTCGGAGTGGCGGCGGCTCGTGCCCTTCCAGCCCCACCCCAAGGCCTCGGTCAATAGGTCGCTGAGGACACCTTGGTGCAGCTCGGAGAGGGCGACCACGGTTTTGTACAGGCCGCGGCTGTCCAGCGTTCGCCAGTTGCCGTCCGAGCGCGAACGGGCCCGGTTGGCTACCACGACATGGTCATGGAGTTGGGGATCGCCCGCACGCGAGTCCCAGTGCGTGAACGACACCGCGACCACGCCCTCGACATCTTCTTGGACTACGCCGTTGGTGCCCGAGCGCGAACAGAAGACCTCGCGCTCGGCGTAGGAGAGGACGACCTCGATGGCTTGACGGTGGCACGCGTAGATCTGCGCTTTGGTGTCGGGGTCGGCCAGTGCCCATGCCACAGAGACCGATTTGGAGGGGGAGAAGGTGAGGTCGAACCCGGCCACCGCTTTCCGGCACCCCGATTGCCCGGGGCGCGGCGCAGTCTCAACAGGTCCGTTCGACAGGTCGTGCAATCCGCGCTCGGTATCGGACTCGGCGCTTTCCGTCATCGCCGAGGTCCGGACGAGACCGAAGCGGTTGGGCTGGCGGCCCAGCGGCACACCGGTCACCGGGTCGGCGCACATGCCGAGCAGATTGAAGAGGTGCTGCTCAGTGACCACTGAGCCCTTTTCGATTCCCCGTCCGCCGTCAAGGGCGGCGAGCCCGGCCCCGAGGAAGACACCCGGCGGCGTTCCCGACTCGGCGTAGTAGCGCGTCAGGCTCGACGACGTTGCGACCGCTCCGTCGCCGGTCGCGACCGACTCCATCAGGTAGCGATAGCCCGACCCCAGGGTCATTCTGCGCAGCGAGATCACGTGCGGTTCCTGTCCTCCGAGACGCCGTTCGCCTCGCGGGTTTCAGCGCAACCGACGACCATCATCGTCCCCCTCCATCAATCCCAGCCCGCCTGACATGCCAGACGTGTGGAGCGAACCGATGGAGCCTGATGGAGGGATGGCTGGGAGATCATGGTGGGGAGAGGCGCTTGCAACGTGGCGGGGCGCGGATTGGAAGGTCTGGGGGGCGGCTGGTTGCGTCTATGGAGTCGGGCACCCGGAACGGGACCCTCTCCTACGAGCTCCTTTGCGATCCCGACAATGCCCGCTCTTGTAAGGACCACCACGGCTGACTCAGCTGCCGCCGGAGCGCTCGCCCGGAGGCCACGTATTCGTGGCGAAACTCTCGAGCTACTCGCTTGAGCCCGCCGAAGATCTTGGCGATGGCGGTCTGGGAGAGCCCGGCGCCGTCTGGGATCACTGGTAGGCTTTCAACCGCCGACGTGGCGGCCGCGGGGGTTATCTTCGAGCTCCGTCTGCTCTCCCTGGCGCGCTGCCGCCACGGCCAGGTTGGAGTAGGTCAGCGCACGCAGCAGGCCAGGGATGTCATCGCGCTTCGGGGCGCCAGGCGTCCGGCCCAGCGGGCGGAGTTCGGCCAGCGCCAGTTCCTCGTAGTGCTCGGCGGTGTCCATGAGAAATCCTCCTGTGGTCGATCCGGCAAAGGTGAACGGTCGTCACCCCCACCGATCGACCGCCCGAAGGTAGCTGGGAAGATCCGACGAAGGCACCTCGCGCACGGGGGCGACAAGGCGACGACGGAGCCTCATTCGCACGGCGTTGAGGAGGTCGCCTGCTGCGTACTGGCGGTAGGTGCCAGACCAGTCCGCCATGACGGCCCACAGTTCGGCCATGAGGTCGGCCCAGAACTCGGTGCCGTTCTCCCACGGGCCGCCCTGACCCCAGTCGAGCTTCTTCGCCACGCTCAGCAGACCGGGCACCAACGCTTGAAGGAGGAACCGGGGCAGGAGCGGGTGAGCATCCAGATTGGCCAGGCTGTCCGCCACGACCTGCGCAGCCTGGGTGCGCTGCTCGACGCCGGTGGCCTGATGCATCGCGTCGAGCAGCTGTCGCAGGGTGCACGCATCGTAAGCGGCAGTCGCCTCGGAGCGCTCCGAGAGGATCGCCGCGGCCTCACGGCCCTCACGGCTGCGTGCCAGGACCACCCACTCCGCGGCCAACGCTTCGATTTCCTTGATGTGTGCCATGGGTCTCCACGTCAGATGTCCGGTGGCCCTGTGCCCCGGGTCGGGCCACCGGCGAGGCCGGTGACCCTGCTCGGGACGCAGACCTCAGGACGAAGCTGCCTCGGTCTCGCTCGACTCGCGCACTCCTTGACGACGCTCCACGCGATGGACTTCGGCCGTCGCGTAGCGCAAGGACGGGCCGATCTCGTCGGCCACGATCTCGACCTTGGAGCGGTGCTCGCCGTCCTCGGTCTCCCAGCTGCGCTGCTCGATACGGCCGCTGACGACGACCCGCATGCCCTTGGTCAGGCTCAGCGCCACGTTCTCGGCCAAGTCGCGCCAGCACACGACGTCGAAGAACGACGTCGCCTCCTGCCATTCGGCGGTCGTGCGGTCCTGCCAGCGTCGCGTTACTGCGACGCCCAGCTGGGTTGTGGCTTGACCCTCCTTGGTGTAACGGATTTCGGGCTCCCGAGTCAGGTTTCCGGTGATGGTGGTCATTGTCTTGCTCCTTTGCTCTGGACTTCGTTCCTTGCGAACGACGCCGCTGCGTCGTTCGATGAACGGCCATCACCGCCGGCAGCGAAGCTGGGTCAAGTCCAGGCGAGGGCAGCCCTTGGGCCGAACAAGAAGTTCTGGCGGGTTCGCCCGCAGGGCGAACTTCAACGATCGCGAAGCCGCCAGAAGTTCTTGTGAGCCGAGCCGGCGACTTGACGCCGTGAAGCGCCGGTGGTTCTGGTCATGGGCACGGCGCTTATCGTTCGGTCCCCGCCCACGGACACATGGGTCATGAGGACTCGGCTGCGACACCAGTCCGGCGGGACCGGCTCGCGAAGGCCGCGGTGCCTCTGCCCCGAGCTCAGGGAGTGGGTGTGGGAGGTTCGGGGCGACGATGCCGGCGGTACCAGCCGATGGTGGGACGGTCTCCGGCCATGAGCATGGCGGCGAGCTCTTCGGCCATGGCCTCGGTGTCGTCGTAGCGAGGGCGTGACGCGCGCTCTTTGGCTGCCGCCAGATGGCGCAGTACCGAGGGGCTCAGCCGGTCCAGGTCGACCCAGGTGCCCATAGTGCTTGCCTGGCGAGGAGACATCATCGGACCTCCAAGGTCTGGGCGGGCCTCTCCCGCCGTCGACCGCCGGAGACCGCCAGAGCCCGGTTGGGGTCAAGGGTCCGGGACGCCGATGTGTTGATCGACCAGCGGAGTGCCAGCGACCTGCGGCCCGAGCGCCCTTGACGCCGTCCGGGTCGGCGGGATGGTGGCAAGACGGCGGGCAGGCACGCCTCGACGTGGTGGAGGGAGTGAGGCGCAGGGGGCAGATGATGGTCGCCCGTCGACCTCGGACCGACGGCCCGCTGCGGGCCGAGGGAGGATGCATTGGCCGTGGCCACGTCGACGCCGGTGTCGCTCGCCGCTCGGGTTCGACTCCGCGACCATCAGGTCGCGGCTGCCAAGGCGGTCGCGAGTCATTCGGCTACGAAGGCTCGGCTCGACGTCGTGCGCGCTCGTCGCGCCAAGGTGATCGAAAAGCAGGACGCCCTCGTGGAAGCGGCCTCAGCCGAGGTCGAAGCCGCCATCGCAGGTGTCGCCGCCACGATGGGGGTCGAGGTCGCCGCAGAGGTCCTGGGGTTGACCAAGGCGGAGGTACGACGGATCGCCAAGGACAACCGGTGATCGTTGTTCCCGCCAGGAGCGCTCAGAAGCGCCGCCGTTGCCCATGTGGCCGAGGCCGCGTGCAGGCAGCGATCTCCGCACGCCCGAGAACTGCGAACTCGAGGGCCGTTGTTCTACCAATCGACGAGTTGGACCAAGTGTCGCCGAGCGCGGTAGCGCCGCATCTTGGAGCGGGCGTCATCGGGAAGGCGAGCATCGGGTTCCTGGGACATCCCCGAAAAGACGGCCCGGCGCTCGGCGTCGCTCAGCTGGGCCAAGCCGTCGACCACCGCGTCGAGTTGCATCTGAGTTTCGACGCTGACCGCGGGGTCAGCGACCGACACTGGTTCGGGCAGATCTCCGACTTGGAGCCGCGCACGACGGCGCCATTCAGCCTGGACCTCGTTCCAGGCCACCACCGTGACCCAGCGGAGAAGGCCTTCCGGCGAATCGAAGCCGTCCGTGTGGCACAGCGCCTTCATGGCGGCCGACTGCAGGGCGTCGTCGATCGTGTCCTCGGGCGCACCTCGGCGCTTGAGTGTTCGGCGGACCCGCTCGCTCACCTCGGGCCAGACGGCGTTCCAGTTCAGCGACAAATCGCCGTCCGCACCGAAATTGTTTGTTACCGAGGCGCCGCTCGCGCGTTGAGATAGGGATGGATCACCGCGATGGGTCGGGTCCCTCGGACCAACTGGCGCCGTACCAAGGACCCCCCGACCGCGCGCCCGCCTACGCCGACCGTCTCAGCCGGTTGGCCCGATGTTGGAAACAGGTATGGCAGGGAAGTGCAGAGCCGTGCAACTGCACCTACCCCCACAACGGGTTCGGCAATCCGACCGAGGAGGCCAATCGTGTTATCGAAGGCAAGGGGCGCCATAGCCTGTGGTGTGACCCGAGTTCGACGCCGGAGGGGGTATGGAGCAGTGGCGGCGGTCGCGCCCTTCTGCGTTGCATTGATCTGCGCAAGCTGTGGAGGCTCGGACGCCGCCGGGAACCGATCGGCCAGCAATTCTTCGCCCACGACGACGAGCACGAATCCTCAGAGCGCAGCGGTGGTTGCGGCATATCGAGCCGAACAGGCCGCGTTCGAAGGCGCACTGCAGCGGGCCGACCCGAACTCTCCGATGCTTGCCCAGACGATGACCGGCAGTCAGCTCACATCGGTACGACGAGCGCTGGTGGCAGATCAGGCAAACGGAATCGTCGGGCGGGGAACGACGCGGTTGAATCCCAAGGTCGTCTCGATTCAAGGCAACCAGGCGACGGTGCACGATTGCCTGTTCAGTTCCATCGAACTGGTGTACTCCACCACGGGCAAACCCGTCCCGCCGGTGACGCAGCCAGAGCACGACGGCGTCCAAGCCACCTTGGAGCAAGTCTCGGTGGGAACTTGGAAGGTATCCGATCAGAACGTCACGGATGGGAGCTGCCCCGCCGGCTACTGATTGCGTTGTCAGCGGTCGTCGGAGCCGTGCTCGTCTTCTGGCCGAACTCCGCGGGGGCTGCGGACGGTGAGGGCCAGAGCAGTACCGTCACTTCTACCGGCTCTGAGGTGTCTGGCGGGACGATCTCGGTCAGTGCAAGCGACCAGACAACGTGGACTCCAGCTTCGGGCTCGGGAGGTGCTCAAGGCGCTCCGGCTCCGGGCAGAGCGGATCCTGCTCCGTCGACCGGCTGCACGTACTACGTTCCGCCCCCACAGACACAGCAGGAGCTCGGCACCGGAGGCCAGACGCCCGGCCAGTGGGTGTTTCCCGTCAACTGTGGCGGGCCGTCAATTACGTTTCCCGACGCGCCGTTCTGGGTGACCAACACTCAGACCACGGCAGTTGCTGCAAACCCGGTAAATCCGGCCGTGTTGGCCCAGCAAGCGCTCTCGAAGCTGCCACTCGCTGCGCCCTCGATCGAGATGGCGCCGCCGCCGTCGACCGATCAGCTAGTCAATGTGAGCACCTGGCTGTGGATCAACCCTGCAGCCTGGCAGAGCCGTTCGGCCACAGCTGCTGCCGGCCCGGTATCGGCCACCGCCACCGCCACTCCGGTCGAAGTGGTGTGGAACATGGGCGATGGCAACCAGATCACGTGCGCCGGGCCGGGCACGCCCTACAGCTCGTCTGATCCCAACGCGAGCACCAATTGCTCCTACACCTGGACCCAGAGTTCAGCGGGACAACCCAACGGCGCCTTCACGATATCCGCCACCGTCCACTGGCAAGTGGCCTGGACGGCGAGCGGCGCACCGGGTGGCGGAAGTCTCGGCCAGGTCGCCGGCGCAGCGGCGCAGGTCGCGGTGCGCGTAGCGGAGTCCCAAGCGGTCAACACCGCCGCCGGTCAGTAACGACGAGAAGGAGAGCCTATGCCGCTCACGACAGCGACGACCCAGTCGAACGGCAAGGGTGCGCTGAGCGCCGACCTGAAGTCATCGGCGCGGTCGGCGGTCCAGCGGCGCCGACAGGTGCCGTGGATCGTGGTGGGGGTGTTGCTCGTGGTCGGGTGCGCCCTGGCTTTCGGCGTGGCATCAGTGCGCGCCGCGCAGGGCGTGGACGTGCTCGCCGTGGCCCACGCCGTACCTGCGGGGCAGGTCGTACAGCCGGGCGATGTGGCGGTCGTGAAGGTGACGCCAACCGCCGGTCTCGATCCGGTGCGCGCCACGAGCGAGTCGAGCGTTGTGGGGCGCCCCGCCACTGTCGGCCTGGTGGCCGGGACGTTACTCAGCGCGGCGGACGTCGGCGCGCCGTTGGCGGGCGCGAACAGCGATGTGGTGGCGGCGGCCCTCAAGGCTGGGGCGTATCCGCCGTCGCTCGGCGCAGGGGACGTCGCCGACGTGGTCCCCGTCGTGGGCAGTTCCTCGTCGGGCACGGGCCCGATCTCAACTTCATCCGCCTCGATTCGGGCCTTGGTGGTGTCGATCGATGCGACGCCAGCGAGCTCGAGCGCGGCGGCCGTGGTCTCGCTGCAGGTCGATCCGGGCGACGCCTCTGAGGTGGCGTCGCTGGCCGCGGCCGGGGAGATCGCGCTGGTGCAGCTCCCGTCGGGGTCTGGGCGTTGAGGAGGGAGTCATGAGCGTTGTGGCGGTGGCCTCAGTGCGTTCGTGTGGCGTCACCACGCTGACAGCCGGCTTGGCCATGGTCTGGCCGGGCCAGCGCCAGCGGCTCGTCGTCGAGGCGGACCCCGCCGGTGCCACGCTTGCTGCCGCGGCCGGCCTTTTCTGTGAGCCGGGGTTGGTGAGTCTGGCCGCCGCGGCCCGGCGTGATTACGAGCCGATGATCGCGCTCGAACACGCGCAGCCGCTTCCCGGAGGCAGCGCCGTCCTCTGCGGACCACCGAGCGCAGAACGGGCTCGCTCCGCGCTGACCATGCTCTCGGGGTTGCTCGGCCGCCTGCGCGAGCTGGACGCCGAGGTGTTTGTGGACTGCGGCCGCATCGAACCTGCCGCGTCGAACGCGACGTACTTGGACCACGCGGATCTCGACGTGCTCGCGGTCAGGCCGCGACTGGCCGATCTGCACGCCCTCGGCTCCTTCCTCCAGAACAGCACCGAGCGGCGGCGGCCCTTGGCGCTTGTGCTCATCGGGTCGGGCCCCTACCAGGGCGCCGAGGTGGCAGACGCGCTCGGGGTGCGCGTCGCCGGGCAGATCCCCTGGGACCCCGATGCCGCACAAGCGCTGGCGTGTATGTCGGTCGACTCTCGTCAGCTCACGCGGACACCTCTGGTGCGGGCCTTGCGCACACTCGCCGACGTCCTGGCGAACGGGATCGAATCTGCCTCCTCACAGGCGCGAGTCGCGAGCGCTGCGACCGAGAACGGTCACGTCTCCGCGATCGAGGCTGCGCCGTGACCGCGGAGAACGGTGTGGTGGAACGGGTGCGGGCCCAGGTGCTGAGCGCGCTGTCCGAACGCCAGCGTGCGGATCAGGTGTCGGGCCGCCCGGCGCTGCGCGGCGCCGACGAACAGGCCTTTGGTCGCCAGCTCATCGCCGATGCCCTCGACGCCGATGCCCGCGACGCGCTCGCGCATGGGCATCCGGTTCGTCCTCCCCAAGAGGACGACGCCCTGAGCCGGGCCGTCTTCGATGCCCTGTTTCGCCTGGGCCGCCTCCAGCCCCTCCTCGACGACCCCTCGGTCGAGAACATCAACGCCAATGGAGCCGACCAGGTCTGGGTCCGCTACGCCGACGGTCGTCGTGAGCGGAGCGATCCGATCGCGACGAGCGACGAGGAGCTGATCGAGCTCGTGCGCAACGCGGCGGCGCGCCTCGGCATCGGCGAGCGTCGCTTCGACCTGGGCTCGCCGAGATTGTCGCTCCAGCTGCCCGACGGGTCCCGCCTCTTCGCGGTGATGGCGGTGGCGGCACGGCCGTGTCTGTCCATCCGTCGCCACCGCTACCTGAAGGTCACCCCCGACGACCTGGTGGGCATGGGCACCTTGGACGCTGCACTACGCGAACTGCTCCGCTGCCTGATGCTGGCCCGAAAGTCGGTCATCATCTGTGGCGGAACCGGCGCGGGCAAAACGACTCTGCTGCGTGCCGTGGCGGCAGACATCCCGCCGTGGGAACGGCTCGTCACCATCGAGGACTCCCTCGAGCTCGGCCTGGAGCGCTATCCCGAGCTGCATCCCGACGCAGTCGCCCTCGAAGCGCGCGAACCGAACCTCGAGGGCGAAGGTGGGATCAGCCTGGCCGAGCTCGTGCGCTGGGCGTTGCGGCTCAACCCCGACCGGGTCATCGTCGGTGAGGCCCGCGGCGAGGAGGTACTGGCGCTGCTGAACGCTATGTCCCAGGGCACCGACGGGTCGATGGCCACGCTGCACGCGTCCAGCTCGAAGGGCGCGTTCTCCAAGCTGGCGACGTACGCCGTGCAGGCGCCCGAGCGCCTCCCGCTCGAGGCCACCAACCTCTTGGTGGCCAACGCGGTGCACTTCGTCGTCTACTTGGCCCAGGACCCGCGCGGGCGACGCTTCGTGTCCTCGGTGCGCGAAGTCGTCCACGCCGATGGACCCATGGTGGTCTCCAACGAGGTCTTCCGACCGGACTCCGAAGGGCGGGCTGTCCCGGGGGTCGCCCTGCGCACCAACACCCTCGACGAGTTGGTCGAGGTGGGCTTCGATCCGGAGCTGTTGGAACGTCCCGGCGGGTGGTGGGAACGGTGACCGCCCTCTTCGTGCTCTTTGGCGCGGGCGTCGGCCTTGGTGCGTTCTTCATTGTGCTCGGCCTGCGCGGCGTGCCGCCCCGGGGCCAGAGACACACCGTGTCGCGGGTGCGTCTGGAACGCCACACGCTGCGCCTGGCCATCGCGCTCGGCGCGGCGGTGCTGGTCGGCGCGGGCACCGGCTGGCCGGTCGCCGCACTCCTTGCCGCGGCCGCGTGCTGGGGCATCCCTGCCTTGTTCAGCGAGTCAAAAGCGCAGGCCGCCATGATCGCCCGGGTCGAGGCAGTGGCGGGATGGGCCGAGATGTTGCGCGACACCATGGCCGGGGCGGCCGGCCTCGAACAGGCCATCGCCGCCACCGCCAGCGTGGCGCCCCTGCCGATCCGCCGCGACGTCGCGACCTTGGCCGCCCGGCTCGAGCGAGAGCGCCTCGGGCCCGCCCTGCGGGCCTTCGCGGACGACGTGGCCGACCCGACGTGCGACTTAGTGGTCGCCGCGCTGCTGCTCGCGGCCGAGCACCAGGCCAGCCGGCTCGGCGAGCTGCTCGGCACACTGGCGGTCGCGGCGCGCAACCAAGCCACGATGCGCCTACGCGTCGAAGCCGGACGGGCGCGGACCCGCACGTCGGTGAAGGTCATCGTCGGGATCACGCTGGGCCTTGCGCTGTTCCTCGCCGTCGTGAACCATGGCTATCTCGCCCCCTACGCCAGCGGCACCGGCCAGCTCGTGCTCCTTGTGGTGGGCGCGCTGTTCGCGGCCGCGTTCGCTTGGCTGGCCAAGATGACCAGGCCCGCCGAACCGGCCCGGTTCCTCGCAAGGGACCTCTCCGCGTCCGAGGCGAGCCGGTGATCGCCGCGCTGCTCTGTGGCGCCGGCGTCGGCACCGGGCTGTTCCTCATGGTCCGGGGGATGGCGCCGCCGCGGCCCTCCCTGGCCGAGGCCCTCGCCCAGCTCCGCCGCATGCCCGAGCCGACGTCCCTGGTTGTGGCGCGAGATTCGGGCGGCTTCGCGCACCGGATGGGCCGCCCGCTGGCCGAGGTGCTGCTGCGGGCCGGTGCCGGCGTCGTCATCTGGCCGCGGGTACGGCGCGACCTGGCCGTGCTCGGGCGCAACACCGAGCGGCACCTGGCCGAAAAGGTCACCCTGGCCATCGTCGGATTGCTCTTGGTCCCCGACTGTGCCGCACTGTTGAGCTTGGCCGGCGCGACCCTCCCCGTGGCCTTGCCCCTCTGGGGATCGCTGGTCGGCGCGGTGGCCGGGTTCGTGCTGCCCGATCTCGGGATCCACGCCGAGGCCGAGGCCCGGCGCCGGGACTTCCGCCACGCCCTTGGGAGCTTCTTGGACCTGGTCGTCATCGCGTTGGCCGGCGGCGGCGGCGTTGAGACCGCACTCGGTGACGCCGCGAGCGTCGGGGAGGGATGGGCGTTCGACGAGTTGCGCCACAGCCTCGACGCCGCTCGTCTCGCCCGCGACACGCCGTGGTCCGCCCTCGAGCGCCTGGGCGACGAGCTCGGCGTGGCCGAGCTGGGTGAGCTGGCGGCCAGTGTCGGCCTCGCCGGCGCGGAGGGCGCCAAGGTGCGCGCCTCGCTCGGTGCCAAGGCCTCCTCGTTGCGCTCCCACCAGTTGGCCGAGGCCGAGACGACCGCCCAGGCCGCCACCGAGAAGATGAGCCTGCCTGTCGTCCTGCTCTTTGCCGGGTTCCTGTGCTTCATCGGGTATCCGGCCGTCGAGCGCGTCCTGACCGGGTTGTGACACACACAAGCGGACAACACGAAGACAGCAGATTCTGAACTGGATCAACGAGAGAGAAAGCAGACAACAACAAAGAGGAGAAGCAGTGTCGTGTTCCTTCAGCTCAACATCATTCGGCAGTTGATCGCCGCGCTCCACAGCCGCCTCCAGGCGGCACGGGCCGAACCTGAGGGCGGCTACTCGACCGAGGCGGTGGTCGTCATTGCCCTGCTCGTCGCCATGGCCATCACCGCGGTCGGCATCATCGCCGCCAAGGTCATCTCGACCGCCCACAACATCTCGACCGGTGGCAGCCCGTGAACAAACACGCCGTGAGACCGCCCAGCCGATGGCGGGACGAGCGTGGTTCGGCCACGGCCGAGCTCGTGATCGCCACGCCGCTGCTCCTGCTCTTGATCCTCGGGATTATCCAGTTCGCCCTTTGGGAACACGCCACCCACGTCGCCCAGGCCGTCGCCGAGCAGGGTCTCGCTGCCGGCCGCGTCCAAGGAGGTAGCGGCCAGGCCGCCACCGCCGAAGCACAGAGCATCCTCGCCCAGATCGGTTCGGGGGTCCTGACGCAGCCGGGTGTCAGCGCCACCCGTGGCGCGCGCACTACGACGGTCGTCGTCACCGGACAAGCCGAAGCGATCCTGCCCTTCGTGAGCCTGCCGGTGCGCTCGGTGGCAACCGGTCCGTCTGAACGCTTCACGACCGCCGCCCCGGGGCCATGAGACCGGGCCGCTTGTGGCGGGACGACGAGCGGGGCTCGGCCACGGTCGAGCTGGTCATCTTGACCCCGCTCCTCATCCTTCTCCTGCTGTTCGTCGTTGCCCTCGGCCGTCTGGCCGGCGCGCGCATCGACGTCGACGGCGTCGCCGCGCAAGCCGCGCGCGCCGCCTCTATCGCCCGCAGCCCCCAAGTGGCCACGTCCAGTGCCGAGCAGACCGCCGCCTCCGCGCTCTCTTCCCAGCACGTCACCTGCGCGCACCTCGCGGTCTCGGTCGACACTACCGACTTCACTCCCGGTGGCTCGGTGGCCGTGACCGTCTCGTGTGCTGTTCACCTGGCCGACCTCACCGGGCTCGACCTGCCGGGGACCCAGACGGTGGCCAACCGGGCGGTCTCACCGATCGACGAGTACCGGAGTGTTTCCGGGTGAGACGACTTGGAGAACTGCGACGGCGCGAGGGTGGGGAAGAAGGGATGGTCACGGCCTTCGTGGTCGTCTTCACGTTCGCGCTGTTGCTCCTGGCCGGACTTGTGCTCGACGGTGGGCTGACGCTCGCGGCACGAGTCCAGGCCATCGACGAAGCCCAAAGCGCAGCGCGGGCCGGCGCCCAGGCCATCGACATCGCACGGTTCCGTGCGACCGGCGACGTCGTGCTCGACGTGCCCCAGGCCAAGGTGGAGGCACAGTCCTATTTGGCGGCCACCGGGCACCGCGGCACCGTCGAGGTCGATGGCAACCAGGTCGATGTGACGGTGTCGATCACGCAGCCCATGCAGATCCTCGGCATTGGAGGCGTCGGCAGCCTGACGGTCACCGGTCGCGGCAGCGCCACGGCCGAACACGGCGTGAGCGGACTCGGCGCATGAGGCGAGTCATCGAGATCACCAAGGGACTGGCCGCCCTTGCAGCTCTCGTCGCGCTCGTGGTCGGGGTCCCCTGGGCACTGTGGCACTTCGTCGGGTGGCCCCTGCCGCGTCAGGTCCCGAGCTGGTCACGCGTGTCCACTGCGCTCGACCAGCACGGCATCCCGGATCAGGTCCTGATCGACTCGTTGGCGTGCGTCGTGTGGCTGTGTTGGGCGATCCTGACCGCGGCGGTGCTCGCGGAGGTTCCGGCCGCAGCCCGCGGCAAGACGGCGCCGCGACTCGCCATCGCCGGCCCGCTGCAGCCCTTCGTTGGGCACCTGGCCGCCGCCGTCCTCGTGGCCGTGCTCGCCGCGCTGCCGCGTCCGGTGCCAGGAAACGGCCACGCGCCGCTGCGCGTCGGGCTCTCTGGCGTCGGCCCCCGCCAGAGCGTGGTCACCTTGGCCCTGACGGCCGAAACGGCCCCTGTCGCAACGCCTCTGGCCAACAACGCGGGAGCGACGGCGGCGTCACCCTCGCCCCCCAGCTACATCGTCCAGGCCGGCGACACGCTGTGGGGCATCGCCGAGCGCCAGCTCGGTGACCCCCTGCGCTGGCAAGCGATCTATCAGCTCAACGTTGGGCGCCCCCAGCCCGACGGGCGCACACTCAGTGATCCTCACTGGATCTACCCCGGATGGACCCTGGTCCTGCCGTCGGCCGCGACCTCAGCACTGCTCGCGGCACCGGCGGCCGATCCAAGCCCTCCACCGATTCGGGCTTGCGCAGCGCCAGCGGTAACGACCACACCGAGTCAGCCGCCGGCGGGAGCAGACTCGACCGGGGTTAATCAAGCGAGTCCTCCGGCGGGGGCACCGGCCCGCAACCCAGCCGGTCAGCGAAGCGAAGCGCGCGCAACGGGGATCGCGCTGGCGTCGGGCTCGCTCATCGCCGGTTCGTTCGCTTCGGGCGTTCTCGCCGCGCTCGCCGCGGTCCAAGTGCGGCGCCGCCGTGGCTATCGAGCCCAGTCACCTCACGCCCAGTCACCGCAGTCGATGCGGCGCCTAGGTGCGCAGACGCCTTCGGGTGCCCTGCGCGATCTGCTTCTCGCGGTCCGAAGAGCCCGCCACGATGAGGACGAGGATCTGGCCCCTGTGGTGCACCAGGAACAAGCGTCGATGTCCGCTATTCCCGACAGCGATGCGCTCGAGCAGCCCGATGTGATCGAGGTCGGCAGCCTGAGGAAGGACGTAGTGCGTCTCGGCTTGTGCGAGTGGCCCGGGCTCGTTCTCACCGGCCCCGGAGCCACGCAGGTGTTGCGGGCCTGGGTGGCC
>Ga0306924_10001045_pt1 | contig 24757 bp, 21 predicted proteins | sample sta12Can44000111_FD_203756 | JGI IMG/M metagenome (GOLD analysis project Ga0306924, IMG submission 203756) | Lab enrichment of tropical soil microbial communities from Luquillo Experimental Forest, Puerto Rico - statanox.12C.anox.44.000.111 (v2)... | ecosystem: Environmental > Terrestrial >...
TGACCCGCAGCGGCGCGTGTTCCGGGCGGTGTCGGTGTTCCCGGCTGGCTTCACCCTGGACGGGGCCGAGGCGGTGGCGGGCCAGGCCGCGGGGCCGGTGGTGTTGCGGCTGGTGGACTGCTCGCTGCTGACTCCGCCGCAGCCAGGGCCCGATGGCCGGTTGCGGTATTCGATGCTGGAGACGCTGCGCGGCTACGGAGCCGCACGGCTGGCCGAGGCCGGCGAGCAAGACCAGGTCGCCGCCGCGCTGGCCGGGTACGCCCTGCAGGTGGCCGAGCAGGCCGCGGCCGGGTTGTGGACCCGCGCCGGGGAGCCGGATGCGGCACGCTGGCTGGATGCCGAGGACGCGACTATGCGCCAGGTGCTGGCCTGGGCCATGGGCCACGATCCGCAGGCGGCGCTGCGGCTGGCGGTCGCGCTGCATTTGTGGTGGTTCCTGCGCGGCCGGATGCCCGGCTTGTACCCGCTGCTGCGCGAGATCACCGGGTACGCCGAGCCGGGCAGTGATCAGTGGTGCAGGGTGCACGCCGAGACCGGCTGGGCAGCGTGGTTCTCGTCTGACCTGGCCGGGACACTAGATCTGTTCACCGCGCTGCGCGACGCGGTCGAGGATCGCCCGCCGTCTCGGGCGCTGGCCGATGCGCTGGTCGGCCGGTCGGCGGCATTGCGGGATCTGGGCCGGCCCGCCGAGGCGGCCGAGGATGGCCGCCATGGCTTGGCTGTAGCCCGTGAGGTGGGCTATCCGTACGGAGAGGTGCTGGCCCTGGGGCACCTCGCCTTCACCGCCGCGGTCGTCGGCGACTTGGGCGAGGCGGCGCGGCTGGCCGGGCAGGCCGACCAGGTCCCGGGCGATATGCCCGCCTCGATAGCCCGGGTATGCAGCCAGGTACTGGCCGAGGTGCTGATCCAGGCCGACGACTTTGCCGCTGCCGAGCGCGCCTGCGCGGCCGTGCTGCCCGCGTGCCGGGACGCGGGTGACCTGTTCAACCTGCCGGGCCTGCTATACCGGATGGTGCTGCCAGACCTGCGGGCCGGCCGTACCGGTGATGCCGCGGCGCACCTTCGAGAAGCACTCCAGATCTCATTCCGGACCGGCACCTGGAGCGCGGACACCCTGGACTACTGCGGGCACCTGTGCGCCGCGACCGGCCGCCCTGCCGAAGCCGTCACCGCATGGACTGCGCTTGAAGTGCTCAGGCCGGACGGGAGCTGGCCCGGGGACACGCGGCGACGGCAAGAACCGCTGCGCGCGGCCCGGCAGGCGCTGGGACCCGGCCGGACACGGGCGGCCGAGGAACGCGGCGCGGCGATGAGCCCGGCTACCGCGGCCGAGTACAGCCTGATGCTCACCGGCCCCGGCCCGCAGCAACCGCAAAGGGCGGAGGCACCGGGGCTGGGGAAGCTCAGCGCCCGGGAACGGGAGCTGGTCACCCTGGTCGCCCAGGGCGCCACCAACGCCCAGATCGCCGCGCAGCTGTACATCAGCGTGCGCACGGTCAGCTCGCACCTGGACCGGATCCGGGACAAGACCGGGTGCCGGCGCCGCGCCGACCTGACCCGCCTGGCCCTGACCGCGGGCCTGGTCTAGCGGCCCGCCCGCCTGGACACCGGCCGGCGAGATCGCCTGTGGGTCATTTGCCTCGGCCGATGCTCGGGCCAGAAGGGGTCAGCTGATCCCTGCCCGCGCCGGCCCGGGCAGGCAAGCCTGTCTGGGGAGGGCCGGTGATGGCCGGCCCGGACAGACAGGAGGAGGCAATGCTGGTGAACCACCATCTCGCCACCGGGCTCGCCCGCTACCATCAGCGCCAGATGCTGGCCGAGGCCAGCTATCGGCAGCGGTACCAGCACCGGTCCCCCGCGCCCGGCGCGCCCCGGGCCGCCGCCAGAATTCTCCGTGGCCTGGCCGCGGCGATCACCAGGGCCCGCGTGGCATGCGATACGAGGGGGACATTGTGATGCGCACAGGTATCGTGCGCGCGATTGCCGGTGCCACAGCAGCAGGCGCCGTCATCGCGACATCCGGATTGACAGCAGGGACCGCAAGCGCGGCCACCGGGGCCCTACCGGTGATCTACGGCAATCACTATGCCGGATACGACACCGCGAACAGTAACAACTGGCTGTTCCGGTACGTGGCCACGACCTTGCCGGTGAAGGCCTGCCGGATCGCCCCCGCCAAGAACCCGGTCGTCGAAATGCAGCTGTGGACCAGCACCCGGTGGCTGGCCGGCATTGCGGTCTTCTGCAACGGCGGCGCGCGCAGCGTCTTCTACTACGACACCAAGTCCGCCATCACCCACGTTCAGGGTGCTTTCCGGTTGTCTCCGCACACCGGTGACCGCCTGAGGATCAGCGTCTCCCGCAACGTGCCTGCTCGCCAGGATTCCTTCACCGTCACCGACCTGCGCACCCGGCAGAGCCAGACGGTGCGGGTGACCACGTCTGCGGCGGTGGTATACCACCACGCCTTCGTAGGGTCGCTTATCGCTCGCAACGCTGATGTGATGCCGCTCCCGGCGGCCAGCAAGCTGCTGTGGAGCTTCGCGAACACCCGCGTGATTACCTACGGCGGCGTCCGCGGCACGCTGCTGGGACCGTGGGCGACCTTCGAGGAAATCGACCGCACCGCCGCAGGCGTCACGGTGATGTACCCCAGCACCCTGTCATCGGGCGGCGCGGCGTTCAGCACCTACCTGCACGCCGCCGGCTGATCCTGTCCGGCCAAGTGCCCCGGGCCGGCCTGACGGCCCGGGGCACACCCCTCGCTCGATTGCTCGCTGCTAGGCCGCCCAAGCGGCGCGCAAGCAGGTGGACACACCGCCGGAGCGTATACGTCGCGCGAAGAGTGGTGGACGGCTCGCGTAGCGTGTTGCCACGACCGGTTCGAGCCGCGTCCCGAAGGAGCCCTGATGCCCGAGCACAGGACCGGAACGCGCCAGGAATGGCAGGCGGCCCGTGCGGAGCTCGCGCAGCTCGAGGCCGAGCAGGCGCAGCGCAACGAGGAAATCCGCAGGAAGCGCCTTGAGCTTCCGTGGGTCGCCGTCGAGAAGGACTACGAGTTCGACACCCAGGACGGTAAGAAGAGCCTCGCGGACCTGTTCGAGGGCCGCTCGCAGCTTCTGGCCTACAACATCATGTTCGGCCCTGCCTACTCACGCGGCGCGTGTCCTGGGTGTACGAGCCTGGGCGACGAGCTCGGCGGGACGCTGGTTCACCTCAACCACCGCGACGTGACCCTGATCTGCTTCTCACGCGCGCCGATCGGCCGCCTCCTGGCCTACAAGCAGCGGATGGGCTGGCAGTTCCCGTACGTGTCGACCTATGGCACCGACTTCCCGTTCGACTTCGGGCTCGCGATGACCGAGCAGCAGACGCAGCAGATCCCCGAGATCAAAGCGATGATCGACGACCCGCCCGAGGAGCTTCAGGAGTGGTCACAGCAGATCGGAGCCGGGCTCGCCGATGGCCTGCGCGAGGGCCCCGGGTGGATCGCCTTTGCGCGCGAGAACGGCACCATCTATCACACCTATACGGTGATGGCACCAGACCCCTTCGTCGCGCCCTATCACTCGTTCCTGCTCGAACGGGCGCCGAAAGAGGGCCCCAGCCAGGCTCGCATCCGGCGCAAGGACGAATACCCGGACTGAACGCACGGAGCCACCGGGCCCGGAATGTCCAGCCCGACTTCACGCATGACCAGCCAGGACGCCGCGGCGGAGAGCGAGTTGTGCCGTCGGCTCGACGGCCTGCCACAGCAACCCGGTTCACCGGGATATGGGGCGCTGTCGCGTTACCGCTGGTGGCCGGCGCGCAGCCAGGCGATGTAGTCGGCGACGGCGCGGCTGGTGTCATAGGCAGGCCGGTAGCCGGTGTCGGCGCGGAGCCTGCTGATGTCCAGGCATACCGGCGGGCCCGGGCTGGCCGGGTTGCGGCCTTCGGGCAGCTCGAACCGCGCTGACGGCACTGCGGCGGCGACTTCGGCGTTGGTCAGGACCTTCCCGGAGGCGATGTTGTAGGTCCGGTGATTCAGCCGGGGCGCCAGCTGCAGCAGCGCGATCGCCCGGGCGCAATCCTTGACATAGCACATGTCCAGCCCGTCCCCGGCATAAGGCGGTGAGCCCAGGGCGGAGAAGTCTGGGGCGGTACCGCGGGCGGCGGCGTGCACCAGCTGCGGCGCCGCGATAAACGGCGAGGCCGGGTTGCCGCCCGGGCCCCACGTCGACATCCGGTAGCTGAGGATCTCGATCCCGGTGGCATCGGCCAGGTAACCGGCCAGCAGCTCGCCGATCTTCTTGAACGCAGGGATCACATGGCCGGAGGCTACCGGCAGCGCCACGTCCTCCCGGTAGGGCGGATCGGCGGTGACGCCCCCGTACACCCCGATCGTGGAGGCGATCCCTACCCGGGGAACCTGCCAGTCACAGGCGGCCTGCACCACGTTGAGCAGGCCGCCGACCGCCGACCGGGCACCGGCGACCGGCGGCTGCGCGCCGGGCGGCCAGGGTACCGACCCGGCCAGATGCACGATCCCGGTCACCCGGTGGCGCTTGCCCAACTCGAGCAGGGCGCCCAGGTCGGTGATGTCGGCCCGCTCGGCAAACACCCGCCGGCCCTCTGCGTCGGCCAAGTCATCCGGCAGCACCGGGTCCCGGCGCTGTACCAGCACGCACGACTCACCCGCCTCCATCAGCGCCCGGGTGACATGCTGGCCGACGAACCCCAGCCCTCCGGTGACGAGAATCATCCCTGCCTCCAGGTCGCTAGCGTGCTAATGACGTTGATCCTAGCATGTCGTTAGCGTGCTAGGGAATATGCTGTGATAGTGGCCGATCTGCTCGCCCTGTTCACCCAGGCAGCCAAGCTGCTCCGGGAAGCCGCTGACGAGGCGATGAGCCGCCACGGTGTCCGGGTCGGCCAGCACATCGTGCTGAGCGTTCTGTGGCAGCAGGACGGGCTGACCCCGGGTGAGATCGCCCGCCGCCTTCAGGTCGCCACCCCCACCATCGTCAACACCGCGACCCGGATGGAACAGGCCGGCCTGGTGACCCGCAAGCCCGACCCCGACGACGCCCGCTTGGTCCGCCTGCACCTCACCCCCCGCGGCCGCGCGGTCCGCAAATCTGTCCGCGCGGCCCGCGCAGCGCTTGAGCGGCACGCCACCGCCACGCTCACCCCAGCCGAACGCGAGCACCTCAGCACCGCGCTCACCAAGATCATCGCTCAGCTTCACGACGAATCGGCATAACCGCCACCGCTCCGGCGTGCACCCAGACGGGCCGACAGATCATTCGTTCTGTAACGGCGGCCGCGATGTCGTAGCCAAATTCGCCATGTGTATCGGCGGATAGGGCCTCTATGCGGCGTCGGCGGGGGAGCGCACGAGCCCAGTCGTTCAGCCGGCCAGCGACAAGGTGGGAGGTCGGGGGTTGCTCATCGCCTCACCGAAAGCAAGCACCGCGGTCACCAGGTCAAGCAGCGGCCCGCATAGGTCGTGGTCGGCGATCAGAACATCCCGGTCGCCCAGCCGCAGATGGTAGATGGGGTTGCCGGGAATTGGCCGGTATGGCACCGGCACAGCCAGGGCGCGTGCGATGAGCTGCAGCCAGCGTCCGGCGTCGCTGTGGTTAGCGGTGTCTATGATCCGGCGCCACATGGCGCCGTCTGCCTCGATCTGGGTCACTTCGACCCTCATGAGCGGCGGCTGCCCTGCGCTACGGCCCGGTGAGGCCCAGCTCTCCGACCAGGTCACCTCGTGATCAATACTGATGCCACCGGCCGGCGGTAGATCTTCGTGATGCGCAGTGCGCGCCATGGCCACCGTCACAGGACCGCTCCCATCCGGCCGGCCAGCGCTGGTCGCGCGTGCAGACGCCCCAACCTAAGCCACCCTGTCTCCTCGATACCGCGCCGTGGCCAGCCGGCGGGGGTGCCACGGCCAGCCCAGCACACCCGGTGCCAGCCCGCGGCTTCGATGGCTCGGCGGGGAGCCCATTTCCGTGCCCTGGCCGCCAGTGCCCTGTGCAGGGGGCCCTGTCGGCCCCGGCATGGGCGGGTACCTGCCAGCGGACATGTCGTCGCGGGCCTGCCTGAGGGTGCCCCTGATACGGGGAATCCTGCCGAGTCCCTTGGCCATACGTCCCCCTCGCTCGCAGCCGATCCCGGAGCAAGCGCGCCAGCTTGCTCCTATCACGCCGACCCGGCGACGGGCGGCGCGACGACCTGTGTATGAATCTGTGAACGATTTGCACGACGCGCAGGTCAACCACTGTATAGCTGTGGACGGGCGGTGAGTGTGGAAAAGTGGATAACCGTACGGCACAGTCCTGCCAGGCTCCACCCCTCCGGTTGCCTGCCCGGGACGGCGGTGCGGCCGTTTCCTGCCTCGCAGTGCGTCCCGCCGTCGGCGGCAGTCGCGTACGCGCTGCCGGTGGCCGTGCCGCAGCAGCTGGCCAGGCTGGTCCGCTGGCTGGGGTACCCTGGCCGCTGGCCGGCTGGGCGCATAGCCAGTCAACGATGTGCCTGGTCATGTCTGTCCCGGCCCCGGCCTGTACCGCTGGCACCGCTGACGCTGCACGCGGATGGGTTGCCTTCGCCGTTGCGAACTGCCGAGCGAAATCTCTAGAACAGCACAGGAGCCTCACCATGGCGCGCACTGCCCCAGCTCAGACGACCACCATCCCAGACCAGATGCCCATCGCCCCCGTTCAGGCGCCCGTCGCCCAGCCCCGCAGGGTGTTGGGCCCGCTAGCAGCACTGGTCGCCGCGATGGCCGTGATCGTCGCGGGAGTAGTCGTGATCACCGCCGTGCACCTGCTCCCACACCTCCGCAACCCGTTCGCGGAGTCGACCACCGTGCGCAGCCAGCCGCCCCTGCTGAAGTCCATCACCGCACTGAGCCGCTACCAGGCGGCCAGCGGGTCGTTCCAGGTCATCGTGGACCTGTCGCAGAAGGCCCGGTACCTGCCCTCCTTCCTTGAGGGCTCCGACACGCTGTTCGTCGGCCAGGGCACCGTCACCGCCTACGACGACTTCTCCCGGCTGGGCAACGGGGACATCCAGGTCTCGCCGGGCCGGGCCGCGGTGACCGTCCGACTGCCGGAGCCCCAGCTTGACCCGGCCACGCTCAACGTCCGCCAGTCCTATGTCTTCGCGCAGCAGCAGGGGGTCCTGAACCGGATCGGCAACCTGTTCTCCAGCAACCCGGACAGCCAGCAGCAGGTCTACATCGCGGCCCAGCAGAAGATCCAGACGGCGGCCAGCCATAGCGCGCTGCTAACTCAGGCGAAAAGCAACACCCGCAGCATGCTCACCAGCATGCTGCACTCACTGGGGTTCAGCCGGGTTACGGTGATTTTCGGCACCCGCTAGCTACCAGGCGGCTATAGCACCCGTCGCGGGGAGCGCCGAGGCTGTCCCGGCGTTGGCCGGTTCCGGCCCGGGCCGGGGAATCGGGATTACACGGTCTCGATTTGGGCCATCAGGTCCGAGGCGGTCCGGCCTAGCGCTCTCGATACCGCTGCCACTACGTCTGCTTCCGCGGCCGGGTGGAGACCGGCGGCGAAGGCGGCCAGCTCATCGAGGCGCTCGGCGAAGCGGAACCAGGCCGAGCGGCGGTGCGGGAGCAGGAAGCTGGCTCGGTAGGGGAGCTGGAAGTTGGCTCCTGCGGTCACGCCGGGGTGGTCGGGTCCGGCCGGCAGGCCGGCGAGAATCAGGCCGAGCGGCTTGATGGCCTCGAACATGAGGCCGACGGCGGCCTGGGCCAGGACCTGGCGCTGCTCGGGCGTCTCATGGCCGAAGGCGAAGTAGCGCGCGATCATCTGCAGGATGAGCTCATAGACGGCGTTGAACAAGTCGGAGCACCCGCCGGTGACCGGGTCGGTGATGTAGACATCCGGCTCGGTCCCCTCCACCGCTCGCATTCCCGCGGCCACGACCGGGTAGGCCGGCTCGAAGCCCGGATCGGCCTCGCGCATCGCCTGATACTCGCCGAGTACCTGCAGGAAGCGGCCGTAATGGGCAGTCTCCCAGTCTCCGGTCGCCCCCTCCCCCTGCTCGACGATCCGCTCCAGGGCCCGGTTGGCGTCCTGCAGGCCGGTGATGGGCCGAAGGTCAGGCCACCCGAACGCCGCCTCGTCCGCTTGCTGGAATGCCGGGCCGATGAACAGCCGGTCCTCGCCCAGCTTGTCCGCCAGGTGGGCCAGGCCCCGCTCGACAGCGCGGTAGAGGTGCCCCTGCGTGGCCCAGTCCTGGCCCCGCGGCACCACCTCGCCGGGCCGCATCGGCGGCAGCGGGGGCCCGGCAGGTTCGAAACCCTCGGCGTCGGCGCGATCTGAGCCTTCCGGCCGCTCCAGGTACACGAAGTGCTGCAGCGCCGCCTCGCCGAAGGGAAGCAGGCGAAGCTGCACGCCGGACGGGTAGCCCTTCGCCTGGTGCGGCATGTGGGGCCGGCTCACATACGGGGCAGACCCGACCGCGGTGAGCAGGTTCTGCACCACCGCCCAGTGCAGCATCTCCTCCTTGGCGATGGCGAAGATCACCTGGCGCCAGCGCTCAACGGCCTCAAGCTGGTCGTCCCGAAGACCCGGACCTGCCACCCTTTTTAGGCTGAACGCGGCGTAGAGGTATTCGCACATCAGGCCGTGCTCAAGTTCAGCACCCTGGCACAGAACGTAGGTCAGTTCCTTACGGTCCTCCACCACGATGGCAGCCTGTCCCCCCACAGGAGAAACGTATCGCCAGCCACGGCCGTCCTCAACGGTGAGGACGGCCATGGCCCGCTGACGGCTCGGGCCCGAACGAGGGGTAGTGCCAGATCTAGGTAGATGAAGTGGGCCAGCGACAGCGCCAGCCTCACCCTGTTGCCTTCTCTGGGGGTTCGATGGCCAGGTGCGGGAGAAGCCGGTCCTTCCAGCGGGGCAGCCACCAGTTGGCGTCGCCGAACAGGTGCATCGCGGCGGGGACCAGTACGGTGCGCAGGATGAACGCGTCCAGGGCGACCGCGACCGCGAGGCTGATGCCGAACTCGGCGACGGCCCGCTGGCCGGTGAGCGCGAATGCCAGGAATACGCAGATCATGATGGTGGCCGCCGCGGTGATGACCCCTGCTGTTTGCGTCTGGCCGGTGCGGACGGCGCGCCGGCTGTTGCGGCCGTAAACCCATTCCTCGTTTATCCGGCTGACCAGGAATACCTGGTAGTCCATGGACAGGCCGAACAAGATGGCCAGGGTAATTGGCGGCAGGAACGCCTCGATGGGGCCGGCTTTGCCCAGGCCGAGCGCGTCGCTGCCCCAGCCCCACTGGAAGAAGGCGACCAGGACCCCCGCCGCGGCTGCCGCGGCGAGCAGGTTCATCACCGCCGCCGTGGCGGGGATCAGCAGACTGCGGAACGCCAGGACCAGCAGCAGGAAGCTCAGCCCGACGATGGCGAGGATGAACCATGGGAGCTTGCTGGTGACGACGGTGGCGAAGTCGGCGAAGGTCGCGGTGATGCCGCCGACGTATACCCGCAGCGTGGTGCCGTGTTCGGCGGCTGGGATGACGTGATCGCGCAGGGTGGTGATGAGGTTAGAGGTCGCCTGAGCCTCGGGCGAGGTGCCGGGGGTTACCTGGATGACCTCAGTGCCGCGGGCCGCGGCCAGCGTTCGCACGCTTGTCACGTTGGCTACGTGCGGCAGCCGGTCCTGTAGTGTCCGCAGCGCCGCCGCATCGGTCGGCGAGCCGGTCTGGGCGACGAGCAGTAGCGGCCCGTTAAAGCCCGGCCCGAAACCCTTGGCGAGCAGGTCATACGTCTGCCGGGTCGTGGACGAGGATGGGTCGTTGCCCTGGTCGGAGGAGCCGAGCCGAAGGCTGAGCACCGGGATGGCGAGCACGACCATGACGGCCGCGGCCACGGCGGCCAAGACAGCGGGCCTGCGTTCGACCGTGCCCGCCCAGCGCGCCCACACTCCGCCCATGTCCTCCGGCGCCCTCTGGGTTGCCAGCCGGCGCCGCTGCCGTCGGCTCAGCACCCGCTCGCCAAAGACGCCAAGCAGCGCGGGCAGCAGCGTGACGGCGGCGAGCACGGTGAACACGACGGTCAGCGCGCAGGCGACGGCCAGGCCGTTGAGGAAGCTCAGGCCCAGCACCAAGATGCCAAGGATGGCGATGCACACCGTGCCGCCCGCGAACAGCACCGCACGGCCGGAGGTGTCCACGGCCGTGACCGCCGCTTCTTCCGGGGTCAGCCCAGACCGCAGGCCGCGGCGGTGCCTGGTCACGATGAACAGCGCATAGTCGATCCCGACGCCCAGGCCGATCAGCGCGCCGAGGATCGGCGCGAAGTTGACGACGCTCATCGTGTGGGTCAGCGGCGCGATCGCCATCAGCCCGCTGACCACCCCAGCGACGGCGGTGACGACAGGCAGCAGCATCGCCAGCAAAGAGCCGAACGCGATGAACAGCACCACCGAGGCCGCCAGAAGGCCGACCACCGAGCTGAAGCCCAGCGACGACTGCTCGGCGTTCCCGATCGCGTCGCCGCCGAGCTGGACGTTCAGCCAGGTCGCACGGGCCGCCTCGGCTGTGTTGATCACCCGCGTGATATCAGCGCTGGCCAGGCTGTCGGCCTGCTTGGTGAAGTTGACCTCGGCGTAGGCGATGCGGCCGTCCCGGCTGATCTGCCCGGCCCCGTGCGGCCCGTACGGGCTGACCACGGCGGCTACCTCGGGCATGGTCGCGATCCGGTTCAGCACGCCGGTCATCCGCGCCACGACCGCGCGGTCACGCACCGTACCGGCGCCGACCTGCCAGACGATCGTGTCGGAATCACCAGCCTGCGCCGGAACAGCCCTGGCCAGCAGCTGCTGAGCCATGGCGGAACCCGTGCCGGGCAGCGAGAACGAGTTGTCGTAGTTGCTCTTGACAGCCTGGCCGAGCGCGGCCAGGCCTGCCAGCACGACCACCCAGGCCGCGACAACTACAAACCGGTGGCGGAAACACCACCTAGCGACGGCAGGCATGAAACCTCCCTTCGCGTCCGTGCGGCTGCCCTGCTGGGGGGTTGCCCCGCCCCCCGCGGCAGGCAGGTCGGACACGCGGCCCGCGGGACCGGTGCTCGCGCTGGTCTTAGTCATCGCTCTCACCTATCTGGACGGCAGAAGATGTCATGGCCATGCGACCGATGCTGTCGGCTGGCCGACCCTGCCGTCGTCGTGCGCAGGAAGTGACTTCTGCCTGGTCAGCGAGGAGGCCGCCAGCCACCGGGGTACCGCGCGGGGAGTAGCCGGCGATAGCTACCGCGGACGGATGCCTTCGCGGCCAGGCAGTCAACCTCGTCGGATGTTCGTGCTGCGACCAGCCTGCGGGCCCGCGCAGCTGGTGATCAACGGCCAACTAGACCACGCCAGGCACACCGCGCTGGAAGCCGCCGGACAGCTACGCATCGGATTCAGCGACACCACCGAGGGCCCGCACCTGTCCCGCCTGGCTGCCGCTTTCGAAGCCCGCCACCCCGGCTGCCAGGTCACGCTCCAGGAAGTCCCGGTCACCGAGGCCTATGCCGCGCTACGCGCCGACGAGATCGACGTGCTGATCCACTGGCTGGTTATCGACGAGCCCGACCTGCCCCCGGCCCGGCCATCGACCGCCAAGACCGGGTGGTCGCTGTCGCCGTCAGCCACCCGCTCGCCAGTCAAAAGACGGTCACCGTGGAGGATCTCGCCGGGCAGCCGGTCGCCCGGCCGCCCGCGTCCTTCCCGCCCGTGTTGTGGGAGGCGCTCGTGCCGGCGAACACGCCCTCCGGCAAGCCAATCCCGCCCACCCACGACGCCCGCAGCCGCCGCGAGATCTGGGAGCTGGTGGCCCGCGGGCTGATCGTCCACCCCACCGTGGCATCCACGGCCCAGCTGCTGCACCGCGGCGACATCGTCCTGGTCCCGATCATCGACCTGCCGCCGATCCGGCTCGGCCTGATCTGGCGCAACGCCTGCTACAACGCACGCATCCGCGCCCTCGCCGCCACAGCCCGGTCCATCTATCCGGCGAAACACCCCCAACCCCGCTCGCGCCCGGCCGCATCGCCACACAAGACCGCGCGCCGCCCCCCGGCCGCGCCATAACCGGCTGGCGCCGGCCGGCCAGCACGGTGACCAGCTAGCTTCGAAGTAAGTCGAATTACCTCAGCCGTCGGCCAGCTCGACGGCGTCGTACTCCCAGAAGGCGCGCAGGGCGGCCAGCTTTCCCTCGCCGTTGCTGCGGTAGGTGTAGACGCCTCGCACCACGGCGACATGGCGGCCGCCCGCCAGCCTGGTACGGATCACGCCGACGTCGGCGACCTCGTCGCCACACAGGTAGGAGCGCTCGATCTCGAAAGTGATCTGCTCGGCCGGGCCGATCACCGCGTCGTAGAAGGCGGCGATGGCGGTCGTGCCGTGGTGTCCTGCGCCGGGAGGGTCAAACGGCGAAGGACCCACAGGATCCTGGACCACCGCGTCGGGGGCGAACAAGTCCAGCCACGCGCTGCGGTCCTTGGCGGTCGCTGCGGCCTGAGACCGCCGCGCCAGCTCGCGTGCGTTCATAGCCTGTCCGGGCACGCTCGTGCCTCCTTCCGGCGGCACGCCCTGCCGTCACGCCAAGGCGGGGCCCGGTGACCGCAAGACGGGCCCTGGCCGCTGTCAGAGATCGTACGCAGCAGAGTGATCGCGCCGGCTGCGGCGATGGCCTTGCCGATCCGTGACAGGCGCAGGCCGTCAGCGGAGCCGTAGACGTCCTGAACGATCGCCTGTGACAACGTGCCTAAGGGACACCGCACCCGCTTTGTCAGCCCCCACCAGTCATTGCAGAGGCACCCGTCACGCAGAACTCGTTTCCCTCCGGATCGCGCATCACCGTCCACGTGCCCGCGTCGTCCCCGCAAACGGGTCGTGCCGCACCTCAATCACCTGGGCTCCAGCCTCGACCAGCCGCGTGACCTCGTCCTGCACCGAGCCCGACGTCACCACGTCCAGATCCAGCCGGGGCTTGCCCGCCTGGGCCCCGGGCACCTTCATGAAGCACAGCGAGCCGCCGGCACCGGCGGGGTCGCTGACCCAGAACTCATCACCGTTGCGCCGACTGACCTGGTACGCCAACACCCGCGCCCAGAACTCGGCCTCGCGGCGCGGGTCACGGCAATCAACCACAACAGTCAGCAACGAAACCGCCACCTGGCCACCCCCCACCCACAACCAGCCCATCGATCCGCGCGGACCCGCCGCCACCCACCAGCGACACGGCATCCAGAACCCGCCCGCGCGCAATCAGCCTCCAGCACAGGCCCATCGCGTGCACCATGGCCGCAGACCTTATGGAGGCGGCGTGGAGATTCACCCCCATCCACCAGGTGTCCGGTCATCCCGCGGAACCCCACCACCGGTGGCACGCCCAGGTGGACCGCCCACCCAGACGCGCTCATTCCGGGGAGCGGCCGCCCCGTGCTGCTGATCAGCCGTAGCTGAACTGCTCGTGCCAATCGGCCGGCCGTCCCTCGGGGATGAGGTCAAACAGGTTCCACAGCGGTTCGAGGGTGCCGACGTGACGGGGCTCTTGCCCGGGGTCGGTGGGTGCGTAGAACAGTTCTGAACCCCAGAAGTGGCGGATCGTGTCCCCGTCCCGGTGAAATACGTTCAGCATCGGCTGCTGCTCGCCATCGGCGGCCTCGGCCAGGTAGTCGCGGTTATAGGTGGTCCCGGCCGACGACAGAAGGCGCAGCCGGCGCCAGCCACGCTCGGCGGCGAAGGCCAGGACCCGCTCGATCGGCGCCTTGGCGGCGACCACGAGGTTGACCCACTGGGAGGCGTGCTCGGCCGCGCCGTCCAACTGGTCGATAAGAGCGGTGCACGACGGGCACGGGCCCTGCGCCAGTGGCAGCAGCGCCGTCTGCCCGCTTGCGGGGCCCGGGCTGTCGTCATTCGCAGCGCGAGGGAACATCATGCTGTAGATCGCCAGCGAGTCCTTGCCCGGCGCGAACAACTCCGACAGCCGCACCTCGGCCAGGCCGCCGTCCGGACCCTGACCCCGGAAGACGTAGTCCTGCGGCACGGCCCCGCCGGGCGGCAACCGCCGCCTCGCCGCAGCCACCACCTCCATGACCCGGCGCAGCTCAATCTCCTGCTCTAGCAACCGGTTCCGCGCGGCCCGGTACTCGGCTGACTCGCCAGGAAACGCGACAGACATGTTTCCTCCCCAGAACTGGCGTGCAACCCTACGTTAGGCCGCGCACGGGCTCGAGCCGTGAACACGGCCAGCCCGTGCGGTCATCAGGCGCGCCTAACGCTGCGGCGGCCCGAGTTCCTCAGCTTGGCTTGAGATCATGCCGGACGCCCTGCGCAGAGGAGGCGCGCTCAGGTGGTGCCTCCTCGAACAGCAAGAGCCATGCGACATTCACGCCGGCGAACACCAGGACAGTCAGTAGCACGGCCTCCACACGCACAGGCGCAACGCCGAGCCCGACACCGCTGACGATGCGGGGCGCGATCGCCAGCAGGGCGATGAGCGCGTAGAGGGCAATCGCCAGCACGTACGCGGTCTGGCCGATCTTGCCCGGCGCGGCGCCGCGTACCGCGATCAGCACTGCCATTCCGCCGATCGAAGCGATGGCGAACGAGACCCGCCAGAGGTCGGAGCTTTCCGGGTTGACCAGGGCCAGCAGGCTCATCAATCCCGGCAGCGAGAAGTGCATGGCCACTGCGTAGGCTCGCCGCCGGTGCAGCGAGCTTCCCCGCCACTCAGCGTGGCGCGTCTGTACGACAATGAGCCAAAGACCCAGCAGCGTGAAGCAGATGGCGGAGAAGGAGATGTAGAAGTCCGTCAGCACCAGTTCCTCCTTGTCCGCGTTCGGCGGTCACACCGCCTGGAGCTTGGTGTGGCCGGGCGGCCTGCGGTTCGTCCGGGCCTGCTGGCTCTGTCTTCGACGACCCTGGCCGCCACATGATCGGGATCGACGTGGGCGACATGATCCTGTGCGATCCGTTACGCGGCCGTGACGGTCGTCGGCAGGTTCGTGGACTGCGCCCACAAGACGATGAGCACGGCGATCCCTGCGACCGGGAGCGGGGGGGTGATCGGGGCACTGATTCACCCGCTGTCGCCCCCATAGCAGCCCCGACACTCAGCGCTCAAAGGTGCTCACCTTGCCCTGAGATGCCGATGACTGGCAGGTGAGCGTCCACTCAACCACGCTGCGACCGGATGGAGACCGTGTGTAGACGGCGTGCAGATCGTGTGGAGATACGCTGCGGGAAAGTAACCGGGCCGGGTGGATGGGGCTGGTTCCGGCGCCGGGACAGCGGCGGGATGACGGCGCCCGGCCGCGCAGCCTGGCGCGGCCGGGCGCAGGAGTGTCTGGGCGGGTTCAGGGTCGGGGGATGTTCTCGATGCCGGGTGTCGGCATGGCCGCCGGTGATCGTGCCGCGGCGCGGGAGGCGCGGGTGCATTCTCGCCGGGTGGTGGTCGCGGCCATCACGTTTGATCTGTCCGGCGACGGTCCGGAGCCCGATAATCGGAGCATGACCGACACGCCAGCTGCCCCCGCTGCCGACGAGACCGCGCGCAGAGACGAGGCGCTGTCGAACGCGTGCAACGACGAGTACATGCACCGGCCGGAGGTGGGGCCGGTCGAGGGCGCCGCGCCGCTTGGCTATCCGTCCGCGGCGCAGGCCGAGCGGTGGTGGCCGAACCCCGGCGAGGACCCTGTGGCCTCCTTCGGGGGCGTGTCCGTTAGTTATAGCGGGGTGCTCGCGGTCGCCGACGTCTCGTTCCCGGTCCCGCGCGGCTCGATCGTCGCGCTCATCGGCCCGTCCGGCTCCGGCAAGAGCACGTTGCTGCGCTGCCTGAACCGCATGAACGACCTGGTGCCCGGCTGTCGCGTCGAGGGCGACGTGCGCTACCGGGGCATGGATCTCTACGCGCCGGGCGTAAACCCGGTCGCCGTGCGCACACGCATCGGCCTGGTCTTCCAGAAGCCCAACCCGTTCCCGAGGTCGATCTTCGACAACGTCGCGTACGGCCCGCGCACGGTCGGGTACCACGGCGACATCCATGACATCGTCGAGCGCGCGCTGCACCGTGCCGCGCTGTGGGACGAGGTCAAGGACCGCCTGTCCAAAAGTGCGCTGGCGCTGTCGGGCGGCCAGCAGCAGCGACTTGTGATCGCGCGCGCCCTGGCGATCGACCCCGACATCCTGCTGATGGACGAGCCGGCATCCGCGCTGGATCCGATCAGCACCTCGCGTATCGAGGACCTGATGCGCGAGCTCGTGCCGGACGTAACGATCGTGATCGTCACGCACAACCTCGCGCAGGCCCGCCGTGTCGGCGACTTCACCGCGTTTCTGACATCCGAAGCCGAGCGCGACGGCGCCCTCGTCGGCCGGCTCGTCGAGTTCGGGACGACCGAGAAGATCTTCACCGACCCGGCCGACAAGCGGACCGAGGCCTACGTCAGCGGCCGCTTCGGCTGAGTCAGGCGTGTGAGCGCGGGCACCGAACACCGCAGGAGCCACCGAGTGACCTCGCGCAGAGGCGACATGAGCTGAACCTCACGTCGGCACTCGCCAACGCGCTGTCATCGGCCATGTGAGCAAGTCGGCGACCGCTGGCGTGCAACTCGGCCCTGATGACGTCATGAGTTCGAGACGCTGGTGTCTGGGGTCACTCCGGGAGGATGTCCCGGGCTTGCTGTACGGCGAATAGTCGCCATTCTCCCGGAATCCCTTTTAGGGCATGTGCCCCGCGGTCGCTGAACTGGATGCCTGATCCGGCGACCAGGTCCCTGACCGTGCTGGACACGAGCACCTCGTCGGCGCCTGCCAGCGCGGCTACTCTCGCGCCGGTGTGGACCGCGATGCCGGCGATGTTTCCACCGACCATCTCGCATTCGCCGGTGTGCAGCCCGGCCCGCACGGACAGGCCAAGATCACGCACGCCTTCGACGATCGCGCAAGCGCAGCGGATAGCCCGCGCGGGCCCGTCGAATGCGGCGAGGAAGCCATCGCCCGCAGTGTTGATCTCGCGACCGCGATATCGCAACAGCTCCCGGCGCACCAGCGTGTGGTGGCGTTCCAGCAGGTCGCGCCAGCGCCGGTCGCCGAGCTCGATCGCTTTGGCGGTCGATTCGACGATGTCGGTGAACAGGACGGTGGCGAGCATCCGGTCGGGCTCAGCGTCCTCCCAGCCGCCAGCTTGCCATACATCGGTCAAGAACCGCTCGATCTCGGCCTGGATCTGCGTACCTCCGGCGCTCAACGCGACATGCCCGACGCCGGGAAGCTCGATGAACCGCGCCGAGCTGAGGCGCTGCGCGGTGTACGCACCGGCCTCCACCGGCACGATCTGATCCTCGCTGCCGTGCATGACCAGCGCCGGCACCCGCACGGTCGGCAGCACCTGCCGGATGTCGATCTCCTTGTTCATCCGGTACAGCCTCTCCAGCATCCCGGGACTCGCGCCGTACCGCACATAGTCGATGAACGCCTCGACCTCCTCTTCGGTTTGCATTCCCATCGCGCGCACCGCCTGCCGGGCCTCGGCGCGCGTGGCGAAGACCTGCAGCGCCTGATCGGTTTCGTGCTGGTAGGCCTCCTCGCTGCGGCCCCAGGGAAAGTCGGGGGCCCACAGTGTCCGTGGCGAGCAGCTGCGGACTACCAGCGCCGCCGTCCGCTCGGGGTAGGTGGCGGCGAACAGGATGCTCATCGCCGCGCCCTCCGACAAGCCGTAGAACGCCGCACGCCGCGACCCCACCGCATCCATCACCGCCCGGACGTCGTCCATGCGCGTCTCGAGGCTCGGAGCACCGCTCACCGGATCGGACATGCCGGTGCCCCGCTTGTCGAACCGGATCAGCCGTGAGAACGATCCCAGGTCCTTGAGGAACCCCCCCATGCCGGGGAGCCGCCACTGCAACTCCATGTGAGTGACGAAACCTGGCACGAAGACAAGATCGAATAGCCCATCACCAACCACCTGATAGGCAATGTGAACATCGCCGCTCAACGCGTAACGTGTCTCAGGCCCCACCCTGAGATTCTCGCCCATGAGCACAGGCCGCCCTGCGCCTCGGCTCGGGATCGCCCGTACCCGGCCGAGGTCTCTGGCGCACTCGGGCCCGCGGCATGGGGTTGCTGCGTGCATGTCGGCTTGATCCGTGCCCTCCGGGTCCGCCCTGCTCCGGCGCGAAGGAAGTAACTGGGCGGTCGCCGGGTCGTGCGGCGGCTCGTAACAGATCCACTCGCATCCCGGGGTCCTGCAGGCGATCGTGCGGTGCCCGCTGCCCCGGGGCTGCGCAACGCGGGCGGCGCTGCGCGCGCAGGAACCCGGGGCCGGGTACGGGGGCGACCCGGCCCCGGGCCGTTTGGTGAGCTGGGGCGACGCTACGCTCGCCGGCCTGGCCACCTTTGCGCATTTACCGGAGATTTACCTGCCTGCAGGCTGACCGCTGCCTTCCGCAAGCGTTGTGGGGCCCCAGATCAGCCAGTCCGGCGTGCTTCCGCGGGATTCACGGCGCGGTGAGCGGGATGGTCAGTTGGGGGTCAGCAGCAGGGCGTGGGTCTGACCGGTGGCGGTGTCCTTAGCGTTGGCGATGATCTGGCCGTTGTCGTTGATGCCGGTGGCGGATTGGATCTGGTAGGGAGACCCGGGCGGGATGAGGGTGTTGAGGTTCTGCAAGGTGCCGCCGCTGTAGACGAACTGTCCGCCCACGATCACGCCGCTGTCGTTGATCGCGGCCGGCGAGAAGTTGCTGCCCAGGTCGGTCATCGTGCCGTTGCTCCACAAGAACCCGTCTTCGGCGCCGGTGCTGGTCTCTGAGGTGCCGACCACCTCGCCGTTGTTGTTCATCGCGGTCCCGCTGCTGGCCACGCCGCCGAGGGTGGGCAGCACGGTGGGGGTGTCGTTGGTCCACACCACCGCCAGCCCCAGGCCGCTATAAAAGCAGTTGCCGAGGACCTGGCCGTTGTTGTTAATCGCGACGGCTGCCGGGATGTTCGGCCCGATTATCGTGTTGATGTACAAGCATTCGATATCGGGATTGGACTCTGGCAGAGCGGTGATAGCGCCGTTGCTGCTGACCACGCAGGGGTAGGCCTGCAGGAACATGCTGTTGCGGCATTGGCCGGCGATCTGGCCGGAGTCGTTGATCCCGTACGCCTCGGCCGGCGCGCTGAGCGGCTTCATGCCATGGCCGTTCGACAAGAACACCCCGTTGGCCCCAGGGCTCTTGGGACTGGAGGAGCCGACCACCTCGCCGGAGCTGTTGATCGCGACCCCCTCGCTGAAGTTGCCGCCCAGGGTGCCCAGGTCGGTCATCGTCCCGTTGCTCCACACGAAGGCGTCGTCCGGGTTCGTGAAGCATTTCTTCGGCTGGCCGTACTTCTGGGGCGGGCACGGGACCTGAACCAACTGGGACGAGACCGAGTCGCCGGTCACCTGGCCAGAGGCGTTGATTGCCAGCCCATGAGTGATCCCGCCGCCGAGCGAGCCCAGATCAGTGATCGTGTACGTGACCGCCGCTGCGGCCGGCGCCGCTGCGGCGGTCAGGCCGACGGCTAGCGCCGCCACCGTGCTTATCGTGGCCGCGAGCGTGAGCACTGCTCCGGTTGTGTATCTCACCGCGATCCTCCTTCGGTCCGTCTGCGGTCCGTGCCGAATGGGCGGCGATGAGCAGTGAACGGGCCGCCTGATCGGCTGGAACGGTCCCTGCGATATGCACGGGAGGCGGGACGCCTTGAGCGTTTCCCCAGGTGAACCGGATGTCATGCCCCCAATTCGGGGGACACCACCAGGCAGCGATCCCGCCACCAGGACGACCTCCACCTCGGCGATGAAGCCCCGATGCCGGGTGACCGGCACAGCGGCCGAGCGGAAGCGGCCTGGGCCGGGTGTTGATGGCAGGCGGGTTAGGAGTAGAGCTGGCCGGCGAGGTATTTCAGGCCGCTGTCGACCTGGACGGTGACCACGCGGTGGCCGGGGCCGAGCCGGCGGGCGATGTCGATGGCGGCGGCGAGGTTGGCGCCGGTCGAGGGCCCGGAGAATATGCCCTCGGTGCGGGCGGCCTGGCGGGCGGTCTGGAACGCCCGGGCTTCGGGGATGGCCATGACCTCGTCGTAGTCGGCGGGGTGGAGCTGGGGCGGGCGGTGGCCGATCCCGCCGCCCTCGATGTGATGGGTACCCGGCGGGCCGCCCGAGAGCACGGCTGATTCGGCGGGCTCGACGACGACCCGGTGCAGTTGCGGCAGGGCGGCGGTCAGCGCACGGCTGGCACCCAGGAAGCAGCCGGCGGTGCCGACGTAGCTGCAGAAGGCGCTGACCGGCGGCGGGCCGGGGAGCTGACCGAGCAATTCCTCGCCCAGGCGGCGGTAGCCGTCCACCATGTCGGTGTTATGGAACTGATCGGTGGCGAACGCGCCCGTCTGTGCCGCGATCTCGGCGGCCCGGCGCATCATCAGCGGGATCAGATCGGGCGTGATGCCCTCCGGGCTCGGTATCAGCTCAACCTCGGCGCCGAACGCCCGCATCGTGGCGATCTTCTCGTCCGCGAACGCATCGGAGGACACGATCCGCAACGGGTAACCCTTCACCGCGCACACGAACGCCAGCGACGAGCCGGTGCTCCCGCCGGTGTACTCCACCACCAGCTGGCCCGGCCGCAGGCGGCCATCAGCCTCCGCGGCCTCGATCATCGCCAGCGCCATCCGGTCCTTGTACGAACCGGTCGGGTTGGCCGCTTCCATCTTCACCCAGACCTCGGCGCTGCCCTCACCGGCCAGCCGGGCCAGCCGGACCACCGGCGTACCGCCGATAGCCGAGATCCCACCCGGACGGTCCATCCGCAACCTCCACCCAGCCCGACACAGCCCTCAACAGCCTACGGCGACCGCCGGCACGCAGATCATCCCGATCGGGATAGCTGTCGCCATGACCTGACCCAGTAAGGCTGGGCGCAGACAGACCCGGACCCTACTGCGCGCGGCCGACCCGCCGCGGCGGGTCGGCTCATGCGATCAGGAGGTCACGGTCACGGTCACCGAGGCGCCGAACCCGCGCCCGGTCGACGGCTGGGTGGTCCAGCCCTGGAGGGTGTAGGTGCCGGGCGCCTGAGGGCTCAGCGTCAGGGTGTAGGCCTGCGTTTCGTGCCCGGTCAGGAGGAGGAAGCTGCACGTCGCCGAGCCTGCGATCCGGCAGATCCCGGTACGCGGCGGCGTGGAACTGACCACCGTGAAACCCAGCCGGCGGATGCCCACCGTGACCCCGGACACCTGAGTGTTGCCGAGGTTGATCGCGCTCTCGGTCACGGTGAAGGTCGACCCCATCTTCACAGTGGAGGCCGATGCCGCTAGCGCACCGGTGAAGTCCCCGCCGGCGGCCTGGGCCGATGGCGCGACGGCCAGCAAGCCAGCTCCAGCGAGCGCGGCCCCGGCCACTAGCCGAGCGATGCGCCTGCCCAGCGGGATGCCGCGCGATCCGGTCCTGCGTGCGGTCTCGCCCATCGTCCTCCCCTTTCTGAACATGCTGTGTAGCCGGGGACCCGCGCAGCCACGGGTGCGCGCCTGTGTCGGGCGCAGCCACAACCGTGGGCCTAACGATGCGCGATCTTTCCACCTGACTAAGTTATAGAACGCGCCGGTTCCATCCGGAAGAGCGCCACAGCGTATGCGTCCGCGAAGAATCGTGAACGCTGACGCGGGAGTGGAGTTGCCGGGCTGGGGTCGGGTGATTACATCGTCCTCTCCCGGTGTCATCGCTGCGCGTCCGCAGCCGCGGGCCCGGTACCGGCGTCGTCGTGGCTGTCGGGCACGTGTAGCGTCTGCTACGCCGGGCCCCGGGGCAAGGAGGTCCAGCGTGCCGCATCGATTCCCGGCCCTGATCGCCGATCCTCCACGCGGCGAGGGACGGCTGTGGCTGACCGGCGGGCTCCTCTTCGACGGTACCGGGAGCTCGGTTCGTGACGGTGCGGCGGTCCTGGTCGAGGATGGCCTCATCCGGCGCGTGGGCCGCGCGTCCGAGCCGTGCCCGGGCGGTGCCCGGCTGCTGGACCTGGAGCGGCGGACGCTCATGCCTGGCCTGATCGAGGCCCATACGCACATCCTGAGCGATACCCCGCGGACTCTGCGCGGGGCCGAGCCCTTCCTGCCCGGGACCCCTGCGCATTTCTTGCAGGCCGAGCTGCGCGAGTTCCTGCGCATGGGCGTCACGACCGTCCGGTTCACCGGTGCTCAGGGCCAGTGGCCGCAGGAAGCCCGCCAGGCGATGCGCTACGGCGCGTTCCGGGGGCCCCGCCTGCTGACCTGCGGCAAGATCATCTCGGCTACGGCGCCCGGCGGTCGCTTCTACGGCACGATGTACCGCGAGGCGGACGGGCCCGACGATATGCGGCGCGCGGTCCGCGAGCAGATCCGCGCCGGGGCCGACTTCGTCAAGATCATGACCACCGGCGCCCGGTCGAACGAGATGGAGGATCCCGAACCGCTGCAGCTGACCGGGGAGGAACTGTCCGCCGTGGCAGATGAGGCGCACCGGATGGGCTACCGGCTGTCGGCGCACGCGGAAGGGCTCGCCGGCTGTGAGGCGGCGGTCACTTACGGCGCGAACACCATCGAGCACGGCATCTTTCTGTACCGGCGGCCCGACCTGCTGGATGCGATGGCCGTGAGCGGCCAGGTACTCGTGCCGACGCTGTCTGGTTATTACTGGATGGCCGGCCTGGGCGACGCCGTCGATCCCGCCACGGCGGAGCGCGTGCCCGAGATGCCGCCCGAGCTGGTGGACCTGGCCGATCAGAACCTGGATAACGGCGCGGCCTCGATGCGGGCCGCGAGGGACGCGGGGGTCAAGATCGCGCTCGGCAGCGACATGGAGGTCGCGGTCGCGCAGGAGGTCCAGCGGATGATCTTTCACGGGCTGACCCCGGGCGAGACCCTGGTGGCCGCCACGAGGACCGCGGCGCAGGCGCTGGGACTCGGCGAGCACGTCGGCACCATCGAGGAGGGGAAGCTCGCCGACCTGCTCATCGTCGACGGCGACCCGGTGGCAGAGCCGGGACTGTTGGCCGACCCTGCGAGGATCTGGCTGGTCCTGCGGCTTGGCGTTCCGGTCGCCGGGCAGGCTCTCGAGCGGGACGTCGTCTAATGCGGCAGTCAGGTAACGAGCAATTGGCCGGGCGGCGGACGGGCTTGGCTGCTCTCGGGTAGGTCCAATGCCGCGCACGTCCACTGTGGACCCGCGCCGTCCCGCTGAGGTGGTGCGGAGGCGGGACGGCGGGGGGATCGCGTGAGGTACCTGTTTGTCACCGTTGACGGCGGAGGCAACCTTTATCCCGAGCTGGCCTTGGCGGGCCGCCTGGCCGGACGCGGGCATGACGTCCGGTTCTTGGGCAACCGCTCCCAGCGGATGGCCATCGAGCGCGCAGGTCACGGCTTCGTGCCCTACCAGAGCGCACCCGACATCGATGCGACGGCATCGGAGACCAGCCGGTTCAAAGACTGGGCTACCGACCCGGGCACCGCCTTCGCGGCTTTGTGCGATCACCTATGGTTCGGGCCGGCCAGCCTGTTCGCTGCGGATGTCACCGCCGAACTCGATCGCCATCCCACCGACGCGCTGGCCATCGACTACTTCCTGTACGGCGCGCTCGCGGCCGCGGAGAAGGCAGCCAAGCCGACGGCGGTGCTGTGGCATACCACGTTTGGTGAATGGGAGGTCTTGAACCAGGGGCTGCCCGCGCTCAACGCGGCCCGGGCCCGAATCAGCCTGCCGCCGTTGACGACCGTCTTTGAGCAGTACCGCCGCATGGACCGGGTGCTCGTCCTAACCCCCGAGTCGTTCGACTTTGCGATCACGGCGCAGCTGCTGCCGGCCAACGTGCGTCACGTCGGGCCGCAAATACCGCCGGGTTCCGGCAGCGCCCCGGCGAGCACTGAGCCCCGGCAACCGCTCGTAGTGGCCAGCCTCAGCACCACCTACCAAGCCCAGCAGGACATACTGCGGCGGATTATCGCCGCCCTCGGCACCCTCCCCGTGCGCGGGCTCGTGACGACCGGCCCAGCCGTCCGCCTGGCCGCCGATCTGCCGGGCAACGTCCAGCTGAGCGCGTGGACCCCGCATGCCCAGATCATGCCGCGGGCAGCCCTGGTGATCACGCACGCGGGCATGGGAACCGTTATGGCGGCCATGGCGCACGGCGTGCCGATGCTCTGCCTGCCGATGGGCCGCGACCAGGACGGCAACGCAGCCCGCGTCGAGCACCTCGGACTCGGACGCGTCCTTTCCGCCGACGCCAGCACGGCCGACATCGCCGGCGCGGTCCGCGACGCTCTGGCCGATCCCGCCCTCGGGCACAACGCCCGCCGCCACGCCGCGAGCCTGCAGGCTGACATCGCCCAAGACCGCGCCGTCACCGAGATGGAAGCACTCACCAGGCCGTTACCCCAGCCGAAAGGCAACACCGGCGAGGCGCCCGATGCCGCCCCCAGGACCCTTACGCGGTCAGGAGGTGCTGAGAGAACCCCGGGCGGTTCGCGGATCCTGCCGTGACGTCGGCGCAGGCGATGGTCGACATGCACGTGCGGCTATGCCGGCGTGACGTTTTGGTTGAGGTGGAAGACGTTCTCGGGGTCGTACGCACGCTTGATCTGCTGCAGCCGATCCCAGCAGGGCCCGTACGCGGCCTGCACCCGCGCGGTGTCGTCGTCGGCCAGGTAGTTCACGTAGACCGAGTCAGCCGTGTACGGAGCGAGCGCGTCGAAGGTC
>Ga0306924_10001046_pt1 | contig 24749 bp, 20 predicted proteins | sample sta12Can44000111_FD_203756 | JGI IMG/M metagenome (GOLD analysis project Ga0306924, IMG submission 203756) | Lab enrichment of tropical soil microbial communities from Luquillo Experimental Forest, Puerto Rico - statanox.12C.anox.44.000.111 (v2)... | ecosystem: Environmental > Terrestrial >...
GCAGAGGACATGCATAAACAATTCCACACCACCGGGCTTGCACTTCTCGCGTTGGCGATCTTCGGATCAAATGCCGCCGCCGAAGAGAAATTTCAAAAACTTAACGCCGGGCAAATCCGCGCCAAGCTCGCGGGCATGGAATTGACGGACAACGTGCACTGGCGCGACCTCTAAGTAGTGAGCACTTCTATGGGGCGCAAGCGAACCGGCCAAAGGCGGGTGGAAAAGGACCAGCTGTGCATCGAGTTTGAGAAAGAGCCGGTACCGAAGTGTTACGACGTGTGGCTCGCTGGAAAACAGGTCGAGCTGCGGCACGAAGGTCTATTTCCGTTGCAGGGCACCGTCGAATCCTCAAGCGGGCGCAACTAATCCCGAATGGAGTGATGCGTCATGTACTGCCGCTTCCGGTCTGTTCGCCGTCTCCGAGAGAATACAGCCGGAGCGAACGGGATTGCCCAGCAAACCTCAATGAGGAGATCAGATGATGTTTAGAGGTTTCATCATCGGCGCAGTGGCCATAGTCACATGGGCAGGTCAAGCGCTTGCGCAGGATTCGGCGGCTGGGGAAGCCGCCTTCCGAAAATGTCAGCCTTGCCACGACGTCGGCGAGACGGCGAAGAACAAGCTGGGTCCCGAGCTGAATGGGCTTGATGGCAGGAAAGCGGGCACGGTCGAAGGCTACGCTTTCAGCGACGCCGATAAGAGCTCGGGAATTGTATGGAGCGAGGCGAGTTTCAAGGAATACCTGGAGAACCCGCAAGAGAAGATGCCAGGGACAAAGATGATCCTAGCCGTCAAGAACGAGAAGGAGGTGGCTGACCTGTGGGCCTATCTCAAGCAGTTTGAAGCCGACGGCAAGAAGAGAAATCAATGACCATGTGGAAGCCCCTGACAGTTACGAAGGGCAGGTTGCTCAAAATTGAGAGGAGACTGTCATGCGACCTATCGCTGCGATGATCATAGTGCTGTTCGGTGTTTGCTGCATCGCTACTGCAGCACAAGCTCAACAGAGCTGTAAGCAGTGTCGAGACCAACAACAAGCGTGTACGAAAAATTACTCCGCCAAGACTTGTAAAACCGAATACGACATATGCATGAAGTCCTGCCAGAAGAAATAGACACGCCGATCAGCGTGACAGGCCGCGCAAGATTGGCGGGACAGAGCGTGGACGGCTTAGTGCCATTGCCGGAAGTTCGTGAGCCGGCGACAGCGACGGGCAAGCGATGATGAAAAAACTCGCGATCATGGCTGTTGCACTGGCGAACTTGCCGGCCACGGCGCTCGCGCAAAACGCGCGTTCGCAAGCCCCACCCTACTGTTTCGACTTGAGCCGCATCATCGACCTGGCGGTGACGAAAGAGAGATTTGCGTCGATCACCGGGCAGCCGCGGCAGGGCGACTTTCGGGATGCGACGCTGGTGTTGGCCGACTGGAAAGACTGCTCGCTCTACGGCGCAACGACCTATACCTGCGATTCCGCGGCGTTGGACAGCGCGGAAGAGGCCGCGAAGGCGCGTAGCGCAATCCTGCGTCAGGTCAAATCCTGTCTCGGAGCAGGCTGGTCTGAGGCAGCAGACCGCTCCAATCCGAGCTACGTCGTTTTGCACAGCGCCGCGCGACCGGTTTCGATCACGGTGAGCACGGATCAAACCGACAGCAAGAAACACGTTGTTCGCCTCATCGTCTTTGTGCGCAGAAATTAGGTGCAGCAATGGCGGCAGCGAGCGCGTCCGTTCCAGTGCTGATGCAAGTCGACGGCCTCGCCAAACGCTACGGGGACCAGTGCGCGCTGACCGACATTTCCTTTGCGGTGAATGCCGGTGAGGTGCTCGGTCTGATCGGACCCAACGGCGCCGGCAAGACCACGCTCATGCAAGCGATCGCCGGCACCCTTGCGGCCGACGCCGGCCACATTCTCTGGCGCGGCACCTCGCTTTCCCTGCCGCGCCGTCGCGAGCTTCTTTTCTATCTGCCCGACGGAGTTCGGCCCTGGGAAGACCAGTATGTTGCGCGCGTGACCGAGTTCTTCGCCGCCATCTACGGCAGGCCGGACACGTTCGTAGCAGAAACGATCCGCTTGCTCGGGCTGGCTCCCGTCCTGCGCAAGCGCATCGCCGCATTATCGAAAGGCTATGCCCGCCGGCTCCTGCTGGCGCTGGCGCTGCTGACTCCACATCCGCTGCTGCTGATGGACGAGCCCTTCGACGGCTTCGACCTGCGGCAAACGCGCGACATCATGAATGTGCTGCGCGAGGTTGCGCGTAACGGGCGAACGCTCGTACTGGCCATTCACCAATTAGGCGACGCCGCGCGCGTCTGCGATCGCTTCGTGCTGCTCGCCGACGGCCGCGTCCGCGGTGTCGGGACGCTGTCGGAGCTGCGCGCGCAGGCCGGGAAACCCACAGCCGCGTTGGAGGATGTCTTCCTTGCGCTCACCTGATGCCGCCGTGATTCATCGCGCCCCAATTCATCCGTTGCTCGTCAAAGAGCTTTGGGAGATCGCCAGCGGCCGCGCGCTGTGGATCATGCTGCTGATCCTTTGCCCGCTCGTGGGCTACAGCTTTTTCCAGGCGGTTGCCTTGTATGGGGAAGCAAGCGTGGCCGCCGTGGATTCGCCAGTGCTGGGGAGCGGACTCTCGCCGCTCGATGGGGTGCTGGTGCCCACGTTCGGCGGCCTCTACCTCGCCGCAACGCTGCTGTTCTCCTTCGTGGCAATCCGCACTCTCGGGCGGGAAAAAGAATCAGGCGCGCTCGCGCTGCTGGTGCAACTGCCTTATCGTGTCCCGGCGCTGATCGTCGCCAAGATAACGGCAATCTTCGCCGGCTGGCTTGCCGCGGTCATCTGCGCCGCCTCCGCCCTGCCCGTTTGGCTGGCGCTCGGTGGCCATCTCGACATTCCGGAAACGCTCAATCTTGTCGTCGGTCATGCGCTGTATGGGCTTTTGGTTGGCACTATCGCGCTATTCTCGGCGAGCATCTCCGAAAGCGCGGCGACGGCGGCGATCATCACCCTTGCCTTCACGATCGGCTCCTGGGTGCTCGACTTTTCGCTCGCCGGGCAGCCGGGCGTGCTCGGATGGATATCCCAATTATCGCTAACGCAGACGCTGCGTCCGTTTGAGCAGGGCCTCCTTTCAACAGGTCTCTTGCTGGGTATGCTCGCGTCAATCTGTGGTTTCGCCGCGCTCGCGGCGGTGTGGCTGCACCCCGGCGTGCGGGTCAGCACCAAGATGATTCGATCGGCAGCCTGCCTGACGATCGTTGCCGGCGTCATCGGCCTGTCGACGCAGGTCGGACTATCGGTCGATGTCACCGAGGACCGCCGCAACTCCTTTCCCGCCGCCGATCAGAAGGCGCTCGCCGAAATGCGCGAGCCTTTGATCATCACGGTTCACCTGGCTCCGGAGGATCCGCGCTACGTCGATCTGCGGCGTAACGTGCTCGCCAAGTTGGAGCGGGTTATGCCCCACGTCGCGATCCGGCTCGTCACGAGCGGCCAAAGCATGGTCGGTAGCACGAGCGAGGAAGCTTACGGCGAGGTCGACTATTCCTACGATGGTCGTTCGGATAAGAGCCGCTCGACCAGTCATCGCGAAATCCTGCCGCTCATTTACGCGCTCGCCGAACGACCCATTCCGCAGCCGATCGTTGGCCAAGACTATCCAGGCTATCCGCTGCTCGCCAACGGCTCGCCCGCGCTCGCCTGGTTCGTCGGCGGCCTGCCCCTGCTGATCGTTCTCGCATGGTGGCGTAGCCGCCGCCCGCCGCAACTCGCCGCACATCTGATGAAAAACGGAGGTCAAGCATGAAAACGAGCAAATATACTGCAAGGATCGCCATCGCCAGCCTCGGTCTCGCGGCACTATTGGCGTACGCCTACGCGGGGCAATCTTTGAAGATCGATTTTTCCGATGAGACCGTCGGCGCGGAGCCGAAATCCTTCGTGAGCGTCGTCGGCGTCTGGCGCATCGAGAACGACGGCAACAACAAAGTCTTGGTCGTCGACGGGCGACAGTGGAAGGAAGGTCAAGCTTCGGCCGGCATCGCCGACAAGGCGCGCGCGCTTTATGGCGACCGCTACGCCGAGTTCCTCGACCGCGTTCAGGCCTATGCGTACTTTCCCTACGTGGTGGCCAAGGATGTCACCGACTTCCGCGACGGGGAAATCTCCGTGCGCTTCGAAGGCATTTCCGGCCGCATCGATCAAGGCGCCGGGATCTTGTTCAACCTCAAGCCGAACGGCGACTATCTGACCGTCCGCGCCAATCCCCTCGAAAACAATCTCGTGCTGTGGAAATTCGAGAAAGGCAAGCGCTCCTCGGTGAAATGGATTCGCAACACGCCGACGCCGACGCGTCAGTGGCACGACCTCAAGGTCCACATCGCCGGGCCAAAGGTCACGGCTTATCTCAACGGCAAGCTCTACTTGGAGCATGTGCTCCACGAGCCGGTCTCGGGGCGCATCGGGCTGTGGTCCAAGGCCGACAGCCACATGTATTTCGACGACTTCATGGTCACGCCGGCTGACTGACCGATGGTGCAGTTGCCGTACTTCAACCGAGGAGTCCTCGAAGGGTGGGGCTTAGCCGGGCGCGCCGACATTCTCAATCTCTACGCAGCGCGCGCCGCCCGCGGGTTCGGCGACGGCTTCGCCGCCATCATCCTGCCGGCGTATCTGCTCGAGATCGGATTTAATCCATTCCAGATCGGCGTAGTGGCGACCGCTGCCTTGCTCGGCTCGGCCGCCACCACCTTGACCGTCGGGTTTCTGGCGCCGCGCTACGGCCTGCGCACGCTGCTTCTCGCCTGCGCCGCCTTGATGGTGGCGACCGGCATCGCGATTCCAAGCCTGCAGCATCTCGTGTTCATCGCGATCGTTGCCTTCATCGGCACCATGAATCCGACCACCGGGGACATCGGAGTGCATGTCCCGCTCGAACAAGCCGCGCTTGCGCACCGAGCATCCGACAAGGAGCGGACGCACATCTTTGCGCGCTATAGCCTGATCGGCGCGTTGTCGATCGCAGCCGGCGCCCTCGCGGCAGGCACGCCGGATCTGTTGGTTTCGTTTGGCCTCAGCAGGATCGGCGCGCTGCAAATCATGTTTTATGTCTACGCGGCGCTCGGGCTCATCGGCGCCGTATTCTATTCCCGCCTTCCCCGCGCCGAGATGAAAGAGAAAACCGCGCCGCAAGCGACTGCTTTGGGACCGTCGCGCCGGACAGTGTATAAGCTGGCCGCGCTGTTCAGCCTGGATTCGTTCGCGGGCGGCTTCACCGTTCAATCCATCATGGCGCTCTGGCTGTTCGAACGGTTCGATCTTTCGCTTGGCGCCGCGAGCGCGTTCTTCTTCTGGTCGAATATTCTCACCGCCTTCTCCTATCCGGTGGCGGCGCGCCTCGGCCAACGCTTCGGCCTCGTCAACACCATGGTGTTCACGCATATCCCTTCGAGCGTCTGCCTCATTCTTGCAGCGTTTTCGCCCAACCTCACGATCGTGTTGACGCTGCTGCTCGTGCGCTCGGCACTCTCGCAGATGGACGTGCCGACGCGCACGTCCTACGTCATGGCGGTGGTGACGCCGCCCGAGCGAACGGCGGCCGCGAGCGTCACCGCCGTTCCACGCAGCTTGGCCTCGTCCATCAGTCCGGCGATGTCCGGCGCCCTGCTGTCGACCTCGTTTGCCGGATTGCCGCTCGTGGTCTGCGGCGTCTTGAAGATCGTCTACGACCTGTCGTTGCTGTTTTCATTTCGCCACATCAAGCCGCCGGAGGAGAACGAGCCGCCGCGGTGAGCTTGCCCGCAGTCGTGCGAAGCTATCGCGGCGCAATCTGCTCGATCCACTGCACGACGGCTTCGATCCTGCCGAGTCTGCGTAGGTCCGAATGCGTGAGCAGCCACAGCTCCCGAGAAAGTATCGGCGCGCCGTCGCTTGCGCCAAGCCTTCGCAGGCGCGCGTCGCGGTCGGCGATAACGCAAGGCAGTAGCGATCGACCTAGGCCGGCGAGCACGGCTTCAAGCAGAGCTTCGGCGTCGTTGACGCGCACGGCGGCAATTTTCTGATTGCTGCGCGCCGCGCTCGCCGTAATCCAGCGTGCCTGCGGAAGATGGGCCATGGTCTCGTCATAGCTGAGCCAGGGCAACGTCTTTGCATCGCGCGTCGAGCAGGACGCAGCTGCGTAGACGCCATACCGCAGCGTGCCGATGCGACGGGCGAGGACTTTTGTTCCTCCCGTTTTCGGGCGCGCGAGACGCAAGGCCAAGTCGGCTTCACGCCGGGTCGGACTCAAGTCTCTTGGGTCTGCCACCAGTTCCAACTCAAGTTTCGGGTGGCGCTTGAGTAACGTTTGTGCCGCCGGAACGAGGATATGACCGACGATGATCGGAACAGACGTCACGCGCACGCTACCGGAAACCGGGTCATCCGCGCCTTTAACCGAAGCGCCTATCGCGCCGATCTCGCGCTCGATTCTTTCGGCATGGAGCGCCGCTCGCTCGCCTGCGGTCGTGAGCTTCAGCGTGCCGTCCGGCAGACGTTGATAGAGCCGAGCACCAATCGCGTCTTGTATGGCAACGAGTCGCCGCGCGACCGTGGTGTCACCGACACCGAGCAGCCGCGCCGCCGCGCCTAACGTTTTTCCCCGACTGATGGCAAGGACGTAGCGAAGATCGTTCCAATTGAGAATCTGCATTTCTGCCGCCATCGCCTGCAATAATGCGCCTTCACGCGGCAATCTTGCAGGCAGAGGTTTGGCCGTCCAGACGTTTCGGAGACGCCCAGATGCTCTATGTCGTTCTGCTCGAAGACAGCGTGAGTTCCGGCCCGGATATTCGCCGGCAACACATGCCCGCTCACCTGTCATTTCTTGAAAAAAAGCAGCGCGGATCAAGGCCGCCGGACCGTTACGAGCGCTATCAGGTGATCCTGCCGGCGGGCTCTGGGTCGTTGAAGCAGAACACCCTGATGTCGTCGACGCGCTCGTGAAAGACGATCCGTTTTGGCCAACCGGACTGCGTCGCTCTGTCCGCATACTGAGTTGGGCTCAGGTCTTCGCGGATGGCAGGCGGCTAATTTGACGCTGCACGCGCTGCGACAACGTCCTTGTTGTTAATATGACCCGGACACCGGCTCGCGTCGTCCACTCTTGACCCTCAAGCAATCGCTAGTCGTGGCACGGACACGGCGCGACGCTGATGATGCGAGAATTTTCGAGCCATTCGTCCCACCAAAAGTCGAGCGACAGCTTGGACTGTCCTGAAACCCACGTGAAGCGCTCCGTGAATTGCAGATCGGGAGCGATCTCCTTGAGGCGCGTGAACTCAATGTCGAATTGGCCGGAGGTCGTCGAACAGGGCGATGCATCCGCCGTCACCACACCAGTCCAGGTTCGATGCATCTCGCGCATTTCTGAAACGCGAACGTCGCGCAAAGACAAAAGCGGCTTGCAGAGCTGGGCAACGGCGACTTGCGGCGCGCCGGACAGAGCGATGCTAGCGGCCAGCAAAATAGATCGGCGTGAGAGACCCATGTCCCTTGGCCTCCTTTCGATTGTGCAGGCGATGAAAGAAAAAGCTGCGCGCGCGGAGATCGAGCCAATAGATCGAGTCGGTTGCAAAGCATGATTTCTCGACCACGCCTTAGAAATCCTCATATTGCCTGGCGCCCTGGCCCTGAGATGCGGAAGCGGACCGGGCGATCGCGTTAGGTTTCCAAGGGAAGAGAATGGGCTGATCTGCTATCGCAAAACCTCAAGGCCTCACGGCGAACGCGCTTTGCGCCATCGCCGCGGCACGCTAAAACCTGCCGCCATGTCGAACGACAAGACTCGCCAACATCTCCTCGGCACCTGGAAGCTGATCGCGGCCGTGCGCGAGGAAATTCCCTCCGGGATCAAGACCGAGTTTCTCGGCTCGAAACCGGTCGGGTACATCAATTATGGCGCCGATGGGCGCATGTTGGTGCTCACCGTGGGCAGCGACCGCCGCAAGCCCGCAGGCTCGAAAGCGACATCCGCGGAGGTAGAAGCGCTGTTTCGCAGCATGACCAGCTACGGCGGCACCTACACCATCGACGGCGACGAGATCACCCATCACGTCGATGTCTCGTGGAACGAGGTCTGGACCGCCACCGAACAGAAGCGCCGCGCCCGTTTCGAGGGCAATCGAGTCTATCTCTCGACCCCGCCCTCGCTCGATCCCATCACGGGCACGACGAGCGTGCGCACCATGACCTGGGAGAAATTGGGCTAGCGCCGCTCGGCAATTACACCGATCGGAAGGCGATCGCCGCGCCCGCAGTAAGCGCAATGCCGATGCGGGTGCCGGGAGGCCGAAGCGAGCCGGCGTCGTGGCTCGGCACGCGCAACAGGACGCGTCCCGAGACCGCTTCCGGCACCTCGACATAGAGGTCGATGTGGCCGCCTTGATAGATCTGCGCCGCGACGACGCCATGCGCCGCGATCGCCGCGTCGTGCTCCGCCACGCGTAGCTCCTCCGGTCGAACGAACAGGTCGACGGACGCACCGACTGCGCCATTGTGAAGCGTTCGGGTCGGCACCGTCACCCGCGCCGCTCCCAGCACGACCGTGGCAACCGCGCCGTCGATCCGTTCAAGACGCGCGCGCAACACGTTCGCGTCCCCGATGAACGACGCGACGAAGCGGTCGACCGGATGGCGGTAGATCTCGTCCGGGCTATCGAGTTGGCGGATGCGCCCATCGGCGATCACGGCGATGCGATCCGATAGGCTCAGCGCCTCGCTCTGGTCATGAGTGACGAAGATGGTGGTCACGCCGAGCTTGCGCTGAATCTCCTTGAGTTCGACTTGCATCGAGGCGCGCAGATTGCGGTCGAGCGCGGAGAACGGCTCGTCCAGCAGCAGCACCTTGGGACGAATGACGAGGGCGCGGGCGAGCGCGACGCGCTGCTGCTGGCCGCCGGAGAGCTGCCGAGGCTTGCGATCCTCCAAGCCCGCAAGCTTGACCAGCGCAAGCGCCTCGCCGACCCGCCGTGCGATCTCGGGCTTGGCGAGGCGGCGCATCTTAAGCCCATACCCCACATTGGCCGTCACGCTCATGTGCGGGAACAGCGCGTAGTTCTGAAACATGATGCCGATCTCGCGGCGATAGGCGGGAACATCCGTGACCCGCCGGCCGTCGATGCCGATCTCCCCGCTGTCCGGCATGAGGAAGCCGGCAACGAGATTGAGCAGCGTGGTCTTGCCGCAGCCCGACGGACCGAGCAGCGTCATCAGCTCGCCGCGGCGTATCATCAGCGATACGTCATCGAGCGCGGTGATCTTGCCGAAGCGTTTGGTCACCCGCTCGAGCGCGACGGCGACAGGCTCGCCGCCATCCGTGCGGCTGCGCGGCGCAGCCGCCGGAGCGGGAAAGGCTTCAGCGGGGCTGCTCAACGTTGAGAACCTTTGCCAGGCCAAGGAAGCGGTTGGCCAATGTCAGCACCGTTGCGGTGACCACAATGTATATGACCGAGATCGCCGCCATCGAGGGGTCGGCGTATTCGCGCACATAGTTGTAGAGCGCAACCGGGAGGGTTTGCGTGCGTTGCGCGGTGACGAACAGCGAAGCGGTAAACTCATTGAACGACAGGATCGCGGCGAACAGCCAGCCGCTGACCAACCCGGGCAGCAGCAACGGCACCGTGATGGTGGTGAGCACGCGGCGCGGCGGCGCGCCGAGGCTGGCAGCGGCAAGCTCCAGGCGCGGGTCGAGGTTGCGCAGCGAGATGTAGACGCTGCGCAGCACGAACGGCAGCACGAGCACGACGTGGCAGGCGACGACCACGGCGTAGCCGCGCGCCAAGCCTACCTGCGCGGCGAGGATCAAGAAGCCCAACCCGATCGTGAAGTGCGGCACGACGAGGGGAGAGAGCAGCGCCGTCTCAAGCGCCCGCTTGAGGCTAAATTCGTAGCGGTCGAGCGCGAATGCAAAGGCCGCGCCCACAAGGAGCGCGATGGAGGATGCCCAAGCGGTCACGATAAGCCCGTTGCGGAAGGCGGCTTGGAAGTCGTCGTAGGCGATCGCCTTGATGAACCACCGCCACGACCAGCTCTCCGGCGGGAACGACAGAATCGCCCGGCTGTTGAATGCGGCGAGCGTGACGACCACAACCGGCAACAGCAGGAAGCCGAGGATCACGGCGATGGTCGCTCCACCCAGCAGGCGCAGGAGTTTCTGCGAGAGCAAGCGCGACCCCTCAGTGCTGACGGATGCTTTCCAGCGGCCTGGCGGCCAGCCGCATCAGTGCCAGCACCGCGAAAGTGAGCAGAAGACCGGCGACCGACAAACTCGCCGCGAACGGGAAATTGAAGCTCGCGAATCCAAGCTGATAGACCAAATTCGCGATCATGTTGACCCGGCCGCCGCCGATCAATTGCGGCGTGGCAAATGCGCTGAAGGTCCAGGCAAACGCCGTGGTGACGCCGGCGATGATTCCCGGCGTGGAGAGCGGAAGCGTGACGGTCAAAAATGCGCGGATCGGTCCGGCGCCAAGACTCGCGGCTGCCCGTTCGTAATCGCGATCGATGTGGGAGAGCGCCGCCGCCAGCATGATCACCATCACCGGCAAGGTGACGTGGACGAGCGCGGTGACGACACCGAATTGCGTGAACATGAACTGCACGGGCTCATGGGTCAGTCCGAACTTGAGCAACATCGAGTTGATGAACCCGTTGTTGCCCAAGACGACGATCCAGGAATAGGTGCGTACCACTTCGCCGAGGAACAGCGGCGTGACGGTAATCACCAGGATCGCGGATTTGAGCGCGACGTTTCTGGCGTGCACCAAGGCGTAGGCGAGCGGATATCCGACGATCAGCGTGAACAACGCGGTGAGAAAGCAGATCCAGACCGTATCGAGGAAAACCCGCGCATAGAGCGGCTTCATGAGCGCCGCAAAGTTTTCCAGCGTGAACCCTCCTGGTTCGAGCGAACCAGGCACATAGGCACGCAGGCTATATTGCATGACCGCCGCGAGTGCAGCGGCGAAGCCGAGCGCGCACAGCACGGCCGGCGTCACGAAGAGGCGCAAGAACGGCCTAGAAGGCATCCCTCTCCGCCGGATCGGACCTTGCGCTCGCGCGCGGCATGCGGCGTCAGCCCATCAGTTCATGATGTTCTCGGCAAACCATTTGCGCCACTCGGCGGTCTTCTCCGCGCGCAGCTTGTGATCGATGACGATGGCCTGCTTGTTCCACTGCTCGGCCGAAGTAAACACTCCCGGCAGCTTGGCGATGGCCGGGTCGAGCTTCGCATTGAGGACCACGGGGCTGCCCTTCTTGAACTTGGCGACTTCGGCCTGCACCTGCGGGTCTAGGGCGATGTTGATGAACTTGTAGGCGAGCTCTGTCTTCTTCGAACCCTTCATGATGGCGACGGTATCGATGCCGAGCACGGCGCCTTCTTTGGGAATAACGAGAGTGATGGGAACCCCCTCGCCCGCCATGTAGTGGGCGTTCATCGACAAGATCACCTGGACGGGCGTCTCGCCGTTGGCGATGAGCTGCTGGCTGTTGGCGTCGTTGGTGTAGAACGCCTTGAAGCTCGGCTTGAGCTCCTTGAGCTTGGTTTGGCCCTTTTCCCAGGTCGCGGCGTCCCCTCCCGACAAGATTGCGGAAACGACGATAAGATGGCTGGGGTCGAAGTCCGGCGCGGCGAGCTTGCCTTTGACTTCCGGTCTCCAGAGGTCCGCCCAACTTTCGAACGTCACGCCTTTGAGCAGGTCGGGCCGGTAACCGATGGTATACACATAAGCCCAGGTGCCGATGTGATACGGACTGATCTTGGCCTGCTGCACCAGATTGCTGGCGTTCGGCACTTTCGCGAGATCGAGCGTCTCGTAGAGGCCATCGTTGGCGTAGAGCCAACCGACGTGCGAGGTCGTGAAGGTAATGTCGCTCTCGGGATTGCCCTTGGCGAGCTTCTCCTTGTTCAGCCGGTCGATCGTGCCGCCGGTGATGTATTCCACCGGCACACCGGTCGCGGCGGTAAATTTCTTGCCGACCAAGTTGTCGACCATATCGCGCCAGCTGCCGCCCCAGACGCTGACGACCAGCTTGTCCTGAGCCGTCGCCGGTATCGGCGCGAGGAGGAGAGCCAAGGCGGCGATGATCATGCAAATCCGTTTCATGCTCTTTAACCTTTCTGGTCTGCTCGACGATCCGCTTGATGCCAGACGGATTTGCAAACGATCGAGCAAGCCCCCTTGACAGTCGGGCCCATGATTATTCGTTGAGACGAGAGAGCTTGTCCAGCGTCGCGAATACGTTGTCGCGGTCGCGCGACGATATCGCCCGACGAGGCTTGGTTGACCCTCCACGTTGAGGCTAGATTGCTGCCCATATCGGAGTGCAATGCGATGGAATCGCGCCTGGAACGGGGCAAAACACCTAAACACAAACCAGCCGGCAATGTCGCGGAGGCTTATTTGGCCCTGCTCGCCGATCGAGGTGTCGACTACTTGTTCGGCAATGCGGGCACCGACTTTGCACCGCTCGTCGAAGCCTATGCGCACGCGGCACGCAGCGGCGTCGCCGTTCCGCGGCCGATGCTGGCAACGCATGAGAATCTCGCCGTCGCCATGGCGCACGGCTACGGCATGGTGTCGCGGCGAATTCCTGCCGTGATGGTGCATGTCAGCGTCGGCACGGCGAACATGATCTGCGCGGCTTTAAATGCCGCGCGAGAGAACGTTGCGATACTGCTCACCGCGGGCAGATCTCCGCTGACCGAAACCGGCCTGTTGGGCTCGCGCGACGGCTACATCCATTGGGCGCAGGAAATGTACGATCAGGCGGGCATGATCCGCGAGATCGTCAAATGGGATTATGAACTGCGAAATGCCGAACAGCTGACGACCGTCGTCGACCGCGCGCTGGCAATCGCAGCCACCGAACCACGCGGCCCGGTGTACCTGTCGCTGCCGCGCGAGGTCATCGCCGCCCCGGCGTCCGAACTTGAGTCCTCGCGGGTTAGCGTGGCGACGCCTCCAGCCCCGGATGCCGCTGCCGTCGCCGCGGCTGCGCGCATGCTCGCGCGGGCACAGCGCCCGCTGATCGTGACGGCGAGCGCCGGAAGGGATCCGGCAGCGTTCGCGGCATTGACGCAATTTGTCGAGCGCTTTGCCATACCGGTCGTGCAGCATCGGCCACGCTATCTGTCGCTTCCCTCCTCGCATCCCATGAATCTCGGGTTCGATCCCGCGGAGCTCGTGCAAAAGGCGGATGTGATTGTGGTGCTCGAAGCCGATGTCCCCTGGATTCCGAGTCGGACCGGGCCGACCCATGATTGCAACGTCATCCACTGCGGACTCGATCCCTTGTTCGAGCGCTATCCAATCCGCGGCTTCCCGTGCGATCTCGCAATTACCGGCAGCAGCGTTGCGATCGTGTCCGCGTTGGGCGCCGCGCTCGACGACAACGTCTCCGCCGACGCGATCGCGGCACGGCGGCGCTGGATCAAGGAGGAGCGCGAGGCGCGGTTGGGTGCCTGGAAGGCGGCACGCGACCGCGGCGCACGCAAGATGCCGCTCGATCCTGCGTGTGTGAGCCATTGCATCGACCGCGCCAAGCATCCGCAAAGCATCGTCGTCAACGAATACACGCTCTTCCTCGAGCAGTGCTCATTCGAGTCTGCGGATCTTTATTTCGGATCGAGCTCGGCGTCGGGACTGGGGTGGGGCGCCGGCGCCGCGCTCGGCGCCAAACTGGCGCGTCCGGATCGCCCGGTCATCGCCGTCCTCGGCGACGGCGCCTACATGTTCTCCAATCCTGCCGCCGTCCACCACGCCTCGGCGTTGCACGAGCTGCCCGTTCTATTTGTCATCATGAACAACGGGATGTGGGGCGCCGTCCAGCGCAGCACGCTGGCGATGTATCCCGGTGGTTTAGCGTCGAAGAGCAATGAGGCGGCTTTCGTCGGGCTGCCAAAGCTGCCCGCATTCGAGAAGATCTGCGAAGCCGCGGGCGGCTATGGCGAACGGGTTGAGGACCCGGCGGCGTTTCCTGCCGCATTGCAACGCGCCCAGTCGGCCGTAACGACCGAAAAACGGCAGGCGCTGTTGAACGTGATTTGCGGACCGGGAGGAACGGCGTGAGCCGGCTCCCCACCCCTGCAAGCGGCTAATACAACCCGCCGGTTCCCGTGCGCACCGCGCGATCGGCTTCGGGCGAAACGCCGAGCGGTTGGCCGGCGGCGTCGCTCACACCGATCACCGAATAGTTGTCAGGCGGCGCGGTGCCTGGCTTGAAGGCTTCCAGAATGACGCGCTGATCGCCGGGCCCGGCGCGCATACCGGATTTGGGATCGATGCGGATGAGCTTGATGCCGGCCGGTACGCGGAACGGCACGGCCGGCTTGTCGGCCAGTGCAACCTTCATGAAATCGCGCACGATCGGAGCGGCGAGCACGCCGCCGGTGGCCCCGCGGCCGAGGTGGCGCGGCTTGTCATAGCCGAGATAGACGCCGACCACGAGATCCGGCGAAAATCCGATAAACCAGGCATCCTTCTCGTCGTTGGTGGTGCCGGTCTTGCCGGCGATCGGCTTGCCGACTTCTTTGACGACGGTTGCCGTTCCCCGCTGCACCACGCCTTCCATGATCGAGGTGATCTGGTAGGCGGTCATCGGGTCGAGCACGCGCTCGCGCTTGTCGATCAATGTCGGCTCGTTTTGGCTCTCCCACTTGCCGGCCTCGCAGCCGCGGCATTCGCGCGCGTCGTGCTTGTAGATGGTGTGGCCGTAGCGGTCCTGGATGCGGTCGATCAAGGTCGGCTGAATCTTTCTGCCGCCGTTGTCGAACATGGCATAGGCACCCACCATGCGAAGCAGCGTGGTTTCGCCCGCGCCGAGCGCAAACGACAGGTAAGGCGGCAAGCTGTCGTAAATGCCGAAGCGCCTGGCGTACTCGCCGATCAGCGGCATGCCGATATCTTGGGCCAGGCGCACGGTCATGACATTGCGTGATTGTTCGATGCCGAAGCGCAGCGTCGATGGTCCGTAGTATTTGCGCGTATAGTTTTCGGGCGCCCAGATGCCCGTGCCGGTATCGATCTCGATGGGCGCATCCAAGACCACGGTCGAGGGCGTGTAGCCATTGTCGAGCGCGGTGGCGTAGACGATCGGCTTGAAGGAGGAGCCCGGCTGGCGCAGCGCCTGGGTGGCGCGGTTGAACTGGCTCTGGTCGTAGGAGAAGCCACCAGCCATCGCCAGAACCCGTCCGGTCTGCGGATCCATCGCGACGATGGCGCCGGAGACTTCGGGCACTTGGTGCAGCCGGAACTGGCCGTCCTTGCCGGCAAACGGCTCCACGTAGACGACATCGCCCGGCGCGAGCACCTGCGAAACCTTACTCGGAGTTTTGCCCCGCATCGGCCCGCTGGTCGGCTTTGCCCACTTCACGCCTTCGAGCGCGATCGTGCCAGTCTCGCGCTGCTTCGCGAGCCCGCCGCCCGGTTCGTGAGCGGGCTGCAATCCGATGCGGGCGGAGGCGTCATCGGCCTCCAACACCACCGCCAACCGCCACGGCGCGACGTCGGTGAGCGCCTTGACGTCGGCGAGCTTGGCCCCCCACTCGCCGGCCAGATCGATCTTATTGACGGGGCCGCGGTAGCCCTGCTGCTCGTCGAAATGCACGAAGCCGTCGACCAGCACCTTGCGCGCCAGCACCTGCATCTTCGGGTCGAGCGTCGTGCGCACCGAGAGCCCGCCCTCGTAGAGCTTCTGCTCGGTGTAATTCTCGTAGATGTAGCGGCGGACCTCCTCGGCGAAGTATTCGGCCGCGAAGATATGCGCGCCGGTCGGCCGCGGAGTGATCTTGAGCGGGTCCTTCTTGGCCTTTTCCGCTTCCTGCGCGGTGATGTAGTGGTCCTCGGCCATGCGCTCGATCACATAGTTGCGCCGCTCGACCGCACGCTCACGTTGACGGAAGGGATGATAATTATTGGGCGCCTTGGGCAGCGCTGCGAGATAGGCTGCTTCGGCAACCGACAATTCGTGCACCGACTTATCGAAGTAAAGAAGCGAGGCCGCAGCCACGCCATAGGCGCCCATGCCGAGATAAATCTCGTTGAGATAGAGTTCGAGGATTTTCTCCTTCGAGAAGGCGCGCTCGATTTTCATTGCCAGCAGCGCTTCCTTGATCTTGCGCGAGAACGACACCTCGTTCGTGAGCAGGAAGTTCTTGGCGACCTGCTGGGTGATGGTGGAGGCGCCCTGGGGGCGACGGCCGCTGCCGTATTGCTGCACGTAGAGCATCGCCGCGCGCGCGATGCCGGCGAAGTCGATACCGCCATGCTCGTAGAAGTTCTTGTCCTCGGCGGCGACGAAGGCGTTGATGACGAGTTTCGGCACCGCCTGAATGGGAATGTAAAGCCGCCGCTCGCGCGCATATTCGGCGAGCAGCGAGCCGTCGGCGGCGTGCACCCGCGTCATGACCGCGGGCTCGTAGTCTTGCAACTGGGAATAATCCGGCAGCGATTGGGAATAGTGCCACAGCAAGCCGGCTGTCGCCGCAACCGCGACCACGAATATGATCGTCCCCGCCGCGAACAACAGGCCGATGAAGCGCAGCAACAGTCTCATGCCCGAAGGCCCCCTGCCTCGAACCGCCGCGGCCGTGCTATCTGCCGATGTATCCCCGCCAGTCGGCGAAGGTCCCCGCCGGCGAGATTTTCCCGCCCCACTCGCCGCCTCCTGCCGCGCTCGGTCCGGCGAACTAAGTCGCTCTGTTTTATGTTGAAACTGAGGCTAAACGGCCACAGTCCAGTCAATTCTGGCCGCTTGTTTGCCCGCTTCCAGCCAAGCGGGGGCGGAAGAACGCGTCCACGGCCTGGACCATCGAATCGGCGGCGCGCTCCCGCCATTCGGCCGAGATCAGCGATTTCAAATCCCCGTTGTTCGAGACATAGCCGAGTTCGACCAGGACGGAGGGCACGTCGGGCGCCTTGAGCACGACGAAGCTCGCGGATTTCAAGGGATGTTGATGCAGCCGCGCGGCGTTTTTGAGCGCGCCGACGAGGTTCTGGGCGAACTGCACCGAAAAAGTCTTGGTCTCGCGCCGGGCGAGATCGAAGAGAATGCCGGCGACGTCCTTCTCCTCGGCGGACAGGTCGAGTCCCGCGATCACGTCGGCTTTGTTCTCGGCTTCGGCGAGGCGCGCCGCGCGCGCGTCCGACGCCCGCTCCGACAGCGTGTAAACGGTCGCCCCCTGCGCGTCACCTTCCCTGCGCCGCAACGCGTCGGCATGGACGGAAATGAACAGCGCCGCCTGGCGCGCGCGCGCGAACTGGACCCGATCGCCGAGTGCGACGAAGGTGTCGTCGGCGCGCGTCATGAGCACGCGGTATTTGCCAGTCTTTTCGAGCTTGTCGCGCAGGAGCAGCGAGAACTCCAAGACGATGGTCTTCTCCATCTCCCCGCTCGCCGCCCTGGTGCCGTTGTCGATGCCGCCATGGCCGGGATCGATCACGATCAGCGGCCGGGAATCCCCATTGGTCTTGGTCTCCGCCGGCGCGTCCGGCTTGCCGCGCTGCGGCGCCCCAGTTTCGAGCGCGAGGCTACGCATGAAGGACTCGCGGTCGGTCGCCGTGAGGTGAAGCACGAGACGGGCGGGCTGGTCATGAATGGGATCGAGTACGAAGGCCATGTCGACCTGCGCCGGGCGAGCGAGATCGATGACCATGCGCGAGCCCCCCTGCATCACGAGGCCAAAACGAAACGCTTTGATCAGGCCGCGGCCCGCCTCCCCCGCTTTGGGCGGAAACTGGAACGTGACCTGCGGCATGTCCATCACGATCCGGTAGGGATTAGCGAGCGTGAAAGTGCGGACCTCGATCTTGCGGTTCAAGTCGACGATCAGCCGCGTCTGCGTATCGTCGCCGCCGAGGCGCACATCGCGCGCCACCGGGAAATCGTCGGTCGCACTCGCCGCCACGCCGGATACGCCCGCACGTTCGGCCGCGGACGCGCCGCCCAGGACCGTTACGCCGAAGAGACAAGCCGAGATCGCCGCCCGCACAAACATGGCCTCGCCGGCTCCTGCAGCACCGTCTTACTCCATTACGGGCGTGCAGTTAACCCAACCCTAAGCTGGATTTACCGCATCAGACACGCGAAGGCGCCGGCTCCCTTGCCATTGCCTGCCGCCAGCCCTAATAAAGGGGTGCTGACGAGTTACAGTTCCGGTCGTGCCACGTTCGGACATCCGGCAGGCCGCAAAGACCGCTCCCTGACACGCGACGGGAGGGGATTTAGCGGGCAAAGTTTGGCTGGCGTCGCATGGGTGCGGCGCTGACGGATCAGCGAAGCCGATGTTCTTGTGGACACCGCCGGCATTGCGGGCGGCATATGCCGCGCACGATCTGAAGCGGCTTATGCTCAAGCCCGCTCTTTCGAGTCGAATATCGTCAGCCAAAAGAACCAGCGGTCGCGCCTACCAGCGCTGCCGCCCATATGGGCCAAAGGTCATGCTACGACCGCGCCTCGAGACTTCAGCCGACCGCTGTCAAGGCACCATGGCGTCCGCAAACGGCGCCATGACCGTTCCGACGATCCGCGCAGGCTCGCTTGCCTGCGACGCGTCGCTCTCGCGCGCGCACAGCGCCCAGCCTTTCAACCACAGTCAGACCGGTTTCCGGTCGCGCCGTCTTGCGCCGTCCATGTGGCGGCGAGCGGTGCGCCAGCCGGTCATCAAGAGATTGGTCAATGTCCAACAAAATGCTCGTCGATGCGACCCACCCGGAGGAGACGCGGGTGGTTGTTCTGCGCGGCCATCGTGTCGAAGAATTCGACTTCGAGTCCGCAAGCCGTAAGCAACTTCGCGGCAATATCTATCTAGCCAAGGTGACGCGCGTCGAGCCGTCGCTGCAAGCCGCCTTCATCGACTACGGCGGGAACCGGCACGGCTTTCTCGCTTTCAGCGAAATTCATCCCGACTACTACCAAATCCCGGTCGCCGACCGGCAGGCGCTGATCGCGGAGGACGAACGCGCCCAGCGCGCTGCCGAGGCCGAGGCCGACCGCCGCGCGGGACGTCGGGCGATGCGTTCGGAGCGCGCCCCCGACCAGATCAAGGGCGCGCCCGTCGCGAGCGAAGGCGAAGCGATGAGCGCGGCCGCCGAGCTGACGGTCCCGCCCGAGGAGCCCACCGAAGAGTTGGCGGCGGATGCGGACTCACCGGCCGCGGTCGCGGCCGAGCCAGTCCCGCTCGAGGAGCCGATCCCGCTCGAGCCGGCTGCGGATGCTCCCACCAGCGCCGTCGCCGCCGAGCCTCCGATCGAACTCGCACAGCTCGAATCAACGAGCGCCTCGGAGCCGCTTCCAACCGGGGAGGCGCATGCGGTCGAGAGCCTCGCCGCCGAAACGGCCGAGGTCGGGGCTGTGCCGGTGACAAGCGAGACGGAAGCGGGCGCGGCGCCCGAGACCGGCGCCAACATCACCGAGGTCAACGGTCATATCGCCGATAGCGAGGAGGAGGTCGTCGAGTCGGTGGGCGGTGCCGACGCTCTGGAAGAGGTGCCCGAGCGCATGCCGCGGGTACGCCGCCAGTACAAGATTCAAGAAGTCATCAAGCGCCGCCAAGTGATGCTGGTGCAGGTGGTTAAGGAGGAGCGCGGCACCAAGGGCGCCGCCCTGACCACCTATCTTTCCCTTGCCGGCCGCTATTCGGTGCTGATGCCGAACACGGCGCGCGGCGGCGGCATCAGCCGCAAGATCACCAGCGCGGAAGACCGCCGGCGTCTCAAGGAAATCGCGCAAGAGCTGCAGGTGCCGGAAGGCATGGGCGTGATCCTGCGCACCGCCGGCGCAAGCCGCACTAAGACCGAAGTCAAACGCGACTTCGAATACCTGTTGCGGCTATGGGAAACCGTGCGCGACCTCACCCTCAAATCGAGCGCCCCGACGCTCGTCTACGAGGAAGGCTCGCTGGTGAAGCGCTCGATCCGCGATCTCTACAACAAGGACATCGACGAGATCCTGGTTGCGGGTGAGGATGCCTACACGGAAGCAAAAGAGTTCATGCGCATGCTCATGCCGAGCCATGCCAAGAACGTGAAGCCCTATCGCGAGACGCTGCCGATCTTCACCCGGCATGGCATCGAGAGTCAGCTCGACGCCATGTTCACGCCGGTGATGCAACTGCGCTCCGGCGGTTACATCGTAATCAATCAGGCCGAGGCGCTGGTCGCGATCGATGTGAATTCAGGGCGCGCCACGCGCGAGCACCACATCGAGGATACTGCGCTCAAGACCAACTTGGAGGCCGCCGAGGAAATCGCCCGGCAATTGCGATTGCGCGATCTCGCCGGGCTGATCGTCATCGATTTCATCGATATGGACGAGAAGCGTAACAACCGCGCCGTCGAACGGCGGTTGAAGGAATGCCTGCGGCACGACCGCGCCCGCATCCAGGTTGGGCACATCTCGCATTTCGGCCTGCTGGAAATGTCGCGCCAACGCATCCGCTCAAGCGTGCTCGAGAGCTCGACGGAGAAATGCCCGCATTGCGGCGGCACCGGCCACGTACGTTCGGTGTCCTCGGTGGCGCTGCAGCTCCTGCGCTCGCTCGAGGAAATGCTGCTCAAGGGAGCAATGCATAATCTGACGGTTCGCACCCGCTCCGATATCGCGCTTTATTTGCTCAATCACAAACGCGCGCATTTGCGCGCGCTCGAGGAGCGCTTCCGCATCGCCATCATGGTCAATGCCGATGCCACCATCGCGGGACAATTGTCCTTCGTCATCGAGAAAGGCGAGCAGGTGTACAGCCTGGAGCAGGCAAAGGCGCTGGCGCTGCAGCCGGCGAGCGCTGTCCCGATCCAGGAGGAGGACGAAGAGGACTACGAGGACGAGGAAGAGCCCGCGTCCGAAGATGCGGAGACCAGCGCGTCGGAAGCGGAGGCGCAGCCGGCGGGCGAGCCGGGTCCGGGCCGCAGGCGCAGGCGCCGTCGGCGCGGCCGCCATGGCGGCGAAGACCGCGCGGCGTTCCAGCAGGAGCGCGAGGAATCCCAGCAAGAACGAGGCGAAGACTTCGCTCTCACAACGGGCGACCACGACATTGGCCGAGCGGAGGAGCCGCATGAGGCCGCCTCAGTGGGTGGCCGCGAACAACCGGAGGAGTCGCACGGCGAGGGCGAGCGCCGCCGTCGTCGCCGCGGCCGGCGCGGTGGACGGCGCAACCGGCGCGGTCGCGAGGGCGAGAACTTCGCGCGGAATGTAGCCGTCGAGCCGGAACTCGGCCGGGCGGATTTCGAGCAGGACTTGGGGGCGGAGGCCGCATCGCCGAGTGCACCGTTCGGCGAGCCAGCACCGCGCGCGATCCCGATCTCCGAGACGCACAGCGACTTGCCGGCGGCGCCCGACGCCGAGCCGCAGGCGGCCCCATCGCCGCAGGCGGCGGAGCCTGACGTTTCCGAACCGACCGTGCCCGAAGCGCCGCGCCGCCGTTCGACTGTGCGCGAGCCTGCGCCGCAAGCGTTGCATGACGAGGCAAATTCTCCGCCGCCGTCCTTCACGCCGCCCGCGCCTTCGATCGAGCCCGTGGTGTCGAGTTCGGAGGAGAGCGAGAGCGGCGATCGCCCGCGGCGTTCCGGCTGGTGGAGTAAGCGCGTGCTCGGCAAGAGCTAACCCCGTGCTTGCCGCAATTGACGCCCGTCTGTCTGCGCCGCGCGGCTGCGCGCGCCGTCTCGGGGTTATCTGACGGAACGCGGGGATGAGAAGCGGCTGGATCGACAGCGAGGCGCAGGCGACGATAGACCGCTATGCGCCTGAGGGAATTGGCCGCGACCTTGCACTGCGCGTCTACACCACGCGCCTGCTCGGCCGCGATCCCAAGCTCGTGCTGCACGGCGGCGGCAACACATCGGTCAAGACCACGATGCCGGACCTTCTCGGCGAGGAGGTCGCAGTCCTGTGCGTCAAAGGTTCCGGCTCCGACATGGCGACGATCGAGCCCGCCGATCTCCCCGCCGTCCGACTCGATCGTTTGCGCAAGCTGCGCGCTCGCACGGTGCTTACCGATGCGGACATGGTGCGCATCCAGCGCGAAAGTCTGCTCGAGCCCGCGGCACCCAACCCTTCGGTTGAGACTCTGCTGCACGCGTTTCTGCCGCACAAATTTATCGATCACACCCACGCCAACGCCATCCTGAGCATCGTCGACCAGCCGGACGGCCGAGCCATCTGCGCGGAACTCTACGACGGACGCGCGAGCGTCGTTCCCTATGTGATGCCTGGCTTCCTGCTGGCGAAGACGGCAGCGGACATTTACGAGGCCAAGCCCACCGTCGAGGGGCTGATCCTGCACAAGCACGGCATCTTCACCTTCGGCGACAGCGCGCGTGAAGCCTATGAGCGCATGATCGCGCTGGTCACGTTGGCCGAGGAGCGGCTGCAAAAGAACCGCAAAGCCGTATTTGTGACTGCACAGCTGCCCCAGGCGGTCGCGCCGGTTACCGCGGTGGCGCCGATTCTGCGCGGCGCCTGCAGCCGCAAGGACCAAAAAATCGAAGGCGCGTGGCGGCGCATGGTTCTCGATTTCCGCACCGGTTCCGCGATCCTCAATTTCGTCAACGGCGGCGAGCTCGCGCGCTATAGCCAGGCGGGCGTGGTGACGCCCGACCATACCATCCGCACCAAGAATTGGCCGCTCGTCACCGCCGCGCCCGAACGCGACCGAATGAATGATTTCAAAGGCGCGGCGCGCACCGTAGTCGCGGCCTTCGTTCAGCGCTACGAAGACTATTTTGCCCGGCAAAATGCCCGCGTCGGAGGAATCAAGCGGCCGCTCGACCCGCTGCCCCGTGTCGCGCTCGTCCCGGGTCTCGGCCTGTTCGGACTTGGACGCTCGAAGAAGGACGCCGCGATCGCCGCCGATCTAGCGCAATGCGCGATCGAAGCCATCACCGATGCCGAGGCGATCGGTCGTTTCGAATCGATTTCGGAAGATGACATGTTCGACATGGAATATTGGTCGCTCGAACAGGCCAAGCTCGGCAAGGCGACGGAGAAGCCGCTCACCGGCGAGATCGCCGTCATCACCGGCGCTGCCGGCGCCATCGGCGCGGCGACCGCGAAGGCATTCGCCGCGGCGGGCGCCGAGATCGCATTGCTGGACCTCGACCACCGCGCTGCCGTGGACGGAGCCAAGGCCATCGGAAGCGCCGCGCTGGCGGTGGAGTGCGACGTCACGCGCGCCGCCTCCGTTAGCGATGCCTTCGCTCGCGTGGTCGAGGCCTTCGGCGGGGTGGATATCGTGGTGTCGAACGCTGGCGCAGCCTGGCAGGGAAGGATTGGCGAGGTCGACGAAGAGCTGCTGCGTAAGAGCTTCGAATTGAACTTCTACGGCCACCAGCGGGTGGCGCAGGCCGCGGTCAAAATCATGCTGGCGCAAGGCACCGGCGGTTGCCTGCTGTTCAACGTCTCGAAACAGGCCGTCAATCCCGGACCGAACTTCGGTCCTTACGGATTGCCCAAGGCGGCGACCTTGTTCCTGGTGCGGCAGTACGCCCTCGATTATGGCGCCGACGGCATCCGCGCCAACGCGGTCAATGCCGACCGCATCCGTTCCGGCTTGCTCACCGATGCGTTCATTGCCGAGCGGGCCAAGGCGCGCGGGGTGAGCGAGAAGGACTATCTCAGCGGCAATCTGCTCGGCCGGGAGGTCACCGCCGAGGACGTGGCACAAGCGTTTCTTCATCAAGCGCTGGAATTGAAGACCACGGGCGACGTCACGACGGTGGACGGCGGCAACATCGCTGCTGCGCTGCGGTGAGACTCGCTTCCAGAGTTTCACACACGACGCCGCCATCCCTCGAGCCGCCCTGGATGCGCTCCACCGCGCCGCCACCGGCAAGTCCATAGCGAAAGCGAATGAAGGGCACTGAACGCGACGCGCGCCGTCGAGTGAGGGAGCAGCGCCACTACCATCGACGGCGGTAGGCGCGCTGCCTGATTGTCGCGAGAGATTTACTGCGCGCGCGCAGCCCTCGCGCTCGCCCAGGCAAAGATCCCGTACATGATGGCGAGCGGAAGTAGCAGGCCCCACACTCCGATCAGCACGTAAGCCAAAGTCCCGACCGCCGTGCCGGCGAGGAAACCGAGCATGATGGGAAAGAGCGCGCCAAAATGAACACGGGCCGCATCGTACGCGGCGCCGAGCGCCGCATCGGCGGGCGCGCGCCGGCGGGCCTGCCAGGCGAGCCACAGCTCCGCCGCATCAATGGCGAGCTGCGTGGTGTTCGTGGTCATCACGTTGGTCGAAGCCACGCCCCTCATCGACAGCCGCACGGTCGCGCTCTGCGTGCCCATGGCGAACAGGCCGAGCAGGCCCGTCGCCGCCACGCCGAACGCGGCAGGATCCGAGAGCGGCGCTCCGGTCAACGCCGTCAGCAGAAAGCCGGTCAGCACCGCGCACTCCAATCCCAAGACCCACGGCAGGGGAGCGCGGCCGCGCCGTTCGAGCATGACGGCGAGAATGGTGGTCGTCACGCCTGCCAGCAGGAACACAGGAATTGCGAGCACCTTGGTCAGCGCACCTTGCTCGTTCGTCACAATTGCCACGGCCGTAAGCACGAAGCTGCCGGTGACCTGCGCTACAAAGAGCCCGAATAGCGCCAAAAATGTAAAACTGTCGATAAATCCAGCAGTAAAGCTCAGAAGCGGGGGGATGATTCGAGGGACCATGGTGAGCGCTCCCCTCTGGGTAAGCACCGGGTCAGCAGTTATGCCGACCCT
>Ga0306924_10001047_pt1 | contig 24744 bp, 20 predicted proteins | sample sta12Can44000111_FD_203756 | JGI IMG/M metagenome (GOLD analysis project Ga0306924, IMG submission 203756) | Lab enrichment of tropical soil microbial communities from Luquillo Experimental Forest, Puerto Rico - statanox.12C.anox.44.000.111 (v2)... | ecosystem: Environmental > Terrestrial >...
CGCGCGTGCTCATGCTCGAAGCCGCGCCCTTCGAGGAGCGCGGCGGCAACTCGCATTTCACTGGCGGGGCGTTTCGATTCGCCTTCGCTGGTGTGGACGATCTCGTCGCGGTGCTCCCCTCCCTTGCGCAGGAGAACCTCGCCAACGTGGATTTTGGAACCTACACGCAGGAAGAGTACTTGGATGATCTGCTCGCGCTCACGCAATTTCGCTCCGATCCCGACCTCGCCGAAATCCTGGTGCGCGGCAGCCTGGATACTGCCAAATGGGTCGTGCACCAGGGCGTGAAGCTGCAACCCGGCCTCGGGCGGCAGGCCTATAAGGTTGATGGCAAATTCAAATTCTGGGGCGGTCTCGCGCTGCACATCTGGGGTGGCGGGCCGGAACTGCTCAAAGCGCTCTATGCCAATTTGGAGCGCCGCAGCATCGACATTCTCTATGAGGCTCCTGCCATCAGCCTCATCCGCGAGGACGGACGGGTTTCAGGCGTTGTGGCGCAATTGGGCGGAGCACCGGGCTCAATCCGCGCCGGTGCGGTTGTTCTCGCCTGCGGCGGGTTCGAATCCAACCCGGAAATGCGGGCGAGATATCTCGGACCCGGCTGGGAGTTGGCCAAAGTGCGCGGCACGCGTTTCAACATGGGCGCCGGTCTTGCCATGGCTCTGGAGATCGGTGCGCGACCGCACGGGCATTGGTCGGGCTGCCATTCCGTGGCCTGGGATATCAATGCCCCACCTTACGGCGACCTTTCGATAGGCGATCAGTTCCAGAAGCACAATTATCCTTTCGGTATTCTGGTCAATGCACGGGGCGAGCGCTACGTGGATGAAGGGGCCAATTTTCACAGCCATACCTATGCCAAGTATGGCGGCGAGATCGTCAGACAGCCCGGCATGTTCGCCTGGCAGGTGTTCGACGCCAAGGTCAGCCACCTCTTGCGGAGCGAGTATCGCATTCGTCGGGTGACCAAGGCCGAAGCCGGCACCGTGGAGGACCTCGCCTACAAGCTCGAAGGGGTCGATGCCGCGGCCTTTCTGCGCACCGTGCATGAATTCAACGCTGCATGCCGCAGCGAAAGGCCGTTCAACCCAAACGTGCTCGACGGCCGGAAAACGGAAGGGCTTACCATCGAGAAGACGAATTGGGCCAACCCGATCGATACCCCACCTTTCCACGCCTACCACGTGACAACCGGCATCACGTTTACGTTCGGCGGCCTTAAGGTATCCACCAGGGCGGAGGTCGAGGATCTCTATGGCGGGATCATCCCGGGTCTTTATGCCGCGGGCGAGCTGGTGGGCGGGCTGTTCTACCACAATTATGCCAGCGGCACTGGCCTCATGTCGGGAGCGACCTTCGGGCGCCTGGCGGGACGAAGCGCGGCGCAATTTGCGCTGCAGGGGTGCAAGCGTTGACGCAGGCAAGATCCGTACAGGCCTGTCCGCAACCCGATGTATCTTGGGCTGGCATTGGTCTATCTTGGGATTGCGATCACAGGCCCGTCGCTGTGGGCCCTCTTTCTCCTGCTGGTCGTATTGACCATCATACGCGGTCTCGCAATCGAACCTGAGGAGGCGTTCCTGCAAGGCGTAGTGGAGTCGACTATATCAGGTACAAGGCAGCGGTCAGGCGTTGACTGTAGTGCGGGGTTCGCGATGCGCATTAGCTCAACCATATTCTGCCTGCTGCCGGCAGCCTTCGCCTTGGCAGCCGAGCCGTTAAAGGTATGCGCGCAAGCCGAGATCGTCCTGCCGAGCCTCGAGCAGCAGCGCGACTACATCGCACGCAACCCGCGATACGGCAGCGACTGGGCGGATGAGTATTTCGGTGCTGCAAAAAAATACGGTGACGATTTCATCCAGTATCAGGTGCATTATCAGCCGGAAGCTTCCGGCTCGCTGCGAAACGACATCAAGAACTACAATGGATTGAAGGAGACGCCGACCGAGACAGGAGACTGCGAGCCGCCCGTCATATTGCTGGTGGGCCTCAAGCCGGTATCGATCGACAGCAAGGCAATCTCGGTCACCGACGCGCGCGGTCTCTACAGCCTCGTCAGCGTGGCCACCATCGAGGAGGCGAAACGACCCTCACAGCTGTGGCTTGCGGGCTCGAACAAGGTCCTGTGCGAGGACTTCCGCCGCGAGATGGGGTTCGGCGTTGACGGCCACCCCTGCAACGATCTCGCCGGCAAGGTTCGGGGGCGCTAGTTGATCGCATCACCTGCTGATCGGGCGCGCGCGCTCGTCCCGAGCGCCAAGTCCAGCGAGTTCAATACGGGCCAATCTCATTCGGAATCGCAAGGAATCATCCGACCCATGTCACGCGTGTGGAGTTGCAACGAGTGGGATCCGCTCGAGGAGGTCGTCGTCGGCAACCCGCTGCATGCGCGCTTTCCCACCCCTGACCCCAGCACGCAGGTGGCCGAATTCCATGACCGTTCGCTGGCCGCGATCCCGCGCGGGCCCTTTCCGCAGCAGGTCATCGAGGAGACCCAGGAGGACCTGGATGAGTTCGTTCGCATCCTGGAAAAGCTGGGCATCACGGTGCGGCGTCCGCAGCCATGGCCGCACGAGGCGAAGTTCTCCACCATCCATTGGGAAGCGCATGGCTATTACAACTATTGTCCCCGCGACATTCTGCTGGTGATCGGCAACCAGATCATCGAGACCCCCAACGTCATCCGCAGCCGCGCGCAGGAGACCTTCAGCTATCGCACTTTGCTGATGGACTACCTGAGGTCGGGCGCCAGATGGTACAGCGCGCCCAAGCCCATGCTGCTGGACTCCCTCTTCGAGGTCGACCTGAAGCAGCCCACGCCACGCAACGACGAGCCAGCCTTCGACGCCGCGAACGTTCTGCGTTTCGGGCAGGACCTGATCTATCTGGTGAGCTCCACCGGCAACGAACTGGGCGGGCATTGGCTGCAGTCAATGCTGGGCGACGAGTTCCGGGTTCATTTGTTCAAGGATGTCTATTACGGCAGCCACATCGATTCGACGCTGGTCGCGTTGCGGCCCGGCCTGATCCTCTGCAATCCCGCGCGCGTCAATGACGACACGCTGCCCAGGATCCTCCGGCAGTGGAAGATCATCTACAGCCCGCCCATGGAGAATACAGACCGGTACGATGCGGAGTATCTGTCCAAAAGCATCGGCAGCGACTGGATCGACATGAACGCGTTCAGCATCAATCCCAACCTGGTGGTGGTCGATCGCAATCAGCAGGCTCTCATAAAGCTTCTGGAGAAGGAGGGCCTGGATGTGATCCCACTGCGATTGCGGCACTCAAAGATGCTGGGCGGCGGCCCCCATTGCGTGACCCTCGATGTCCGCCGGGCAGGATCGCTCCAGCGCTATTTCGACTAGCGCATTTGCTCGTCATCGGGAGGCGGGGGACACGCTTTGCCGGCAATTCCTGCAGCGGTGGCATGCGCAGCTTTCCTGTTGCTGGCGTTGGCGGCCTGGCGACAATACGTCCGGGTGGCGGATGAGGCGGCGGGCCCGCAGGTGGACACCTGCCCCTACGGCCTGACCGAGGTCTTCGGCGCCGATCATCTCCTCAACGTGCCGCACCAGAAGGGAGTGCGCTGGCTCACGGAGATTTTCAGCCGCTCCGCCGAGAGATTTCCGCATCTCACGGCCTTGCAGATACCGCACACCGGCGAGTCGCTCACCTTCGCCGAGCTTGACGCGCGGGCGGAAAGCGTCGCCGCAGCCGTTTCCTGCTTCCTCAGCGGTCGCGATCAGGTCGTGGCCGTCGCCATGTCGCAGGACAATTGGCAGATCGTCGCCGCGCACCTCGGCATCCTGCGCGCCGGGGGCACGGTGATGTTTCTCGACACGACGCTGCCCGAGGCGCTGGTCAGTCACATGCTTGACGATGCCCAGCCGGCGCTCGTGCTCACGCGTGGCCGGGAGCACTTCCGCGACCTGCCGACCATCGACGTGATGAGCCTGCCGGAACGGATCTCCGTGGAAAAAACGAGGATACAGCCGCCGGCGTGGCTGGACGACCCCGGGCAACGACTCGCCACCATTTTCTACACCAGCGGAACTACGGGAATGCCAAAGGGCGTGGAGTGCCCGCATGCCGGCTACGTGAACCTTGCGCTCAGCTACGCGGATTACTTCGATCTCATGCCCGGCATGGACGCGACCTCGCTTATTTCGTCGCTGGGCTATGACGGCAGCATCTCGGAGATGTACAGCGCCTGGGTGTCGGGGTGCGCCGTGGTCATGCTCACCAAGGAGCAGGTCCGCTCCGGCCCGGATCTCGTTCCCGTCCTGCGCGAAGCCGAGGTGACGGTGCTGTTCTGCCCGCCGGTGCTGCTCACCACGCTGACGACAGCTCCCGAGCTCGATCTGCCGTATCCGCTCTGCCGTTACATCGTCCCTGCCGGCGAGGCGTTTCCCGGCGCGCTGGTCGAGCCGTGGACGCGGGGCAGGCGGCAGATCATCAACACGTATGGTCCAACCGAGGCGAGCACCGACACCAGCCGCCAGAGCCTGCGGGCGAGTGAGCCCGTCACCATCGGCTCGCCATTCCCCAACGTCACCTACGTCATCCTGGAGGTCGACGGTCTGCGCCCGCTGCCGCATGGGGAGACGGGAGAGCTCTGCATCGGCGGCGTGCATCTCGCGCGCGGGTACCGCAATCTGCCGGAACAGACCGCCCGCAAGTTCATTGTGCACCCTCGGTTCGGTCGGCTCTACCGCACCGGGGATAAATGCCGGATCGACATCGGGACACAGCGCGTGTATTTCCTCGGCCGCATCGACGCGCAGCTCAAGGTGCGCGGGCATCGCGTCGAAGTCGAGGCCGCCGAGAATATCCTGCAGACGCAGTTCCGCGAGATCGAAGCTGCCGTTCTGGATTATCAGAACGAGACGCTGGTCGCCTTCGTTGCAGCGCCTTCGATCGCGCCGGCCCGACTCTCTGCGGTCGCACCTGCGCCGGCACAGTGGGCCGAGCGGGTGACCCAGACGCTCGCCAGGCACCTTCCGGCACCATCGGTTCCCACGCGGATCTTCCTCATCGAAAAGTTCGCCCTGCAACCCATTTCGGGCAAGATCGACCGCAAGCGGCTGCCGAGTTTGTCTCACCTGCTGGCAGGCCGCGTGGCGCAAGCGGGCTGTGCGGGTGCGCTCGCATTGAGCGCTGCGCGCGAGGCGGGCGAGCTCGAAGCCGCGCCACCCGATACCCGAGCCGGCATGGACCGTGAGGAAGTGCTCGCGATCTGCAGGGCCGTGCTCGGGACATGGCTGGGATTGGATGACGGTTTCGTGGAGGCCGGCGGGCACTCGCTCCTGATCGCGCGTCTGGCGCAGCAACTGCAAGCCGCTGGATGGGCGGTGCCGGTGCGGGCATTGCTGAGCGACTGCAACACGGCGCGAAAAGTGGCGAGTTGTCCGCGCGCACCCGCGCGTGCCGCCAATAAGACCGACGAGTCGACGAGCTCCGAAGCGAGCAGCAGGGCGGCCCATGGGGCCGGGGCGGAGGTGCTCTCCATTGCATATTTCACCGCCTTGCAGATCCTGTTTACGCTGTTGCTGAGTTCGCCGGCGCTGCTGGCGCTCGGCGTCGGTGCGACCCTCCTGGATTTCTCTGCCTTCTTCGCGACCGCCGGAGTGTGGGAGTTCGTTGCTGCAGGCGGCTGCGTCTACCTGCTCGGCATGCTTGCGCCATTCGCAGCCCTGCTCTGGGCGATGGCAATAAAGCTCCTCCTGGGGGCGGATATCTACAGGAACGGCGTGAGGCCGGGTGCATATCCCAAATGGAGCAGGATGCATCTGCGTATCTGGTGCATCGGTCGGCTGGAGAGCCTCGTGCTGGGCACGCTGAGCGCGATGTATCGAAGTCCCCCGCTCATGGCTTTCCTGCTTCGGCAGCTCGGCGCAGAGGTCGGCGCCAACCTTCAGTGCGCGCACGATGCCGATCTGTCCGGGCCGCTCGATCTGCTCTCGATCGGCGATGATGTCGCCGTCCAGACCGGAGCCTACATTCACACAACGAGGTGGTCGGGACAGTACCTGCACGTCGGTCCTGTCCGGCTCGATAGCGGGTGCAAGATCGGGATGCGGGCCGCCGTCGCAAATGGCGTGACAGTGGGCCGCGGCAGCGCCATCGCGCCGTTCACTCCGATTCTGGCCAGCGTTGGCCCGTACGAGATCCGGCAGGGAGCACCTGCGCGCCTTGCCGGCCGCTGCACAAAGCTTTCGCGCACGGCCGATGCATGCCGGTATGCGTCTCCAGTCTGGCTGTTGGAAACGCTCAACATCGCAATGCAGGTTTTTTTGACCTTCTGGCTCATCGTCGCGCCGACCGCTGCAATCCTGTGGATGGCCACCGCCCTGATACCGGCCGGCGACTTTGAGCTTTCCGACGAATATTTCAGGGTTGCACCGCTGTTCGAGATCGCCTGGCATCTCGCACTTTTCGGAATCATCAGTGCCTGGCTCACGCTGGTCGTGACCTCCCTGCTCGGCTGCCTGTTCATCCGCTGCACGGCGGCCTCGCCGGGCCTCTATCCATCGCGCGGACTCGCTGTCGCCCTCCTGATGTACCGAATGCAGCTCATGAACTGGATGCAGCGACAGTGGACCTGGACCGTGACCGGGCAATACCTGCGAGCGCTTGCCGGCATGCGTTTCCCGCGGACAGGCGGCTCCGAGTGCGATCTCATGTTCAACCTCGTCCCGGAGACGGCGACTGCCGATTCCCAGGTATTCTGGTCGAACGGCTGCTTCACCAACATGCTCGACTATGGCGCCGAGCACTGCCAACTGCGCCAACTCGACATGCCGCGCAATTTCTTCAGCGGCAACAATTGCGTCGCGGAACACGGCCATTTCCCGTCGAACTTCCTGCTCGGCGTCTCCACGGCAGCAAGCGAGCTCGACTTCCGGCGACAGATGTGGTCCCGGCCGGGCGCGCCGCTCACGGTGGCAGGCAACCCGCCGGTAAAATTTGCCAGCGCCTCGTTTGAGGCTGAGAACGAGGCCGCCAAGCAGCCGGGCTTCCCGCTGTTCATGATCCGCCTCGTCCTCTTCGACCTCTTGGGCATCGGCGTTCTCCCCATCGCCGAGGGGCTGATGTTCACGCTTTTCTATATCTGTCTGTGGCGGCTGGGCACGCATGCCGTGGTGGGCGCGGTCCTTGCGTTCGCGCTTGCGGAGACCGCGCTTGTCGTGCTCTCGATGGCAATAAAGCAAGTGCTCGTAGGCAAATGGGGAGCCGATGATTCGACACCATTCTGGTCCTGGCAGCATTTCGCCTATTTCTTCGCGCAGGATTGCTTTTTCGCCTGGTGCAGAGGACTGCTCGGCCTATGCGCCGGTACCCTGCTGGCGAATCCGATCCTGCGCCGCATGGGATGCCGGATCGGGCGCGGAACACTCGTAACCCGCCCCATGCAATGCTCGGACTGGAACGCGGTGAGCTTCGGGAATGATTGCGTCGTCGATGGCTTTCTCCAGTTCCACACCTTCGAGGGCATGACCCTGAAAGTGCAGCGAACCCGCATCGAGGACGGCTGCGCGGTCGCGTTTGGGGCGACCGTGATGGGCGGAGCGGTCCTCGCTCGGGATACCACGCTGCTGCCGCTCTCGCTGGTGCTCAAGGCGATGAGCCTGCCGAGCGACGTCTACGAAGGTAGCCCTGCCCAGCCGGCGGCCGCCCAACCTTGAGCACGGTCCTGCACGATGCCGCACGCTCGACCGACGCACTGCGCCTGGTCGACAACACCGACTGGCTCAAGACCACTGCGATCATCCTGGCGTGTGTCGATCATTTCGGACATTTCTTTGCAGACGATGACCGCTGGTGGGCGGTTTTCGGACGCCTCGCGGCTCCTGCCTTCTTTTTCCTCATGGGCTACGCGCACACGCACAGGGTCCCGCTGCACTGGATCTGGCTGGGCATCATCCTCACGCTGCTTAACAGCTGGAACGCCGGATGGACCTGGGTCGCACCGAACATCCTGCTGAGCCTTGCGCTGATCCGCCTGGCGCGTCCCTATATGGAAGCTCTTGTGCAACGCCACGGCTGGAGCGCTCTCGTCCTCCTCGCCGGCGCGTTCGTTGCGTTACTGCCAATCGCGGCCAACATGGTCGACTACGGTAGCGAGGGATGGCTGTGGGCGCTGTTCGGCCTATGTCAGCGCCGCTGGGTCGACCGCACATCAGCCCCGCGCGAGTCAACAGGAGGCTCGAGCGCTGAGGCCAAATCCGTGGCTCAGCCGGTGCGCTCCACCGAGAACGCGATGCGCCTTTTTGCCTGCGTTGTTGCCGTGATTGTCTACGTCTGGCAGGAGCAAAAGGAATTCGGGTTTCCGCGGGTGCACTTCACGGTTTTCGTCGTCGCCGTGGCGGCCCTCTCCCTCGCACTGTGCCTGTTCCGGCGTGGGGTGAGTCCCATCCAGCCCCCGCCGCTCATGGCTGCCCCATTGTGCTTCATCGGCCGGCATACGCTTGAAATCTATGCCCTCCAGCTTGCCGGTTCGGAGCTCATTGTGAAGCTTTTGCCCGAGCTTGCGGCGTGATGCGTGTTCACGACCCCGAAACGAATTTCGAATCCTTTTGGCGGACTTTCCGCGACAGATATCCGTTTTTCGAATTGCGGCATGTTGACTGGAAAAAGCAGTACGACACGTATCGGCCCAAAGTCACGCGCAGAACCAGTGATGATGAGCTCTTCGCGATCCTCTGCCGCATGATCGATCCCCTCGATGACGGGCACGTCGAGATCAAGGCCAGGGAAACGCGCAATCACGCGGCGCGATTTTTCACCGCCGAGAAAAAGCCCAGGTTCCATCAGGAATTCCCGAACGAGCAGATAAAAGAGCTTTTCAAGACAACTGCGAAGACCCTTGCCGATCATGGGTTCGACAAGCCGCGCAAAACCGCAGCCTGGATGCTTCGCTACTGCAGGTCGGAGCATTTCGGGTACCTTCGCATTCTCGAGCTGGAAGGCATCAAGAAACGGAAACTGACGAAGGCCCTGGACAGGATTGCTCGAGACTTCAAGCGCCTGAAAGGCATGATCATTGACATCCGGGACAATCCCGGCGGCGACGACGACATTGCGATCGCGATCATCAATCGCTTCTGCGACCGCAGACGCGTCGCCTTTCACAGGAAGACGAAGATCGGACCGGGTGATGGCGACTTCACGCCCGTGAAGACCTGGTATCTCAACCCCCAAGGCGATGACCGGTTCACCAGGCCGATCGTGCTCCTGACCTGCGACGCCGTGTTCAGCGGGGGGGAAGCGTTCGCCTTGGCAATCAGAGAGCTGCCTCACGTCACAATCGTGGGCGACCGGACCAACGGCATATTCTCGTATCAGCTCGAGAAACGGCTGCCCAATGGCTGGGAATACTGCTTGTCGTACCAGGTCTACCTGTCCGCCGACATGGTCTGCTACGAAGGCGTCGGTGTGCCGGTCGATATCAAGCTGCGCAACCGGAGGGCCGATATTGAAGTCGGCACGGATCCCCTGATTGCCCGCGCGCTCGAGCTGCTGACATCGAAGCACTCGATCCAACAGACGGCGGTCGCTCTCGCGCGTCGGTTCCGAGACGCGCGTCGATCCGATCGAAACGGCCAGGCCTGAACCCAGCCGGGTTCGCCAGGGCGCGTGTCCTTTCCGCGTTCAGAAGGGTACATTGGGGACACGGCAGGGGATTGGGAATTCGCAGAGGGCAGCCGGCACGATGGGTGCAACACGCCGCGATTTTCTGCATCACGTCGCCCGCATCGGCGGATATCGGGCGACCTATCTCAGCATGCAGGCGCTGGGTCTCTTGGGGGTTGCGGCCGAGGCCGAGCCGCTGTCGCTCGAGAAGGGAAGCCACGCGACCAAGGTCGTCATCCTCGGTGCCGGCATGGCCGGGCTGTCGGCGGCGTATGAGCTTGGCAAGGCCGGCTATGAGGTCACAGTGCTCGAGGCACGCGATCGGGTCGGCGGCCGCAGCTGGACCATCCGCAGGGGCGCCCGGATCGACATGACCGACGGCTCGCAGCAAGTCTGCGAGTTCGATCAGGACCTCTACTGGAATTGCGGACCGGCGCGCGTGCCCAGCCATCATCAGGCGGTGCTTGGCTACTGCCGGGAGCTGGGCGTTCCGGTCGAGGTCGAGGTCAATACCAGCCGCGGCGCACGGCTGCTCAATCCTGCTGCTAACGGCGGTCAGCCGATCGAGATGCGTCAAGCCATCAACGATGTGCGCGGCGCAATCTCCGAGCTGCTCGCCAAGGCCCTCGATGCGGGGGCGCTCGATCAGGAGCTGAGCGCCCGCGACAAGGAGCGGATGGCCGCCTTTCTTCGCCAATACGGCGACCTTTCGCCCGACCTTCTGTTCAAGGGCTCGACGCGTTCCGGGTACCGGAGCCTGCCGGGCGCGGCGGATCAGGTGGGCGTCGGCCGCAATCCGATGCCGCTGGGCGTGCTGCTCGACATGGACATGTGGGCTGCCGTCCTGTTCGAGGAGGGCTTTGACTTCCAGGCCACCATGTTCCAGCCGGTCGGCGGCATGGATCGGATTGCGACGGCTTTGGCAAGGAAGCTCGGACGCGCCATCCGCCCCATGAGCGAGGTCACCGCCATCCGGCGGACGAGTGGCGGGGTCAGCATCTCCTACCTGGACAAGCGGACCGGCAAGAGGAGCGCAATCGATGCTGCGTATTGCGTGGTGACCATCCCGCTCAAGGTTCTCTCCACCATTGATGCCGATTTCTCGATGCGCCATGCTGCGGCGATTCGCGGCATTCGCTACGGCGATGCGGTCAAGATTGCGTGGCAGTCGCGGCGCTTCTGGGAGACTGATTATCAGATCTACGGCGGCATCTCATGGGTCAGGTCGCCGACGGTCATGGTGTGGTATCCCAGCGACCGGTTTTTCTCGCAGAAGGGAATCCTGCTCGGCGGATACGGATTCCGCGATGCCGCCGACGCGCTTGCTGCAAGGCCGTTGGCGGAACAGCTGGAGTTGAGCCGAGCGGCGGTCGAAGGGCTCCATCCCGGACATGGCCGAGAGCTTGAGAAGGGGATGGCCGTCACATGGTCGAAGGTGCCCTACAGCCTCGGCATCGCGGCCCGCTACGCTTCCGACTATGATGAAAATTATACGGTGCTCAGTGAGCCCGACGGGCCCTTCTACTTTGCCGGAGAACACCTCAGCCATGTCGGGGCGTGGCAGGAAGGGGCGCTGCTTTCAGCCCGGCACGCCATCAACCTGCTTGACAGGCACCGGCGGGAGCAGCGCGCCTGATCAGGCTCATGCCATGCTCCGACAGTTCCCGGCAGACTCGCAAAAATGGTCTGCCCCGGCGAAGCCCGAGGGCAGGCTTTTTGCGGGACGTGCTCCTACTGGCGATCACAGCGACGTTCGGTCCGGGTCACCTCCAGGCCGTCGTGCCGCTCCGTGACGGTCACGGAACGGCAATTGTCACGCTGCGCTCGTCCTTCGGTCTCGATCGCTGCGCTCGGCGGCCGAGGTTCCTCAATTACCACATTGGGGCTGCGGACCGGACCCATGCGGTCACCCGTATCCGCCTGCGCAATATGGAAATCGACAGCCTCGGCGCAGTCCGGGAGGAGGAAAATGACGGACAGGCTGGCCATTGCCATGGATGCAAGCAAGTTCCGTATCACGGCTGATCTCCCTCGGTGCGTCGGACCGCAACAGCTCGGAAGATCCCGGGGGACGCACCGCCTGGAGAACGGAGATCGGTTCGGAATGGTTCCCGGCATTGCTCCCCGGCCGCTTGCAGGAAGCGCCAATGCAGAGCGTCACCGGCATCCTCACCAGTATGTGCGGGAGCAGATAGGGCTCGGTTGACCATAAACCGCCAGCAGGTGCACTGTAGGCATGTACTTTGCGCGCGCAACCGCACATCAACGTCGGGGGATCACAAGGATGCTCGACTATCGCGACCTGTTTCAGTGGGAACGGTTCATCACGCCGTCGATCATAAAGATCTTCTACTGGCTCGCGGTCGGCATCTCGGTTTTGTTCGGGCTGTCCGGCGTCATTTCAGGTCTGGCGCTCATGTCGCTGCATCCGCTTGGCGGCCTGTTCTGGATCCTGGGCAGCCTGGTGGGGATGGTGATCGGTGTGATCTTTGCTCGCATCATATCGGAATTCTTTTTAATCCTGTTCCGCATTAACGAGCATCTTGGCGCCATCCGCCAGCGCGGCCAGATGTGAAACAGATGTCAGATGCCAGTTTCCCGTTTGATCTATGTCCCCTGATTGCGCCAGCGGGACTACCTTCCCGAAACCCTTGATGGCCAGGACGCGGCGCAAATTGATGAGCATGCGCAGGAGGTCCAGCCGCAGCAGGCGCGCTGGCTCAATCCGCGATGCTGCACCAATTGAGCCTAACCCCGCACCGAGCGCGCGGCCGGACGATGCCGTTGCGCAGAGTGCCCTCTCACTGCACGAATTGTTCCAGCAGCAGACGCGGGCGATGCTCGAACGCAGCGATCTCGACGAGGAGCAGAAGCAGAATATCCTGATTGCCATGAGCTGCCCGTGCTGCGGAGCAGGCGCGATGTCGTACACGGTCAAGCTCAAGCGCTGAGGCGGGTCGCGGGAAATCGCCCATGCTCGACCTGCTGCACGGAATTCGCGTCGTCAGCTTCAATCATTTCCTGTTCGGCCCCATGGGGGTCCAGGCGCTCGGCGACCTCGGCGCCGACGTGATCGCCGTCGAGTCGCCACAGGGGGCCTGGCAGCGCCATTGGAGCGGCGGCGACATCTGGCACGACGGCCAGAGCATGCTGCACCTGTGCACCAGCCGCAACAAGCGCAGCATCGCGCTCGATTTGAAGGCGCCGGAGGGGAGAGCGATTGCGCTCAAGCTGGTGGACGGTGCCGACGTCATTGCCGAGAATTTTCGTCCAGGCGTAATGGACAAGCTCGGCCTTGGTTACGACGCCCTGCGGCAGCGCAAGCCTGCTCTGATCTATGCCTCGGCCTCGGGCTACGGACCCGACGGTCCTTATGCGCAAAGGCCCGGCCAGGATCTGCTGGCGCAGGCGCTGTTCGGGATGATGGCAATCACCGGCGAGCGCGATGGCGCGCCGCGGCCGGTGGGGGTGTCCGCGATCGACCACCACGGTGCGGCGCTGTTTGCGATGGGTATCCTCGCAGCCCTCGTGCGCCGCGAGCGCACCGGCAAGGGATGTCGGGTGGACACGAGCCTCATGCAGGCCGCGCTCGACCTGCAGGCGGAATCGCTCACCGCCTGGCTCAATGCAGCAAGCAGGCCGGCGAGCGTCGGGGCCTATCGTCACGTCGCCGGGTGGTATTACGCCGCCCCCTATGGCGTGTACGCGACCCGCGACGGCCACCTTGCGGTGTCGCTCTGCCCGCTTGCAGCACTCGCCAAGGTCATCGAGGAGCCGCGGCTCGCCTCGTTCTCCGAGAAGGAGGCCTGGACCCGGCAGGATGTGATCAGCAGTCTCATCGCTGCGCGGCTTGTGACGCAAACCAGCGGCGAATGGGCGCGGCGGATGGAGCCGGCGCAGATCTGGCATGCGCGGGTCCAGAGCTATGCCGATATTGCCGACGATCCGCAGGTCAAGCACATGCAGGCGCTGGTGACGGTTGCAGGCGCCGGCGAGGCCGCCGCAGAGGTCTCGCTGGTCAATCATCCCGTGCGCTACGACGGCGAGGCCGCGGCGGTGGGGCGTCCACCGCAGCGTCTGGGCGCCCAGACCCGGGAGATCCTCGGCGAGCTCGGCCTCGGCGCGGACGAGGTCGCAGCCCTGGCCCGACGCGGCGTGATCCACATCGACGCGAGCTGAAGCATGGGAGATTTCTACGTCAAGGTCGGGGACAGCGTCACCTTCGCCAAGACGGTTGGGGAAACCGACATCTATCTCTTTGCCGGAATCACCGGTGACTTCTCCGTCAATCATGTCAACGAGCAGTACATGGCACGCTCGAAATTCGGCCGGCGCATCGCGCACGGCGCCCTCATCATCGGCTACATGTCCACCTGCTCGACCATGATGATCGATCGCTGCCGCGGCACCGAGCTCGACGAGACGCCAGTTTCGCTCGGCTACGATCGCGTGCGCTTCCTGGCGCCGGTCTTCATTGGCGACACCGTCACGCTGACCTATACGATTGCCGAGGTCGAACGGCAGAAGCGCCAGTCGATCGCCGACATCAGCGTCGTCAATCAGAACGGCGCCCTGGTCACGGTCGCACGCCATATCCTGCGCTGGGTCAAGAACGCGGATTGAAGCGGCCTCGGGCGCGAGCGGAAATGCAGGATCAGCTTCTGCCGGGCACTTCGCGTGCGATGCCGGTTTCCGTGCGCTCGAGCACCGAGACATTCGGATCGAGCCAGAATGCCCAGACCGCGGACCCCGCAACGAGCAGGCATGCGGCAATGATGAACGGCGCTTGCCAGTTGCCGTATTGAACGAGAAATCCGAAAACCAGAGGCGACAGCGCCCCCCCGATATTGCCGGCCATGTTCATCATGCCGGAAACCGTTCCCGAGTTCTTGCCTCCGACATCCATTGGCACCGACCAGGAAGGTCCGATGGTGCATTCCAGAAAGAACATGGCCGCGGTCAGGCAGTAGACCGCGACATAGGCGTCCTCGGTCAGGGCGGCGGGAATGATGAAGGCGCCGCAGCCCAGCATGCCAGTGATCGCAACCGTGCGTCGCGCGATTCTGGCGCTGCCCGTTCTCTTGAGCAGCCAATCCGTTGCAAGCCCGCCGACAGTGTCCCCAACGACGCCCGCCCACAGCGGCAGCGAAGCGAAGATGCCGACCTTTATCAGGGTGAAGTGCCGGAATTCGACGAGGTAGGATGGAAGCCAGCTCAGAAATATCCAGAGACAGTAGACGTAGGTGAAATAGGCGCACATGATCGCCCACATGTTGGGCGAGGTCAGCAGGTTGCGCCACGGCACTTTCGGGCTGGCGGCGATGTTGGCCTGCTGGATGACCCCTTGCGCATCCACTCCGCGGATATGACCGAGCTCTGCCTTTGTCACCAGCGGGTGATTTTCCGGCAGATCTCGATAGGAGAAATACCACCAGACGGCCCAGAGCAATCCAACCAGGCCGCAGATGTAGAACACCCATTGCCAGCCCAGGGCGGTCATGATGATTACGACAAGGGGCGGAGCGATGGCGGCGCCGGCACGGCTGGCGCTATGCGTGACGCCCTGCACGAAGCCGCGTTCCTGCCGCGGAAACCACAGCTGCATCGCACGCGTGGCAACCGGAAACGCGCCCGCCTCGCCGACGCCGAACAGGAAGCGCACGATGATAAATCCGGTAGCGCTGCTCGCGAGCGCCGTTGCCGCCGTCATGAGCGACCAATAACCGACGATCGCTGTCAATACGCGGCGTGGTCCAAATCGATCGCCAAGCCATCCGCCCGGCACCTGGAATATGGCGTAGGCCCAGACGAAAGCGCTGAAGATTGCGCCCATGGTAAGCTTGTCGAAGTCGAATTCCTTGCTGATGACCGGCGCCGCCGTCGATATGTTCACCCGGTCGAGATAGGTGATGAGATACATCAGGCTGATCAACAGAAGGATGTACCAGCGTCCTCCGCTACTGCTTGTTTGGCGGCTGTCCGACATGGGATTACTCTCTCCTGCCGATGGAAAATTCCGCGGCTTGTCCAGCGGCGCCGCTCGCGCGGCGGACTGTCTGCCGCATATGTTGTAATGCAATGGCGTCCGGCACAAGCCGCTGCCGCGGGCAGACGCCTGGACGCCGGGACTGTCGGTGACGTCAAATCGGGAGCAACAGGGGAAGTCATGGCATGAAGATCACCCCTACGGGCAGGGCACTCGGAGCAAGGGTCGAGGCGATTGACCTTTCCCACCCGCTGTCCGATGGCGATTTCAGGCAGATCCTGCGCGCGCTGGGCGAGCACGGCGTGCTGTGCTTCCCCGCGCAGCAGCTCGAGACCGAGGCGGTGGTCCGTTTCGGCCGCATGTTCGGGGAGCTTGAGATCAACGTTGCCAACACGTTTCACGAGCCGGGCTTTCCCGAGGTGATGGTGCTGTCCAATATGACGCAGCAGGGAAGAGCGCTCGGCCTCGCCGATGCCGGACAGGGCTGGCACACCGATATGTCCTATAGCCGCGCAGTCGCGCTCGCGAGCGTCCTCTACGCCCTCGAGGTGCCGATGCGCGCGGGCAAGCCGCTCGGCGATACCCAGTTCCGCAACATGCACCTTGCCTATGAGACACTGCCGGAGGCGATCAAGCGCCGTCTGGCCGGACGCACAGCGACGCACGACTTCGCCAAGTTCTGGAACATGATGCGCAGGCGCCCCGGCTCGCGGCGCGGCCCGCTCACGTCCGAGCAACGCGCCCAGAAGCCTCCCGTCTCGCAACCGATCTTCCGCATCCACCCGATCACCGGCCGCACCGTGCTTTACTGCAACCCAGGCTACGCCGTGCACATCGACGGCATGGCGGACGGTGAGAGCGCCGAACTCCTGACTTTCCTGTTCGCGCATCAGGCGCAGGAGAAATTCTTCTACGCCCACGCATGGTCGCAGGGCGATGTGCTGATGTGGGACAATATCGGCACCGTGCACTGTGCAGTTGCCGACTACGGTCCCGACGAGCCGCGCTACATGCGCCGGGTGCAGGTGATGGCGACGAAAGACTACGCCCGCATCGCGGCATGAGGTGAGCAGCGCACGGAGTCGGAGGCGGAAGGCTGCAATGGAGATCACGAGAGATCGCACGTGGACTTTGACCGCGCTCTCGGCGCTGGCCTGCCTCGTGCCGGCCGCCCTCGCGGCAACTGCAGTGCAGGCGCAGGCGCCGGAAGTACGCTTCGCACGCCAGTTCTCCATGGGCTACCTGCAGTTCAACCTGATGCAGAAGCATCAGTTGCTCGAGAAGCATGCCAAAGCGGCAGGCATTCCCGAGGTCAGGGTGACGTGGGCGACGTTCAACAGCCCGGCGGCCATGAACGATGCGCTGCTGTCGGGCTCGATTGACATCGTTTCCGGCGGCGTGCCCGGCATGCTGACCATCTGGGCGCGCACGCGCGGCACTGCGAATGCGGTCAAGGGCGTCGCCGCCTTCTCCTCGCAACCGATCCTGCTCAATACCCGCAACCCGAAGGTCAGCAGCATCGCGGACTTCACCGAGCAGGAAAGGATTGCAGTTCCCGCGGTCAAGGTTTCCGTGCAGGCCATGATGCTGCAGATGGCCGCTGCCAGGCAGTGGGGGCAGTCCAATTTCGCGAGACTCGATCCGCTCACGGTCGGCATGTCGCCCCCGGACGCAACCGTTGCGCTGCTGAGCGGTACGGCCGGCATCACCAGCGTGTTCAGCGTGCCGCCCTTTCAGTATCAGCAGCTGGAGAACCCCGGTATCCACACGGTGCTGAGCTCGCAGGACATATTCGGCGGCCCGCACACATTCACCGTGGCATGGACGTCCACGCGCTTCCACGACAGCAACCCTGCTCTTTACAGGGCGCTGATAGCTGCCTTCCGGGAGGCAACCGACATGCTTGGCAGCGATGTCAACGAAGCCGCGCAGCTCTGGATCGACGACGTCAAATCCAGGCTGGGCGTGCAGAAGGTGGCGCAGATCGCCTCCGGCAAGGACGTGAAGTGGACGATGACCCCGGAAGGCACGATGCGATATGCGCAATTCATGCATGCCGTGGGCTCGATCAAGATTGTGCCTGCGAGCTGGCAGGACCTGTTCTTCCCCGAGTTGCACGAGTTGCCCGGCAGCTGAAGCATGAGCGCGTGTGCCGGCCCGCGCCTTGCGCCCCTGCTGCAGGTGCATGGGGTGACGCTGCAATACAGGACCGAGAAGCATCTGGTCACCGCCACCTATCGGGTGAGCTTCGATGTCTACGGGGCGGACCGGTTTGTCCTGCTTGGTCCCTCGGGTTGCGGCAAATCAACGCTGCTCAAGGCGGTGGGCGGCTACATGGCTCCGACCGAGGGCAGCATGCAGCTCAAGGGGTTGCCGATCCGAGCGCCGGGTCCAGACCGCGTCTTCGTGTTCCAGGAGTTCGACCAGCTGCTGCCGTGGAAGACTGTCAAGCAGAACGTGATGTTTGCGCTTGAGGCCTCGCGCAAGATGCGCGGCAAGACGGCCGAGGCGCAGGCGATGCGCTACATAGAGAAAGTGAGCCTGGGCAAGTTTGCCGACTCCTATCCGCACACGCTCTCGGGCGGCATGAAGCAGCGGGTCGCAATCGCGCGGGCGTTGGCGATGGAGCCGGACGTGCTGCTCATGGACGAGCCGTTCGCCGCGCTCGATGCGCTCACCCGCCGCAGGATGCAGGATGAGCTGCTGACGCTGTGGGCCGAGGCGCGCTTCACGGTGCTGTTCGTAACCCACTCGATTTCGGAAGCCGTGCGCATTGGCAATCGCATCCTGCTGCTCTCCCCGCATCCCGGCCAAGTCAAGGGCGAGCTCAACAGCGACGGAAGTGATCCGCTTGATCCGAAAAGCGGGCGCCGGTTGTCGGAGCACATTCACGAGATGCTGTTCGCCGATCGCATTGAGGAGCAAGAGGTAGTCCCTCATGACTGATAGCCCGTGGGCAGCGCACTCGGCGGCAGCACCGCCGCTGCGGCCCGAGTACACGCGCGAGACCGTGCTCGCCAGCGAGATCGGCGTTGTGCAGAAGCCGCTCACGTTGGCGCAGCGGCTCGCCAATCAGGCCTGGATCAGGAAGGCGCTCATCCTGATCGCGCTCGCGGCAGCGTGGGAGGCTTACGCGCGCTGGCTCGACAACCCGCTGCTTGTGCCCACCTTCAGCGCTACGCTGGAGGCGCTCGCGAGCGGCATTGCCAGTGGGGACATCCCGCAGAAAGTGGCCAACTCGGTCGTACTGCTGCTGAAGGGCTATGCGGTGGGGCTCGTGCTCGCGATGCTCTTCACCGCACTCGCCATGATGTCGCGTATCGGCAATGACCTCCTCGGGACGCTGACCTCGGCGTTCAACCCGTTGCCCGCGATCGCGCTCCTGCCGCTGGCGCTGATCTGGTTCGGTCTCGGCGATCTCTGCATCATATTCGTACTGGTGCATTCGGTGCTGTGGGCGGTCGCGCTCAACACCCATTCGGGGTTCCGCTCGGTATCGACCACGCTGCGCATGGTGGGGCGCAATTACGGGCTCGCCGGGCCGCGCTTCATCGCACGCATCCTGATCCCGGCCGCATTCCCCTCCATCCTCACCGGGCTGAAGATCGGCTGGGCATTCGCCTGGCGCACGCTGATTGCCGCCGAGCTTGTGTTCGGCGTCTCCTCGGGCAAGGGCGGGCTCGGCTGGTATATCTACGAGAACAAGAACATGCTCGACATTCCCGCGGTGTTCGCGGGGCTGCTCACGGTGATCCTGATCGGCCTGACCGTGGAGAATTTGATCTTCCGCAAAATCGAGGCTGTCACCGTGCGCAAGTGGGGCATGCAGTCGTAAAACCGCTAAGGAGCCAGACCCGCGTTCACAACCACGCTGCTACGCTTGCCCCTCGGCGCTGCCGTCCGCCGCTTGTTGGTGGCGTGCTCATCAACCGCAAACGTCTGCGGATTGATCACAACGCCATAGAGCTCCGCCGCAGCCTTGACGGTGATGTAGCCCTGGCGCACATCCTCGGCGACCGCGCCGAGCGGCCGCTCCAGCGGGCTGCCGTAGCCGCCGCCCCCACCCGAGCGGATCTTGAACGCGTCGGCCGGCTTGAGCTGCGCCACCAGCACCTTGGCATTGGGGAAGTCGGTCTTCCATTTTCCGTCGATGCGCAGCTCCACGGCGTTGCCGGCGCCTTCGAGCCCGCCTGCGAGTCCCCACGGCCGGCAATGGGCGCGCTCGCTCTGGTTATTGACCACCATGTTGGTGCGCGCGCGCACCACCCGCTCGACACCAAGCCCGCCGCGATGACGCCCGGCGCCCCCGGAATCCGGAACCAGGGCATAACGCTCGACTACGATCGGAAACTTGAACTCGGCCTGCTCGTTCGGGCTGTTGTGGGTGTCGCCGTCATTGATGCAGACCGTGCCGGAGACCCCATCCTCTGTCATCTTCGCACCCCAACCGCCGCCGAGCGGACCGAAGCTGCCGATGAAGAACTCCGACGTACGATTGTTGATGCCGTGGAAGGACGACGCCAGCAGGTCGGCGTGATGGCCGGCGATCACGCGGTCGGGGATCGCCGGCGCCAGCGCCTTGAAGATGGTGTCGACGATGGTCATGGGATAGGTCATCCACCACCGCATCGGCGCCGGCCGCACCGCGCTGACCACGCGGCCCGGCGGCACGATGGTCCTGAGGCTGCGGAATGACCCGTCGTTAATGGGATAGTCGGTGGGCGAGGTGAGGCACTTGTATGCGACCTGCGCGCAGGCATGTCCGGTAGTGATGCCGGAATTGTAGAAGCCGCGCACCTGCTTGGAGACCTCGCTCAGGTCGACTGTCATCTCGTCGGCCTTGACGATCACGCGCACGCGAATCGGCACCCTCCTGCCGATATCGATGCCGTCATCGTCCATGTACGATTCCGCCTCGTACACGCCCTCGGGGATGCTGCGCGTGCGCCTGCGCGCCATCGCCTCGGCATGATCCATGATGGCGCGGATGGAGGCGAGCACCTCCTGGCGGCCGTAGCGCTCGATCAGCTGCAGAAACCGCCGCTCGCCGGTCTTGACCGCGGTCACCTGGGCGCGCAGATCGCCCATGGCGCGGCTTGGTAGACGGACGTTCTGGCGGATGAAGTCGACCACGGTCTGATTGACCTTGCCGCGATCCTGGTATTTCAGGATCGGTATCTGCAGGCCCTCCGAGAAGATATCCGTGCTCATGCCGCCAAGAATGCCGCCGATATCGAGCCAATGCGCCATGCAGCACGCAAACGCGACCAGCTCACCGGCATGAAAGATCGGCAAGGTGAGCGTGACATGATTGAGGTGACTGCCGGTGAGATACGAATCATTGGTGACATAGATGTCGCCCGGTCGGATGCGCTCGGCGCCGAAATGCCTGATCTTGGCCTTCACCGTCTCGGCCATGCCGCGGATGAACATCGGGAGCCCGATGCCGATGGAGATGGTCTCGCCGGCCGGGGTGAACAGCCCGGTGGTGAAGTCGAGCGCCTCGTAGATGATGATATTGTAGGCCGTGCGCATGAGGTTGGTCTTCATCTCCTCAGTGACGGCAATGACGCCGTTGCGCACGATCTCGGTGGTGACGGGATCGGCCCTGCCCCGTCCCCGCCGCTCTTGCCGCACAGCTATCCTTCTCTGTTTGCTCATCGCTCTCGGTCCGGTCCCTGCCGATGGCCTCGCGCGACATCAATGACGAGGTTGCCGTAGCCATCGACCTCCAGGCGGTCGCCGGGCAGCAGCAACGTGGTCGAGGCATGCTCCTCGATCAGCGCCGGACCGCTGATCCGGTTGCCGGCGGCCAGGGTGCTGCGGTCGTAGATCGGCGTTGATCGAAATGCCCCGGCGAAGCAGACGACGCGCCTGCCTGTCACGGTCGGCCGCAGGCGCACCCCGCTTGCCCGCCTGATCCTCTGCGCCTGCGGCTTGCGCAGCGTCCCAGTCACTGTACAGCGCAGGCTGACGATCTCGGCCTGCTCGTCGGGGGCCGAGGTGCCGTAACGCACGGCATGCATGGCGTCGAAGGCGCGCTTGATGCTCACACGGTCGCGCTTCTCGAACAGCCGAACCGGCAGATCGACAGTCACCGCATGCTCCTGCCCGACATAGCGCATGTCGGCCGCGCGCCGAATCGTGACCCGCCGCGGTTTAACAGAGGTGGCGGCAAGTGCCTCGCGCCCCTGGTGCTCGAGCTCGCGGTAGATTGTCTCGATCTGATCGAATGAGGCGTCCTCCAGCCGCGTGAACCAGGTGCGCACAAAATCATGGCGCAGATCGGAGAACAGCATGCCGAAAGCGGAGAACATTCCGGGCGCCGGCGGCACGATTACGGCGCGCATCCCGATCTCGCGCGCAATCTCCACGGCATGCAGCGGTCCCGCGCCGCCATAGGCCACCAGTGCAAAGTTGCCGGCATCGAGCCCTCGCTCCGTGGTAACGCCCTTGACCGCGTACGACATGGCAGTGACGGCGATGCGCAGGATGCCTTCCGCTGCCGCGGTCACGCGCATGCCGAGAGGCTTTGCCACGCGCTCGGCGAGCGCGTGCTCGGCTGCGCCTATGTCGAGCCGCATCTCGCCGCCGAGAAATCGTTGCCCGCTCAGCCGGCCGAGCACAAGATTGGCATCCGTCACCGTCGGCTCGCGGCCGCCCAGACCATAGCAGACCGGTCCGGGCGCGGCGCCCGCACTTTGCGGGCCAACCCGCAGGGCTCCTTCCTCCACCCGCGCGATCGAGCCGCCGCCGGTGCCGACCTCGAAAATGTCCATCATCGCGATCTGCACCGGCAGCGCACGGTCATAGCCGCCGATGAGCGCCGTGCCGGTGGTCAGCGCCTCGCCGTTGTGGATGACGCCGGCCTTGGCGGTGGTCCCGCCCATGTCGAAGGCGATCGCGTTCGGCAGCCCGAGCGCCCGACAGAGCGCGCGCGTTCCGATCACGCCGGCCGCCGGTCCCGATTCGAGCATGTGCACGCAATGGTCTTTGGCCTGCTCGGCCGCGTAGAGCCCGCCCGTCGACTGCACGACCAGAAACGAGCCGCCGAACCCCTCGTCCCGGATGTGCTGCTCGATCTCGGAGAGATAGCGGCGGACGATGGGACCGACATAGGCGTTGGCAACAACGGTCGAGCAGCGCTCGAACTCGCGATATTCGCGCGAGAGCTCGTGCGAGGCGGAGACGAACATGCGCGGATGCTTGGCCTGAAGGATTGCCTTGGCACGAGCTTCATGGTCGCCGGTGGCGTAGCAGTTGAGGAACAGAATGGCGGTGGCCTCAATGCCGATTTGCTCCAGCATGCGGCCGAAGGCGGCGATCTCGGCCTCGTCCAGTGGCGTCTCGATTTTGCCGTCGGCGAGCACCCGCTCCCTGACCTCGAAGCGAAGCGCGCGCTCGACCAGCGGCTCATGCTTGCGGAAGAACAGATTGTAGGCGTCCGGCCTGTTGATGCGGCCAATCTCATAGATGTCGCGAAAGCCCTCGGTGATCAGGAGCGCAGTTCTGGCCCCTTTGCGCTCCAGAATTGTGTTGATGGCGATGGTCGAGCCGTGAAGAAAAAGCCCGGCGGATCGGTAATCGCTATGCGCCTTCTCGACCGCGGCATTGATGCCCTCGACCAGGTGTTGCGGGGTTGAGAGGACCTTTCCAAAGGCGACCTCGCCCGTTCTGTCATTGAAGACCGCAACGTCAGTGAATGTCCCCCCGATGTCCGCGGCGAGCCGAAGATGGGCCCCCGCGCCGCCCCCTGCTGCATGCGCTTTCATACCGACGGCTTCTATCATGCGGGCGCGCGGTTGCCATGATTCGGCGGCTGCCATGTCCGACATAGGCAATTGAAGGGACCGCTCGCGGGCGAACTCGAGCCAGCGACGTCGCCTGCGAAGGGACGCGGCTGCCCCTGAGCTCTGTGCTGAATTGCCTATCCGGGCAACCGGCCTTCGTCGGCGGGAAACAGATGGTGAAGGGTGACCAATCCAACGATTGTGAGCGGGACGGCAAGGAATGCGCCCATCGGGCCCCAGATCCAGGCCCAGAACGCCAGCGCTAGCAGCACCGCGAGCGGATTGAGCGTGAGTCGGCGGCCCAGCACCGTCGGCGTAATGAACTGGCCTTCCAGCGTGGCGAGCGCAACAAACGCCGCAGGCGGGATGATCGCGTAGCCCAAGGAAGGAAAGCTCACGAGCCCGATCCCGAACAGGATCACGGTCATGCAGCCAGCCCCGATATAGGGGATGTAGTTGAGCACCATCGCGAGAATCCCGAACAGGAGCGGACTTGGGAATCCGAACGCATAGGCGCCGGCGCTTACCACGACGCCAAGGCAGAAATTGATGACGGTTACGGTGACCAGGTAGGAGACGAGTTGTTGCTCGATATCGTTGGCGATCCGCAGGAAGCGCAGCTTTGCTTCCCTGTTCGAAAAGAAGGACACCACGTATCTGCGAAAATCCATCTGCGCCGAAAGGAAAAAGATCAGGGTCACCGAGAACAGCACAAGCTCGAGCACGGCCGGCGTAAGATAGGCGACCAGTGGCGTCACCACACTCAGCCGTGACGTCTCGGTCGCCACCGTGGCTCCGCCAGCCGGCAAAAGCGCCTCCTGCAGCTCCCGAAGTGCGGCGAGCGGACGGTCCAGCACATACAGCTTCTCTCTGATGAGCGCGCCGATCTCCGGGGCCCTGCCGATCCAGTCCGTGAAAGGTTTGCCGAGAAAAGTTACGGCAGCCGCGGAGGCTGCGAGCAAGGCGACGCCAAGAAGGCCAGCTGTCAGCCAGGGCGGGATCCGGTGGCGCGAAGCAGCCTTCACCAGCGGAGCAAGCGTCATCCCGACCACGAGCGCGGCCGTTACCGGCAAGAGGACAGGACGACAGAAAAAGAGGCAGGCTCCCAGCGTGATAACGAAAATACCGACAATCGCGACCTGAACGGCTGCCGCCCAGATGCCCTCAACCGATTCCGGAGAATCCTCCTGCGTTGCCGCCGGCAAATCCCTGCCGTCATGGATCCCGGTCGGCGCCTCGTAGCGGGCGGCTTGGTTTGCCATCCAGCCAGAACTCCGGCATCGCGATCGACGTCTTTCGTGACCTGCACATGCCCCTGTCAGGCTAAACAAA
>Ga0306924_10001049_pt1 | contig 24716 bp, 21 predicted proteins | sample sta12Can44000111_FD_203756 | JGI IMG/M metagenome (GOLD analysis project Ga0306924, IMG submission 203756) | Lab enrichment of tropical soil microbial communities from Luquillo Experimental Forest, Puerto Rico - statanox.12C.anox.44.000.111 (v2)... | ecosystem: Environmental > Terrestrial >...
CCTCGCAGAGCGGTTTTGTGCGACCGGCGAGGTGCTATATATGGCGGTGAGCCCAGCCCCCTTTATCCCTCCCCGCTTGGGGGGATTGGGTAGGGTTGCCGGGCCGCAGGACCAAGGAGCAGGACCATGCCCCGGCATCCCGATTATGTTCCGCACGGCGTCATTCCCGCCGTGTTGCTGCCCTTCAATGAGGATCTTTCCATTGATGAGCGCAGCTTTCGCAGCCATTTGCGCCAGGTCGCCGCGACCGAAGGATTGTCGGCCATTACGGTCAACGCGCATTCCACCGAGGTCGCCTCGTGCAGCCTCGAGGAACAGCGCCGCGTGCTCGATGTGGCGCAGGACGAGATCGGCGACCGCCTGCCGCTCGTCAACGGCGTGTGGGCGGACGGCAGCCTCGAAGCCGCCCGCATTGCGCGCATGGCAAGCGAGCGCGGTGCCTCGGCGCTACTCGTCTTTCCGCCCGCGCCGTTCACACTGGGACAGACGCCGGACATGGCGATTGCCCATTTCAAGCGGATCGCGGACGCAACCGACCTGCCCATCATCGTGTTCCAGTATCCGTTGGCGACGGGCCAGGGCTATGTGCGCGACACGCTGTTGCGGCTTTGCGAAGAGGTGCCGACCATCCGCGCCATCAAGGATTGGGCTGGTAATGTGCCGCAACACGAGATGCATATCCGCATGCTCCAAAGCCTGCCGCGGCCGGTGAACGTACTGAGCACTCACAGCGCCTGGCTGTTGAGCTCGCTCGTGCTCGGTTGCAACGGCCTTCTCTCCGGCAGCGGCAGCGTGATTCCCGATCTGCAGGCGCAGCTCTTTCGCGCGGTTGCGGAGAATGATCTGGCCGAGGCGCGACGGCTGAATGATCGAATCTATCCGCTTGCGCGGGTGTTCTATGCCGACCCCTGGGCCGACATGCACAACCGCATGAAAGAGGCGCTGGTGCTGCTCGGCCGTCTGCCGCGTGCGGTCGTGCGGCCCCCCTTGGTCAAGCTTGGCCGCGAGGAGATCGAGCGCATCCGCGAAGCGTTGGTTGAGGCGGGGCTCTCCGCATCGGGAGCGAGCCGCCATGCGGCATAGCGGGTCTGTAGGTTGGGTCGAGCGCTTGCGAGACCCAACTCGCTGGGCCGATGGCGTTATTGTTGGGTCTCGTGAAGAACTCGACCCAACCTACATCGGACCCACCAATGGATGACCAACCCACCCTGACCGGGGACTGGCGCATCGCATGGCCGAGCGTGGTGACCGTCATCAGCGCGGCGATCCTCATTGGCGCCGAGGTTTTTGGCGCCGCGTTCGCGGGCGGATGGGCGGTCGCCAATCTGTTCGATCTGGGCGAATATGGCGTGCACATCATGCAGGGGCTTTTCTTTCTCTGCGGCCTCGCCGTCATGGTTACCTTCGTGCGCAATGCGCGTCGCGTGGAGCCGTTTACCAGACGCGGCTGAGCGATCCTGCGCTCAGGGGGAACCGATCTCATCCATCCTCGTTGATTGAGCCGTGACGCAGCGGACAGGGGATCGATGGGGAGATTTCCTCGCGGCGCAAGCAAATCACTTGCGAGGCGTGTCGAATTCTCCTATTTGGGGAATGCCCAATTTCGCACGTGCCTGTGGCCGTGTGTCGATCGGTGGGCATCCGGACAAGAGGCCGGACAGCCGCCTAAGGAAGTGAGCTCACTTCCTTGCTCATGCGATCGGCAGCCGGAGGCGAACCGGTGCACCCCGCTCTCCACGGGGGACGCGGCTTAAAGCAACGACGGAACGGGCTTTTTTGGTACCGCCGGCGCAAGTGCCGGATCACCGAAGAGGCTTGTCCTTCTTGCCGGGCGTGCGGAACGGGACTCAGAGCTCCCTCATCCGGACCAAGGCAGCAGCAATCGACGTGGTGCATGACGCGCATCGAAGCGCGCCGCGCGCATCACGGGAGGTTCATCGGGCGGCGGCGCCGCCACGCCGGGTCAGGAAGCTGGTCGAGATGACTGCACGCATCCGCGAATTTCTCAAGCAGCGCAGGGATGAAGGGCCCTGCCTCGTGGTCGACCTCGATGTCGTGCGCGAGAACTATCTCACCTTCTCCAAGGCGCTGCCCGACACGAGGGTGTTCTACGCGGTGAAGGCCAATCCGGCGCCCGAGATTCTCAACCTGCTGGCCGAGCTGGGGTCGTGCTTCGACGTCGCCTCCGTGACCGAGACCGAGGCGGTGCTCGCCGCAGGCGCCGGTCCCGAGCGCATCTCCTACGGCAATACGATCAAGAAGGAGAGCGAGATCGCCACTGTCGCCACACTCGGGGTGACGCTGTTTGCGGTCGACTGCGAGGCCGAGGTGGAAAAGGTGGCGCGCTGTGCGCCCGGAGCGCGGGTGATCTGCCGCATCCATTGCGATGGCACCGGCGCCGAATGGCCGCTGTCGCGCAAGTTCGGCTGTGAGCCGGATTATGCCGCCGATATCCTGGAGCTGGCACATCGAAGCGGCCTCGTACCGCACGGGGTCTCCTTCCACGTGGGCTCGCAGCAGCACAACGTGGAGGCCTGGGACCGTGCGCTCGGCTCGACCGCGGCGATCTTTCGCACCTGCGCCGAGCGCGGCATCAGCCTCGCCATGGTCAATCTCGGGGGCGGGTTTCCCGCACGCTATGCCCGCAAGACGCCGAAGCTCGACACCTACGGCCGGGCAATCTTCCGCTCGCTGCGCAAGCATTTCGGCAACGCGATCCCTGAGACCATCGTGGAGCCCGGGCGCGGGCTGGTCGGCAATGCCGGCATCATCGAGGCCGAAGTGGTGCTGATCGCGAGGCGCTCTCCCGAGGATGAGGTGCGCTGGGTCTACCTCGATATCGGGAAGTTTCACGGGCTCGCCGAGACCATCGACGAATCCATCCGCTATCCCATCCGCACGGCACGCGATCGCGACGAAACGGCGCCCTGCATCATTGCCGGCCCGACCTGCGATTCCGTTGATGTGCTGTACGAGAAGAATCCCTATCTGTTGCCGGTATCGCTCGCAATCGGCGACAAGATCCTGATCGAGGCAACCGGCGCCTATACCGCGACCTACTCCTCGGTGGGCTTCAACGGCTATCCCCCGCTTCGACAATACGTGATCTGATGCAACGGTAAGCTCCGGGACACACCGGTAGCTTCCGCGAAATGACCACAGTCTACGCCCATTGCTTGCGCCGGTCGGGTGCAAAAAGGTGCGGAAATGCGAGCATTCCTCCTGGCTTCGATCCTCTCGGCCATTGTCTTGGGCACGGTTGCCGTCCCGCTTTGCGCAGCCGAGCCCAGCGCGGTCGGGCTGTGGGAGCAGGTTGACGAGAAGTCGGGCAAAGCCGAGAGCTGGTTTCGGATTACTGAGCGCAATGGTGTCTACGAAGGAACCATCGTCAAGATTTTCCCCAAGCCGGGCGAGGACCCAAACCCGACGTGTGACAAATGCGAGGGCGCCGATCGCGGCAAGCCGTTCGTTGGCCTCACCCTGATCAAGGGCATGCGTCGCCAGGGGGACACCTACGAGGACGGAACGATCACGGACCCGCGCGACGGCACCGTCTATCGCGCAACGATGCGGGTCAGCCCCGATGGCCGCAAGCTTGATGTGCGCGGCTATATCGGCATCTCGCTGTTCGGCCGCACCCAGATCTGGAACCGGCTGCCCGACAATGCCCTTGCCCCGCAGCCGCCGGCACCACGCGCGACCCCTGGGAAGAAATAGGGCGCCAGTGCCCGCGCGATCATAGCGTTTTCGGTAGGAGGCGGGTTTTAAACCGAGTGACCGCTTTGGTAGGGCGGATTAGCGAAGCGTAATCCGCCATCCAAGGATCTGCGGATTACGGCGCGCAAGCGCGCGCCTAATCCGCCCTACCTGCTGCACCGCCGCAGGACCTCGCGCGCATTCTCGCCGAGGATCCTCTCGCGCTGCGCCCTCGGCAGATCCGCAAGCACGGGGAGCGCGATGGCCCCTTCCGCATCGCCGATTTCATAGGGAAAATCGGTACCAAACATGACGCGCTCGACCCCCACGAGGTCGACCAGGAAGCGCAGCGACGCAGGGCTTGCCACGACGGTGTCGTAATAGAGCTGGCGCAGATATTGACTTGGCGGCTTCGCTATGTGTGCCCGGCAGGCGGGGTTCGCCTCGTGCCGGGGTGCCGCATAGGCGAGATCGAGACGGCCCGCGAGGTAGGGCAGCGTCCCGCCACCATGGGCAAGGAGCAGGCTCAGCGCGGGATGTTGCTCCAGCAGCCCGGAAAATATCAGGCGGGCGGCCGCAATGGTCACTTCCGTCGGCCAGGCCAGAATCGTGTTGAGGGTGTACTCGGCAAGTGTCTGCCGCACGATCGCGGTCGTGCCGTGCATGAAGACGAGAAGGCCGTGCTCCTCCAGCGTCTCCCATGTGACTTCGAACTGCGGGAGGTCGAGCGGCGCCCCGGCAGCCGACGTGGGGATCAAGGCGCAGCGGAAGCCGTATTCCCCGATGGCGCGGCGCAGCTCGTCGGGGGCCTTGTCCGGCTCGCCCAACGGGAGAACGGCCATGCCGGCGAGGCGCCCGCCGCCGCGCTTGACCAGCTCGGCAGTGTCGCGGTTCATCAGGCGCGCGATCTCGACCCCGATCGCGCGCTGATGGTCTGAGAGCGTCCGCGGCGACGGCGAGACAAGCTGCAGATCGATGCCGCGGCGCTCAAGGCTCTTGAGCCGTGCGTCGACATCCCACAGCATGCGCTCGGTCTCGCCGTAGCCGCGAGTAAGGTAACCGCCGTCGGGCCGGATCTCGTAGGGCAGGCCGTAATCCGGCCGCGCCGCCGTTCTTCGGATGAAGTCCTCGGAGACGGCGTGCGCGTGCACATCGATGATCATGTCTTCGATGTAGCTTTCGCGCGCGCAAGCGCCGCTCGCAGTCGATGCGGGGTGAGTGGCGTCTGCGCGAGCTCCACTCCGAGCGGCGCCAAGGCATCGTTGACCGCGTTGAAGATCACCGCCGGCGGCGCAATGGCGCCGCCCTCGCCCATGCCCTTGATGCCGAACTCGGTGTAAGGCGATGGCGTGTGCATGTGAAAGATCCGCATCGACGGGACCTCGGTCGCGGCGGGCAGCAGGTAATCGGCAAACGTCGTCGCCAGCGGCTGGCCGCTCCCGTCATAAAGGCTTTCCTCGTACAACGCGGTGCCGATTCCCTGCGCCACGCCGCCGCGCACCTGCCCCTCCACCACCGTCGGGTTCACGATCGTCCCGCAATCCTCGACAATGACGTAATCGAGGATGTCGACCTCGCCGACTTCGGTGTCGACCGCAACCACGGCCGCATGCGAAGCGTAGCTGAAGGCGCCGGTATCGACCTTGGGACGAAAGCCCACGGTCGCCTCAAGCCCGCCGACATCGACGTCGGGAGGCAGCCGGTCCGGCCGCATGTACCAGGCCTCCGCGATCTCGCGCAGCGCAACCGAGCGCAGCGGCCCGATGACCTCGGCATTCTCATAGCGTGCCGTGCCGAGTGCGCTCTGCATGAGATGTGCACCGATGGCGGTTATCCTCGGCAGCAGCGCCTTGCAGGCATTGGCGACCGCGCCACCCGCCATCACGATCGAGCGCGAGGCATAGGTGCCGGTGGAATAAGGGGTGAGCGCGGTATCGCCATGCACGACGCGGATATTGGCGACATCGATGCCGGTCACCTCGTGCGCGACCTGGGCCAGCGTCGTCTCCATGCCCTGCCCGTGCGAATGCACGCCGACCCGCAGTTCGAGGCCGCCATCCGGGGTCACGCGCACGGTGGCCTGATCGTAGCCGGGAATGATCGGCAGTCCCCATGCGGAGAAGACGCTGGTGCCGTGCGCCGACTGCTCGCAATACGAGGCAAAGCCGATGCCGATGCGGCGCCCATCCGTCTCGCCGCGTGCCTGGCGCGTGCGCCACGCGGAAATATCGAGCTTCTCGCGCGCGAGCTTCAGGCTCGCCTGGTAGTCGCCGCTGTCGTAATGCTTGCGCGCGACATTGCTGTAAGGCATGGCGGAGGCCGGCACGAGATTGTCGTGCCGCACCTCCCATGGATCGCGGCCGACCGCGCGCGCGATGGCGTCCATCAGGAGCTCGATGGCGAAACACACGCCCGTGCGCGCAACGCCGCGATAGGGCAGAAAGCCTGGCTTGTTGGTTGCCACGCACCAGGTGCGGCAGCGATAGCCGCGAAAATCGTAGGGTCCAGGCAGGTTGCCGATGGCCTGGCCGGGCTCGAGCGCAACCGTAAACGGCCAGTTGGAATAGGCGCCGCCGTCGATGGTGATCTCGGCATCGAGCGCCTTGAGCCGACCCCGCTGGTCGGCATAGGCCGTGAGCCGGTAATGATGCTGGCGCGAATTGGCGCCCGCTACAAGATGCTCGCGGCGGTCCTCGATGTAGCGGAACGGGGCGCGGCATTTGCGCGCGAGCCAGGCAACGCACAGCTCTTCGGGCTGCAGCACGCATTTGTAGCCAAAGCCGCCGCCAACATCGGGCGACACCACGCGCACCTGTCCCTGCGACATCCCAAGGAACTGCGCAATGCCGGCGCGGATGATGTGCGGCACCTGGGTCGACGTGTAGACCACGAGCTGGTCGCTGCGCGCATCCCAGGAGGCGAGCACCGCCTTGCCTTCCAGCGGCACCATGGCTTGGCGTGCGAGCGAGATCTCGCGGCTGACCACGACCGGCGCATCCTTGCTCTCGGCCACAAAGCCGCTGTCGTAGTTAAGGCTGAGAAAGCAGTTGTCGGGCCACTGCTCGTGAACGCGCACGCTCGCATCGGCGCGTGCTTGATGTGCATCGACGAGCACCGGCAGCTCGGCAATGTCGAGAACGATCCCCGCGCACAGATCCTCCGCAAGCGCGCGCGTGTCAGCAACGCACATGGCGACCGCTTCGCCGACAAATCGCACCTTGCCGTGGGCGAGCGGAGCACAGTCCGAGATTCGATAGCCGGGCACGGTGTTGGGGGCGACGATGTCGGCAACCTCGGCGAGATCGTCGCGCACGAATACCGAGGCTTCGGCGCCAGCCGGCTTGCGGATGCCGACGATGCGCCCGTGCGCAACCGGGCTGCGCAGAAAGGCGACCTCGCGCTGGCCCGGCAGCATCATATCGGCGACGAAGCTCGCGCGCCCGCGCAGGTGGCGCGCATCCTCCTTGCGCGAAAGCCGCGCGCCGATGCCTTGGGTGCTCACGCGCCCTCGGTCGAGAGACGGCTATCGCTGCGCGGACATGATATAACGATAGTTGTCGAGATTGTTCTCGGCGAGGCGGAACCAAAGATTGGATTCATCGAGAAATCTCCGCCACGAGGCATAGATGTTCCTGAAGTCCTCGCTTTTGGCAGCAAGCTCGTCGTAGGTTTCAAAGGTCGCCTTGTAACAGGCGTCGAGGACTGGACGCGGAAATTGTCGAAGCTGCACGCCAGCCGCGACCAGCCGGCGCAGCGCCTGCGGGTTGCTGGCGTCGTATTTCGCCATCATCTTGACATTCTGCTCGGCGCAGCCAGCGTCGAGCACTTCTCTGTAAAGCTGGGGCAAGGCGTCGTAGCGCTGGGCATTGATCAGGAGCGTGAGCATTGCCGAGCCTTCCCACCAGCCGGGGTAGTAATAGTACTTCGCAACCCGGTGCAGCCCAGCTTCTCGTCATCGTAAGGGCCGATCCACTCCGCGGCATCGATGGTCCCGCGCTCGAGCGCTGGATAGATGTCGCCGGTGGGAATTTGCTGCGGCACCACGCCGAGCTTGGCCAGAATCGTGCCGCCGAGGCCGCCGATGCGGAACTTGAGGCCTTTGAGGTCGTCGACGCTGTTGATTTCCTTGCGGTAGAAGCCGCCCATCTGCACGCCGACATTGCCACAGGGAATCTGCACCAGCCCGTTCTTCCTGAAGAGCTCGCGCAGCAGTTCGAGCCCGCCGCCGTAGTACAACCACGCGTTCTGCTGGCGGTTGTTCAGGCCGAAGGCAACCCCGGAATCGAAGGCGAAAGCGGGATTCTTGCCAATGTTGAACGCGGTCAAGGTGTGGCAGCAGTCGACCGAGCCGTTCTGCACCGCATCCATGACCTGCAAGGGCGGGACGATCTCGCCGGCGGCGAAGGGCTGGATCTCGAATCTCTTTTCAGTCAGCCCGCTCACGCGGTGGCACAACTCCTCGATGGAGCCGAACAGGGTATCGAGGCTCTTGGGCCAGCTCGCCGCCAGCCGCCAGCGCGTCGTGGGCTCGCTCTGGGCACCGGCAGTGCTTGCGAGCGCAGGCGCAACGAGCCCGCCGGCCGCCGCCCCATGCAGAAAAGTGCGTCGTTTCATGCCGCCTCCTTGAAAAGCTTGCAGGCAACGCGCCCGCTCCCATGTCGCGCCAAGCCCACCAAGATGCTATGAGCTTAGTGATGAACCTGACCGAGTCAATTTTGCGGAAGTGACCATGACGCCACATGGCGCCGCACAGCGGCAGGAGACGACATGAGCGGCATCAGCGGCAAAGACGATGACGGAGGACGTAGCGCACGGGATGATGCAGTGCTGTTCGAGCGGCAATATGTCTGGCCGGGCGACCTCACCGAAATTCCGGATTGGGTTTACACGGATGAGACCGTCTACCGGCGCGAGATCGAGCGCATTTTTCATGGGCCCACATGGAACTACGTCGCGCTTGAGGCGGAAGTTCCCAATGCCGGCGACTTCATACGCTCGAACGTCGGCCCCACGCCGGTGGTCGTGGCGCGCGCCAAGGACGGCTCAATCAGCGTGGTCGAGAACCGCTGTGTCCACCGCGCAGCCGAATTCTGCCGCGAGCTGTCAGGCTCGGTGACGGAGTTCATCTGCCCTTATCATCAGTGGACCTATGACCTCAAAGGCAACCTCATCGGCGTGCCGTTTCGGCGCGGAGTCGGCGGCAAGGGCGGCATGCCGAAGAGCTTCAATCTCGCCGAGCACGGCCTTCGCAAGCTCAAGGTCACCACGCATCGCGGTGTCGTGTTCGCCTCCTACCGTGACGACATGGAGCCGCTCGCCGATTATCTCGGCCCGGACATTCTGCGCGAGTTCGAGGCGACCTTCGATGGACGCAGGCTCAAGGTGCTGGGGCATTACCGGCACTCGCTGCCGGGCAACTGGAAGCTCTATCACGAAAATCTCAAGGACCCCTATCACGCGACGCTGCTGCACACGTTCCTGGTGACGTTCGGGCTCCTGGTGGCCGGAAACCGCTCGCTGATGCTGACCGACAAGAGCGGCCGCCACGGCGTAATGGCCTCCGCCAAGTCCGACGCCGACAAGGTTGCGGCCGATGACAAGAAGGAGATGCGCGCCTACCGCGAGGGCATGAGCCTGCGTGAGCCGCGCTTCATGGATTTCGTCCGCGAGTTCGACAGCCCATGGTCGGTGACCATGGCAACCATCTGGCCGAACCTGATCGTGCAGCGGGAGATGAACACGCTCGGCATCCGGCAGATCGTGCCGAATGGGCCGCATGAGTTCATCATGAAATGGACCATGTTTGGCTTCGAAGGCGACGACGCGGAGATGACAGCGCATCGGCTGCGGCAAGGCAACCTGATGGGACCCGCCGGCTTTCTCGGGCTCGAGGACAACGAGGCAATGAAATTCGTGCAGGACGGCATGCGTCGCGTGCCCGACAAGCGCCACCTGGTGAAGCTTGACCCTGCAACCGAGGCCGGCACCTCGGACACGCTGATCTCGGAGGCCGCCATCCGCGCCATGTACCGGCACTGGCGCGCGGAGATGGGGCTTTAGCGTTGACCACGCGCGAGGCGCGGCTCGATGCGCTCCTCCTGCACCACGAGGTGGAGAGCTTCAACGCCGCCTATGCCGCGGCGCTCGATGAAGGCCGGCTCATTGACTGGGCCGAGATGTTCACCGAGGACGCCTTCTACGTCGTGATCTCGCGCGAGAATGCCGACAGCGGCCTTCCGGTTGGACTGATCTATTGCGATAGCAAGCGGATGATCCATGATCGCGCGTTTGCGCTCGCCAAGACGACCATGTTCGCGCCGCGCTACTTGCGGCACATCATCGGCAATCTGCAGGTGCTGGGCACAGACGCGGACGGCGGCATTCGTGCGCGCGCCAATTACGCGCTGATCCAGGTGCTCTACGACCGCCCCGAGGCGAAGCTGCACCAGGTCGGGGCCTACCACGACGTCTTTCGCAGGATCGAGGGCGCGCTCAAGCTCGCCGAGCGCCGCTGTGTCTACGACAGCCTGCTCATCGACAACGCGCTGTGTTTGCCGGTGTAGACCTTAGGCCTGATCACCCCGCCGCCTTGTTGAGGATCTCGTCGGGGGTGGAGGAGACCACCTCCACGTATTTCGGGATAAACTTGCCGCCCTCGATGTATTTGATGAATTCCGGCTTGATCTCGTTGGCGAGGACCTTGCGGATGCGCGCGTGCTCCTCGATATCCGCCCATTCCGCAATCAGGAAGAAGCGCTGCGGGTCCTCGGTGTCGCGGCAGAGCACTCCGTCCTTCACCTGCGCCTTGGATTTGTGCATGGGATTGCCGTCCGAGTAATCGAACTTCTCAAAGGAGCGGATGAACTCGTCCTCGTGACCTTTCTGCACGCGGAAATCGTAGATGTGGAGATAGTTGCCCTTGGTGGCCAGCGGCTCCTGCGCCATCGTTTTCCTCCTTGTCTGATCCGTGAGCGATCGCGAAGGGCCAGTGTGAGCCCATTTGCGATCCCGGCACAAGAAGTGCGACGTCAGCTCAGATCGATGATGCCGGCCTCGCCGTTCTCCACTCCGAACGCCAGCATGCTGCCGCTCGCATTCCAGGCCAGCGCCGTGACCGGCGATGAGGCCGGCTCCCTTGCCAGGATTTCGGCGCCGTCTGCAAGCCGCACCAGCAGGATGAGCCCGTCGGCATATCCGGCCGCCACAATGGCATCCCGCGGATGGGGCGCTACCACCTCGACCGTGGACTGTGCCGGCGCGAGCATCGCCGGCGCCTTGCCCATGGGTCCATCCTTGCCCTGGAACGGCCACAGGACGAGCTGATTGGCGCCCGAGGTGGCTAGCGACTTGCCGTCGGCGGTGAAGGCGAACGAGCGCACCCGCGCCGCATAGCCCGACATCCGCATGTCCTTACCATCGGAAAGCCGCCAGCCATGCAGCGTCGGCTCCTGCATGGATGTGACGAGGAACCGTCCGTCGGGGCTGAGCATCACGCCGAGGTGCGAGCCCTTCCACGCAAGCAGTTGTGCCTCGGTCTGCGCATTGGGGAACCAGAGCGTGACACCGTTATAGTGCGCGACAGCAAGCCGCATGCCCTTGGGCGCAAAGGCGAGGCCGCCGACGGTGGACGGCGCTTCCAGCATGCGCTCATTCCCACCTGCGCTGTGCGCGAAGACCTGCTTGCCTGCCGACCAGGCAAGCGCGCCGCCGGGGCCGATGGCGACATGGTCGATCCAGCGTTGCCGCGGATCGGTTGCAATCACGGCCCCCGCACCGTCGGCGCCGGTCGCCATCACCTTGCCGTCATCGGCGCCGGTCACGATGCGTCTCTCATCGGCCGCCGAGGAAAGGATCGCACCGGCGTGGATCGCAATCGGGCGCGGCTCGCCGCCGCGCGGCACCGAGAGGAGGGATTCCTCGCCGAGCACAAAATTGGCCGTAGCGCCGAGAAAATGCACGCCGACCACTGTCGCTCCAGCTTGCACCGAGCGCGTCTTGTGCACGACCGAGGCGGTGCCGGCGCGGGCTTCCATCATGAGCGCCGACTCATGTCATGTCATGCAATGCAGCCCTGAAAGCCGGCCTCGATCTTGTCCCGCGGCAGGTTGCGCCCGATGAACACGATGCGGCTCTCACGCTTCTCGCCCTCTCCCCAAGCGCGCTGGTGGTCGCCATCGAGGATCATGTGCACGCCCTGGAAGGCGAACCGCTCGTCATCGCCCTTGAATGAGAGGATGCCTTTGCAGCGCAGGATATTCGGCCCGTCCTTCTGCACGAGATCCTGCACCCAGGGGAAGAACTTGTCCGCATCAAGCGGCTGCTCGGTGCGGAGCGAGAGCGATTGCATCTCCTCGTCGTGATAATGCTTCAGCGACCCGCCCTCATGCCGATGGGCATGACCGTCGTGGTCGTGCGCATGATCGCCGTCATGCTCTTGGTGATGCCCATGACCGCCGTTTTCCAGAAACTCCGGCTCGATCTCCAGGATGCGGTCGAGGTCGAACGCGTTGCGGCCGAGAACCTCGGGTAGCGCGATCCGGCAACGCTCGGTCTTATGCAGCCTGGCATACGGGTTGATACCGCGGATGCGCCCTTCCAGCTCGTTCAGGTCAGCGGCGCCAACGAGATCGGTCTTGTTGAGCAGGATGACATCGGCAAAGGCGATCTGATTCTTCGCCTCGGGAGCATCTTTCAGCCGTTCCTGCAGCCACTTGGCATCGGCGATCGTCACGACAGCATCGAGCCTGGCCTTGCGCCCGATATTCTCGTCCATGAAGAACGTCTGCGCCACCGGGGCGGGATCGGCAAGGCCGGTGGTCTCGACAATGATGGCGTCGAATTTTCCCTTGCGCCGCATCAGCCCGTCGATGATGCGCACGAGGTCCCCACGCACGGTGCAGCAGATGCAACCGTTATTCATCTCGAACACCTCCTCCTCAGCGCCGACCACGAGATCGTTGTCAATGCCGATCTCGCCGAACTCGTTCACGATCACGGCGTATCGCTTGCCGTGCGGCTCCGAGAGAATGCGGTTGAGCAGGGTCGTCTTGCCGGCGCCGAGATAGCCGGTCAGCACGGTGACGGGGATCTTCTCCGACATGCATGGCTCCGTTTGGGCCCCGTATATAGGCATGCATCGCCGGATGCCATCCCGCTGAGACGCGGGTACGTCATTCCGGGCGCCAGGAAGTGCTGGCCCGGAATCACGTGCAAGATGATCCGAATTTCTTAGATTAGCTCATCAACCCGTTGGCAAGCTGCCGCAGGTTGTGGCGGACGAGATCGATATAGGTCGTCGCATCACCGCTCGCGTCGGTCAGCGCGTCGGAATAGAGCGTGCCGCCGACCTTGGCGCCGGTTTCGTCTGCGATCTGCCGCACCAGTCGCGGGTCCGTGACGTTCTCCAGAAACACCGCGGCAGCCTTCTGCTGTCTGACCGCGCTGATGATGGCGGCGACGTCCTTGGCGGACGCCTCGGCTTCCGTGGATACGCCCTGCGGAGCGGTGAAACGGATGCCATAGGCGCTCTCGAAATACCCGAAAGCGTTGTGGCTGGTGACGACACGGCGCCGCTCGGGCGGAACCTTGGCAAGCGTTTCCCGCACCTCGCGGTCAAGCGCGTCGAGCTTTGCGAGATAGGCCGCGGCATTCGCTTCATAGCCGGCCTTACCGGCGGGATCGATCGCGATCAGTGCATCACGGATATTGCCGACGTAAATCTTGCTGTTCGCAACCGACTGCCAGGCGTGCGGGTCCGCTCGCCCATGGTCATGGTCGTGGGCATCGGCTCGCTCGAGCGGCCTGATGCCGGCGGTTGCGACAACGATCGGGGCTTTGGTGCCGGAGGCCTTCACCAGCCGTTCCAGCCAACCCTCGAAGCCGAGCCCGTTGACGAATACGACCGCCGCATCCGCCACTTTTTTGGCATCGGCAGGCGATGGCGCATAGACATGGGCGTTGCCGTTCGGCCCAACGAGGGTTGCGATGTCGAGGCGGTCACCGCCGACATTCCGGACGAGATCGCCAAGAATGGAGAAGGTGGCGATGACCTTGAGCCTGCCGCCCGAAGCCCCTTGCCCGAAGGCGCGAGTCGATGCGCCAAGCCCAACCGCAAGCACGGATGCAGTGAGGGCCATTGTTTCTCGCCGCGTGGGCATGCCAGGTCTCCGTGGCAACCTCATGCCTCGAGATGGCGACCTGGAAAAAGCTGCCGCAGCAGACCGCCGACGCGGCCAAACAGCAGCGAGGCCACATAGAACGCGCCCGCGACCAGAATGACCGCCGGGCCGGACGCAACCCCAGCATGGAACGAAAGCAGCAGTCCGGCATAGCCCGAAACAATGCCGCTCACCGTCGCAATGGTGATCATCAGGGTGATGTCGCGCGCCCAGAATCGGCCGATGGCGGCCGGCAGCATCATGATCCCGACAGCGAGCAGCGTACCGAGCGCGTGAAACCCGCTTACCAGGGTGATCACAACGAGCGCCAGAAAGGCGAGATGCGCCGGGCCGCCGGCGCGACTCACCGAGCGCATGAATCCGGGGTCGACGCACTCGATCACCAACGGGCGGTAGATCAGCGCCAGCACCACAAGGCTGATGGTGGCGTTCGCCGCAATAAGCAGCAAGGTCTCGTCGTCAAGCGCGAGCACATTGCCGAACAGCACGTGCAGAAGGTCGACATTGGTGCCCTTGATCGAGACGATGGTCACGCCGAGCGCGAGCGAAAGCAGGTAGAATGTGGCGAGCGCCGCATCCTCCTTGAGTTCGGTCGCGCGCGCGACGAGACCGGTGAGCAGCGCAACGACAAATCCGGCAATCAAGCCGCCCGCTGTCATGGCAAACAAACTGAGACCGGAGAGCAGAAAGCCGACCGCAGCACCGGGCAGGATGGCGTGCGCCATGGCGTCGCCGACCAGGCTCATTCGCCGCAGCATCAGGAACACACCGATGGGACCGGCGCCCAGCGCGAGCGCGAGCGCGCCCGCGAGGGCGCGGCGCATGAACGCGAACTCAATGAACGGCGCAACGAAGAAGTCGTACGCGATCACGCTGCGCGCCCGCCTTACGCCACGACCTCGGCCACGCATTCGTGTGCGTGCTCGTCGAAGGCCTCGCACATTCGCCGTGCCAGCAGCAGGTTCTCCGGCGTAAGAACGCTCGGCGTGCGGCCCCAGGCAACCGGCTCGCGTGCGAGCAGCAGCGTCTCCGGAAAATTCGCCCGCACGAATTCGATGTCGTGCATGGCGGTGAGCACGGTGCGTTCCTCGCCGTGCCAGCGCTGCACCAGATCGAACAGATCGGCCGAGGTCTTGGCATCGACCGCATTGAACGGCTCGTCCAGCACGATGACCCGTGCGTCCTGCAGCAGGAGGCGCGCGAACAGCATGCGCTGCATCTGGCCGCCGGACAGGGTGGAAATGGCGCGATCCTCGAACCCGGTGAGGCCGACGGCGGCGATGGCCTGCTCGATAAAAGCGCGCGCCTTGCCACCGATGCCGCCGAACGCGCCCGTGCGGCGCCAAAGCCCCATGGCCACGAGATCGTAGACGTTGATCGGGAACGAGCGGTCGATCTCGGCCGCCTGCGGCAGGTAGGCGATGTCCTGGGGAGAAATCCCGTCGCGGTCAATGCGGCCCGCCAACGGCTTGAGCGCGCCGACAATGCCTTTGAACAACGTCGATTTGCCGGCGCCGTTGGGGCCCACTACCGCCACCAGCGCGCCAGCATTCACCTCGCCGTCGAGGTGGTGGACCGCGGGATGGCGGTCATAGCCAAGTGTGACGTTGCGAAACTGCAGGGCGCAGGCCATCAAGTCGCTCTCATCGCCCAGAGCACGGCCGCCCACAGCACCCCGATCAGGACGCCGCTCAGGAGAAGCCTCTCAACCACGGAGAGACGCAGAATCGACGGCGCGATCGAAGCCGGCGGATGTCCGCGCCCGGGGTGACCATGCTGGTGGGGAAATTGGGTGGGCATGATGGGATCGGCGCGTTGAAGCGGATTTTGTTATAATATAACATTTCCTGTTGTCCAGAGTGAGGCGGGGAGGATGCGGGGACTGCCCGTTCTGCGGGATGGCCCGGTGGTGGGCCGAGGTAGGTTCGGGCGAGACCCAAGCGCGCCCCCTGCGCGATGTTGGGTCTCGTGAAGAACTCGGTCCAACTACGGCTTTGGGGGGGTCCCAGTCAGGCCGAGCTTGGCAAAGAGCTGCAGATCGCGGTCGCGCTCCGGATTTGGCGTGGTGAGGAGCCTCGGTCCGTAGAAGATGGAATTGGCCCCGGCAAGGAAGCAGAGCGCCTGTGTCTCCTCGCTCATGTCCTCGCGCCCGGCGGAAAGCCGCACCATCGATCTCGGCAGCACGATGCGCGCGACCGCGACGGTACGGACGAAGTCGATCGGCTCAACGCATCCGGTGTGCGCCAGCGGCGTCCCTTCGACCCTGACCAGCATGTTGATCGGCACGCTCTCCGGATGCATGGGGAGATTTGCCAGCGTCACGATCAGTCCAGCGCGGTCATCGACGCTCTCGCCCATTCCAATGATGCCGCCGCAGCACACGTGAATGCCCGCGGCACGCACGTGCTCGAGCGTATCGAGGCGATCCTGGTAGACTCGCGTGCTGATGATGGACCCGTAGTAGTCAGGCGAGGTGTCGAGGTTGTGGTTATAGTAGTCGAGACCTGCGGTCTTCAGGCGCAGCGCCTGCGCGCGCGTGAGCATGCCGAGCGTCGCACAGCTTTCGAGGCCGAGCGCCTTGATGCGCTCAACCATGTCGCAGACCCGGTCAAGGTCGCGGTCCTTGGGCTCGCGCCAGGCCGCGCCCATGCAGAAGCGGCTCGCGCCGGCCTCCTTTGCCGCGCGCGCCTCCTCGACCACGGCCGCAAGCGGCATCAGCTTTTCCGCCTTCACGCCGGTGTCGAAATGAGCGCTCTGTGGACAATAGGCGCAGTCTTCCGGGCAGCCGCCGGTCTTGATCGACAGGAGCGTGGAAATCTGCACCTCGCTGGGATCGAAATGCGTCCGATGAATGCGCTGCGCGTGAAAGATCAGGTCCGGGAACGGCAGCGCGAAGAGCGAGCACACCTCCTCGCACGTCCAATCGTGGCGGACAGCGCCGAAGGCGGGTACAACGTTGCACCCGCTCTCAAGCAATGGGGCGCCGGACGAGGGCCATGGGGTGGGCGCGAGCCGAGGGTCCATGCCGCACCTTGGCGAGCAGCCCTTACAAATGCAACATTGCTGAGCTGAGTTGGGTTCGATGCTCGCAAAGGAGGTCAGAACATGCTGATTGAACCGGTATGGCTGCCGCTGCTCGCGGTTTGCGTCCTGGGCTTTGTCTGGCTGGTCGTGCTCTGGGGGTCGCGATATTTCGGACCGCTATAGGCGGCTGCATCCCTACTCGGCCGCAACCCGCGCTGCCGACGTAACTGGCTCAATCCTGGCCGCACAATACTTGAACTCCGGGATTTTGCCGAACGGGTCGAGCGCGGGATTGGTCAAAAGGTTCGCCGCCGCTTCCACGAAGGCAAACGGTATGAAGACGACGCCATCCGGGACGGCGTCGTCCTGGCGCACGGCAAGCTCGATCGAGCCGCGGCGGGTGGAGACCCGCACCAGGTCGCCGGGCTCGACCCCGAGACGGCCGAGAGTGCCGCGCGAGACGTTCGCGACCGCGGCCGGCTCCAATGCATCGAGCGTCGCCGCGCGCCGGCTCATGGCTCCCGTGTGCCAATGCTCGAGCTGCCGGCCGGTCGTGAGCACGAAAGGAAATTCGGCATCTGGCCGCTCGTCGGGCGGCAGGATCCTTGCCGGCACAAGCTTGCCGCGCCCGTCCTGGGTGGGAAAGCGGTCCGCAAACACTACGTCGCGGCCGGGCTTGTCCGGCGCGTCCGACGGATAGGTGACGGCACTCTCCTTCTCGACGCGGTCCCAGGCGATGTTGTCGAGAGCGGGCATCAAGGATGCCATCTCGGTGTAGATCTCGCTTGGATGGCGGTAGCTCCAATCGAGCCCAATGCGGCGAGCGATCTCCTGCGTGATCCACCAGTCAAGCTTCGCCTCGCCGGGCAGAGGAAGCGCGGCCCGCCCCATCTGCACCTGACGATTGGTATTGGTGACGGTCCCGTCCTTCTCCGGCCAGGCGGAGGCGGGCAGGATGACGTCGGCATGGAAGGCGGTCTCGGTGAGAAACAGATCCTGCACCACCAGATGCTCGAGATGCGCGAGCGCCTCGCGCGCATGATTGAGGTCGGGATCCGACATCGCGGGATTCTCGCCCAGGATGTACATGCCCTTGACCACGCCCGCGTGCACCGCCTGCATGATCTCGACCACGGTGAGGCCGCGCTTGGGATCGAGCTTAGTGCCCCAGGCTTTTTCCACGGCAGCGCGGATGGCCGGATTGTCGACCGACCGATAATCCGGGAAGAACATCGGGATGAGGCCGGCATCGGAGGCGCCCTGCACGTTGTTCTGGCCCCGCAACGGGTGCAGCCCGGTGCCGGGGCGCCCGACCTGACCGCAGATCAGCGCAAGCGCGATGAGGCAGCGCGCATTGTCGGTACCGTGGACATGCTGCGACACGCCCATTCCCCAGAATATGATGGCTGAGCGCGCACGCGCATAGCTGCGCGCGACCGCGCGCAGGGTCTCGACGGGGATGCCGCAGATGACCGCCATCTCCTCCGGCGTGAAATCCCTGATGTGCTCGGCAAAGGCTTTGAAATTGGCGGTCTGCGCCTCGACGTATTGCCGGTCGTAGAGGCCTTCGCTGACAATCACGTTGAGAATGCCGTTAAGCATCGCAACGTCGGTGCCGGGCTTGAACTGCAGCATGTGCGTGGCATGCCGTTTGAGCGCCTGCCCGCGTGGATCCATGACAATGAGCTGCGCGCCGCGCTTGGCGGCCTGCTTGAAGAAGGTCGCCGCAACTGGATGGTTCTCGGTGGGGTTGGCGCCGATGACAATAATGACGTCGGAATTCTTGCACTCGTTGAAGGTGGCGGTGACCGCCGCCGATCCTATCGTCTCCAGGAGCGCGGCGACGGAAGAGGCATGGCACAGGCGGGTGCAGTGATCGACATTGTTGGTGCCGAAACCGGCACGCACCAGCTTCTGAAACAGATAAGCCTCTTCGTTGGTGCATTTGGCGGACCCGAAGCCAGCGAGCGCCCGCGAACCATCGCGATCGCGAATTGTCCTGAGCCCGCTGGCAGCCCGATCAAGCGCCTCCTCCCAGGTCGCGGGCCGGAAGTGCGTCCACGGATTGGCCGGGTCGACCCGGTCATGCGCGTCCTTGCGCACACCATCCTTGCGGATCAGCGGCTCGGTGAGACGATGCGGGTGGTGCACGTAGTCGAAGCCGAAGCGGCCCTTGACGCAAAGCCGGTTCTGGTTCGCCGGCCCGTTCCGGCCGCTTACGTAAGCGAGCCGGTCGTCCTTGATGTGATAGGTGAGCTGGCACCCCACCCCGCAGTATGGACACACACTGTCCACCTCGCGGTCGGGATAGACGGTGCGCACATTGGCCTCGTCCAGCAAGGTGGCAGGCATCAGCGCGCCGGTCGGGCAGGCCTGCACGCACTCCCCGCAGGCCACGCAGGTGGAGGCCCCCATCGGGTCGTCGAAGTCGAACACGATCTTCTCCGCGAAGCCCCGGCCCGCCATGCCGATCACGTCATTGACCTGCACCTCGCGGCAGGCGCGCACGCACAGATTGCAGTGGATGCAGGCATCGAGATTGACCGCCATGGCGGGATGGCTGCGATCGGGCGAGGGTTGCCTGCGGCGCGGGAAGCGGCTCGCCGCGACCTGCTGGCGACCGGCCGTCTTCCAGAACTCGGATTGCGGATCGTGCGCAATCTCTTTCGGGGGCTGGTCAGTAACGAGGAGCTCGGTCACCATGCGGCGAGCGCTCCGGGCGCGCTCGCTCTGGGTATCGACCTTCATTCCGGGAGTGGGTGTCCGGATGCAGCTCGCCGCCAGCACGCGCTCGCCCTCGATCTCGACCATGCACACGCGGCAATTGCCGTCCGGGCGATATCCTGGCTTGGGCGAATAGCAGAGGTGCGGCAGCTTGATGTCGTAGCGTCGCGCAGTGCGGAAAATGGTCTCGCCCTCGGGAGCTTCGACCTCACGGCCGTCGAGGACAAAGCGAATAAGGTTCGCACCCTTGCCGTTGCTCGTACTCATTAGTTCACCTGTTGCGCATAAGATAATGAGCCCAGGATGTCATTGCATTATCACCAGGCGCCGAGCGGCTGATCGAGGTCCTCACGGAAATAGCGAAACACGCTGGCCATCGGGTTGGGCGCTGCCTGGCCCAGCCCACAGATCGAGGCATCCCGCATCGCCGCGGACAGCTCGTTCAACAACGCCTCGTCCCAGCTTGCGTTCGCCATCAGCATGACCGCCTTTTCCGTCCCAACCCGGCAGGGCGTGCACTGGCCACAGCTCTCGTCCTCGAAGAAGCGCATGAGGTTGAGCGCCACCGCCTTCATGTCGTCCTTGTCGGAGAGAACGACCACCGCGTGCGAGCCGACGAAGCAGCCGTGTGGCTCCAGAGTTCCGAAGTCGAGCGGCAGGTCGGCCATTGAAGCCGGCAAGATGCCGCCCGACGCGCCTCCGGGCAGATAGCCCTTGAAACGATGGCCGGAAAGCATGCCGCCGCAATATTCCTCGATCAGCTCGCGTGCGCTGACGCCTGCGGGCGCCAGCACCACGCCTGGCTTGTTGATGCGTCCCGATACGGAGAAGCTGCGCAGCCCCTTGCGCCCGCGGCGGCCGTGGGAGCCAAACCAGTCGGCCCCCTTCTCGACGATGTCACGCACCCAGTAGAGCGTCTCGACATTCTGCTCGAGGGTGGGCCGCCCAAACAGCCCGACCTGTGCCACATAGGGCGGGCGGTGACGCGGCAAGCCCCGCTTGCCTTCGATGGATTCGATCATCGCGGACTCTTCGCCGCAGATATAGGCGCCCGCACCGCGCCGCAGGTGAATGCGCGCCTCGCCGGCCATGCCCGCAGCCTCGACCTTCGCGAGCTCACCGGCCAGCATGAGCCGCACCTCGGGATATTCATCACGAATGTAGAGATAAATATCGCGCGCCTCGACCACCCAGGCGGCGATCAGCATGCCTTCAATGAAACGATGCGGATCGCGCTCGAGATAGTACCGGTCCTTGAAAGTTCCCGGCTCGCCTTCGTCTGCATTCACCGCCACAAGGCGAGGCGCGGGCTCCGCCCGCACGATGGACCATTTGCGTCCGGTCGGGAACCCCGCGCCGCCGAGCCCGCGCAGCCCGGCATCGCTGACCGCCTTGATCAGGTCGTCGCGCTTGCGTGTCCCCGACTGGCAGTCCTTCAGCAGCCGATAACCGCCGCTGCGCAGATAGACGTCGAGGGTCTGCTCCGTTGGGTACGGATGCGGGTGCGCGCCGTGGGCGACGGCGGCGGCGACACTGTCGTTGCTCGCATGCGTCAGCTGCAGATGGCCGACGGCACACACCGGAGCATGATCGCAGGCGCCCATGCACGGCGCACGCAACACCCTTACTTGCGGACCGAGCCTGCCCGGAAGCTCGCGCAGGAGATGCTCCGAGCCTGCCATGGCGCAGGAGAGCGAGTCGCAAACGCGGATGGTGACGGCGGGCGGGGGCGCTTCGCCCTCCTTCACGACATCGAAATGGGCATAGAAAGTCGCGACCTCGTATACCTCGGTCAAAGCGAGCTTCATCTCCTGCGCCAGTGCAGCAAGGTGTGCCGCAGAGAGGTGTCCGTACCGGTCCTGGATAAGATGCAGATGCTCGATGAGCAGGTCGCGCCGGCGCTCGCGCCCGCCGAGCAACGCGCGCACCTCATCGAGGGCGCGCGGATCAATCTGACGGCCCTTGGGCGTGCGCGGCGGCCGACGCCTGCCGCTTGCGGGCTTGTTATCGACCAGGGTCACGACGCCCTTTCCATCAGAACAACCCGACGATGCGCCCGTCCTCGCCCAGGTCGATGGAGTTCGCGGCAGGAACCTTCGGCAGGCCCGGCATGGTCATGATCTCCCCGCAAATGGCTACCACGAACTCGGCGCCGGCGGAAAGCCGCACCTCGCGCACGGGAATTACATGATCGGTCGGCGCGCCCTTCACGTCCGCATTGGTCGTGAAGCTGTATTGCGTCTTGGCGATGCAGACCGGGAGCTTGCCATAGCCCATCTGCTCGAACTGCGCGAGCTGCTCGCGCACCGGCCTCTCCGCCGCGATGTCCCTGGCACGATAGATTTCCTTGGCGATGGTGCGGATTTTCTCGATGAGCGGCATCTCGTCGGGGTAGAGCAGCTTGAGCTTGCTCCTGCCGCTGTCGGCCACCTTGACCACCGCGCGCGCAACATCGCCCGCGCCCTTGCCGCCTTCGGCCCAGTGATCGGCCATCAATGCCTCGACGCCGAGCCTGGCACAGGCAGCTTTCACCAGCGCCATCTCCGCCTCCGTATCGGCGCTGAAGCGGTTGATGGAGACCACAGGGACGATGCCGAATTTTTGTATGTTCTCGATGTGGCGCGCGAGATTGGCAATCCCGGCTTCCAGCGCCTGCAGGTTTTCGCGCTTGAGATCCTCCTTCTTGACGCCGCCATGCATTTTCAGGGCGCGAATGGTGGCAACCAGCACGGCGCAATCGGGCGCCAACCCGGTCTTGCGGCACTTGATGTCGAGGAATTTCTCGCCACCGAGATCGGAGCCGAAGCCGCACTCGGTGACGACGTAGTCGCAGAGCTTTAATGCCGTGGTGGTGGCGAGCACGGAGTTGCAGCCGTGCGCGATATTGGCGAATGGCCCGCCGTGAACGAAGGCAGGAGTGCCTTCGAGCGTCTGGACCAGATTCGGAGCCAGCGCATCCTTCAACAGCGCCGCCATCGGGCCCTCGGCCTTGAGCTCGCCCGCGCGTACCGGCTTGCGCTCGCGCGAGTAGCCTATGACGATGTTGGAGAGGCGCCTGCGCAGGTCGGCGAGATCAGTGGCGAGACAGAAGATCGCCATAACCTCCGAGGCGACCGTGATGTCAAAGCCGGCCTCGCGCGGGAACCCGTTGGCGACGCCGCCGAGCGAGCAAACGATCGACCGCAGCGCGCGGTCATTCATGTCGAGTGCGCGTCGCCAGGTGATGCGGCGCGAATCGAGCGCAGGCGGATTACCCCAGTAGATGTGATTGTCGATCAAGGCCGCGAGCAGATTGTTGGCGGTGCCAATGGCATGCAGATCGCCGGTGAAATGGAGATTGATATCCTCCATGGGCACCACCTGGGCATAGCCGCCGCCGGCGGCGCCGCCCTTCATGCCGAAACAGGGGCCGAGCGAAGGCTCTCGGATGCAAAGCATCGCCTTCTTGCCGATGTGATTGAGCGCATCGGTGAGGCCGACCGTGGTCGTCGTTTTGCCTTCGCCCGCCGGCGTGGGCGTGATCGCGGAAACGAGTATAAGCTTGCCGTTGGGCCGGCTCTTGAGCGACTTGATGAAATTCATCGATAGCTTGGCCTTGTAGTGGCCATAGGGTTCGAGATTCTCCGGGGCAATGCCCAACTTCTCGCGCGCGATCTCCATGATCGGGCGCATCCTGGCGGCCTGCGCGATCTCGATGTCCGACCTCGGATTGGCATGCTGCGCGGCCAGGATGGGTGCTTTCGCTGCGGTGGCGGTGGTCGGATTCATGCGAGCCTCTTGCCGGGGGTGAGCTTTGCTGTGCCGGCGAACTCGCCGGCGGCGATCTTCGGAGCATCGGAAGGCTGCACGCGCATCACTCTGATGCGGCCATCGGCGCAGACGACGGTGAAACCTTCGGCGTCTACTTGCACGACCTCGCCCATCTTGCCGGCGATTCCTTTCGGATCCTTGGCTGGCAAAGGCCTGGCCTCGAAAATCTTGACTGTCCTGCCATCGAGCGTCGTCCAGGCGCCGGGGGCCGGATTGCAGCCGCGGATCAGCCGGTCGATCTGCACCCAGGGCTTGCCCCAGTCGATGCGGGCATTGTCCGCTCCGCAGCGTCCCTCATATGAGGCCTGGGCATCGTCTTGCTTGATGCGCGGCGCCTTGCCCGCCTTGACGAGATCGACGGCCTCCAGCATGGCCTCCACCCCCATCGGGAAGAGGCGGTCAAAATAGACGCTGCCGAGGCTGTCGCTCGGGCCGATATGCGTCTTCTTCTGCAGGAGAATGTCACCAGTATCGAGACCGTTGTCCGGCCAGAAGATGGAAAGGCCGGTCTCGCTATCGCCCTGAATGATCGGCCAGTTGATGGCACTCGGTCCGCGATAACGCGGCAGCAGCGACGGGTGATATTGAATCGAGCCTCTGGTCGGAATGTTGAGAAACTCCTCCGGCACGAACAGCGTCACGAAGGCCATGACCTGAAGGTCGGGCGTGAGGGCGCGGAATTCGTCCCACACTTCCGGCTTGCGGTAGGAGGCAGGCTGATACACCGGCAGCTTGGCCGCGAGCGCAGCTTCCTTGAGCGGATCGGCCTTCGCGCCCGCCTTCTCCGGGGCGACGTAGACGGCAATCACGTCCTCACCGCGCTTGAGCAGCGCCTCGAGCACCGCCTTGCCGAAAGCCTGCTGCCCATGCACCACAATACGCATTCGGTATCCTCAATCATCGCGACCGTCGTGACGCGGGCATCCAGTAGTCCGCGACGGTTAGTGGGTCCCCGCTTGCGCCGGGACGATTATTGGCTAGGCCGCCTCGGCGCGCGCTCCTTTGTCCGTCGCGCTGACCGCGCCGGAAGCCTTGATCTCGGCAATTTCTTTCTCGGTGAAGCGCAGCTCCTTGTGCAGGATCTCGTCGGTGTGCTCGCCCAGAAGCGGCGCGCGCTTCACCTCGGTGATGGAATCCGACATCTTCACCGGATTGCCGACGGTAAGATACTTGCCTCGCACGGGGTGATCGACCTCAACCACCGTTCCCGTCTTGCGCAGCGACGGCTCCTCGGCAATCTCCTTCATGGAGAGAATGGGACCAACGGGGATGTCGCGCGCGTTG
>Ga0306924_10001051_pt1 | contig 24707 bp, 24 predicted proteins | sample sta12Can44000111_FD_203756 | JGI IMG/M metagenome (GOLD analysis project Ga0306924, IMG submission 203756) | Lab enrichment of tropical soil microbial communities from Luquillo Experimental Forest, Puerto Rico - statanox.12C.anox.44.000.111 (v2)... | ecosystem: Environmental > Terrestrial >...
AATACGTAGGCAAGGCACTAAATATCCACAACCCGGGCGACCTTGCAGGCAGCTACGCGGCGGCCGGTGCGGGTGGTGCCGTCGCTGCCGGTGCCGGCGGCGTTCAGCTGCAGAATGCGAAGGGCGTCATTCTGCAACTCAGCGGCCCGAAGGTGGGCGCAGAAGTGTCAGCGGCCGTCGGCGGCGTTACCATCACGATGCGATGACAGAGTTTCAGGGAGCCGCGCTTCGCGGCTCCCGACCTGTCACCGCTTTCCTTCGACGACGATCTCGACGAGATAAGGTCGATTGGCCGCAACCGCGCGCGCCAGCGCCGGTGCGATCTCGTCGACCTTCTCGACCCTGACGCCCTCGACGCCCATGCCGGCGGCCAGATGCACAAAATCAAGCTCCGGTGCGGTCAGATCCATGTTCTGATAGGGATGCTGGGTGCCGGCTTCGAAGTTCTGTCGCCAGACGTCCACGTTGTGCTTGAGAATGCGATACTGGCGGTTTGACAGGATCACGAACACGATTGCCAGCTTGTGATGCGCCGCGGTCCAAAGCGCCTGGATGCTGTACATCGCCGAACCGTCGCCGGAGATGGCGACGACCGGCCGGCCTGGCATCGCGATCTTGACCCCGATTGCGCCGGGCAAACCCTGGCCGATGCCGCCGCCACGCCCGCCGAAGTAATCACCGAAACGGCGATAGTCGAACGCGCGGGCCAGGTCGAGGCTTGCCGTGATGCTTTCGTCCACGATGACGGCATCGCCGGGCAGGCCGCGCCTGAGTTCGGCCGTCACGCGCGGCATCGCAGCCGGCTCGCGGCTCCAGCTCTTCTCCACGCGCGACCGGTACGCCTCTCCTTCGCGTTCGCGCAGTTCGGCAAGCGCCTGGTTGCGGCGCTGTGCGGCAGCCTTGAATTCCGCCGTCGCCCGCGCGCGCACCGCATCGGCCAGCGAGACCAGGCTGCTTGCCAAGCCGCCGACGATGCCCGCGTCAAGACGTTGATTGAACGCCAGGCGCGCGTGCGATTCCTCGATCTGGGCAATGACCGCGCCTGGGGGGAAATGGCTGCCAGCAGCGTACCAGATGTCCTCGAAGAACGGTCCGCCCAACAGCAGCACGAGATCGGCATCCCCGAGCGCTTTGCGAAGTTGGGCCGCATCGCCCGGCAAGGACTGGCGGTAATTCGGGTGACCGGTCGGAAAAGATGCATGGTGCCGCAGTCCCTTGGACCAGACCGAGGCGCCGATCGTCTCCGCAAGCGCGACGAGGACGTCGCCCGCGCCCGATCGCGCGACGTCATCGCCGGCAACGATTGCGGGACTTGCCGAATTCAGCAGCAGCGAAGCGACTTCCTCGATGCCTTCGGGATCGGCCTGCGGGGAACGCCACAATTTGGCCGGAGCGATGGCCTCGACCGAGGTCTCCTGCTCCATGACGTCGATTGGCAGTGAAACGAAGACCGGACCGCGCGGTTGGTCGGTCGCTACCTTGAAGGCGCGTCGCAGAATCGGAGCGATCTCGTCCGCCCGCTCGACCTGCACGCTCCACTTGCAGACCGGCTCCGCCATCGCGACCAGATCATGGCTCAGCAGGGGATTGGCGAGCCGCATGCGCGTATCCTGCTGGCCGGCCGTCACCACGAGCGGCGAATTGGCTTTGAGCGCGCCGTATAGCGCGCCGATCGCGTTCCCCAGTCCCGGGGCGACGTGGAGATTGGCGAAGGCGGCGCGGCCGGTCGCCTGCGCGTAGAAGCTGGCCGCACTGATCGCGACGCCCTCATGCAGGGCCATCACATATTCGATTTGCGGATAGGCCGGCAGGCTGTCGAGCAGCGGCGTTTCCGTGGTGCCGGGATTGCCGAAGATGTGGCGCACCCCGTGCAATACGAGAGACTCCATCAGCACACGACGCCCGCGCATTCTGCCGTCCCTCAATAGCTGCGCGCGCGCGCCAGCCGGTCGGCGTGAAAATTGGCATCGCCGAACAGCTCCTCGCAGACACGCGCGCGCTTCATGAAGAAGCCGATGTCGAACTGGTCAGTCATGCCCATGCCGCCATGCATCTGCACGCCCTCCTGCACGGCGCGCGTCGCGGTCGTGCCTGCTCGTGCCTTTGCCACCGAGACGGCGGACGCCGCACTCTCCAAATCGCCGTCTAGCGCTTGCTGCGCCTTCAGCACCGCCGCGCGGGTGATCTCGATATCGATATAGAGCTGGGCGGCGCGGTGCTGCAGCGCCTGGAATTCGCCGATCGGCCGGCCGAACTGCTTGCGCTCCTTCAGGTAAGCAACGGTGCGGCCGAACACCTCTTCGCTCAATCCCACCATTTCGGAAGCGACGGCGGCGCGGCCGATATTGAGCACGCCCTCGAGCAAGGCAAAGCCCTGGTCGACCTCGCCCAGCACATTGTCGGCATTGACCTCGACATTGTTGAAATCGATCCGCGCCGCATTGTGAGAATCGACCATCACGGTGCGCTCGGTTGCGATGCCCCGCGTAGCCGGATTGACCAAAAACAGCGTTAATCCATCGCGCTCGCCGGCGGCTCCCGAACTACGGGCGGCCACGATCAGGAGATCGGCAAAATGGCCATCGACCACGAAGGCCTTCGAGCCCTTGAGCCTGAAGCCATTGCCGGAACGACTGGCCTGGAGGGCGGTCTGCAGCGGGCGGTGCTTGGTGCCCTCGTCGACCGCAAGGGCAGCCAGGAGCTGGCCCGCCGAAATCTTCGGCAGATACTCCGATTGCTGCGCACTACTGCCACCGCGCGACAAGGCGGACGCGGCGAGCACCGCCGTCGACAGAAATGGCGAGGGCATCAGCGTTCGGCCGATTTCCTCCATCACGACGCCCGCTTCCACGCAGCCGAGCCCGCTGCCGCCGAATTTTTCCGGCACCAGCAGACCGGCAAACCCCAGCTCGGCAAAGCTCTTCCAGAGTTCGCGCGAGAAACCGGCGGCATCTTTGGAGTCGCGCAGATGCCGCAGATGCGACACCGGCGCCTTGTCGCTGATCAGGCCGCGCGCGCTGTCGCGCAGCATGGATTGTTCTTCGGTGAGGACGAGGGCCATGGGCGGGTTCCGGTTCTTGTCGTTACAAGTGCGTTTCGCGGGGCGTCCTTCCACGGCGCATCGCCGCGGAATGACGGTCGAACGGCTCAGGCCCCCGGCAGATCGAGAATGCGCTTGGCGACAATGCCGAGCATCACCTCACTGGTGCCGCCCTCGATCGAGTTCGCCTTGGTGCGCAGCCATGCACGCGGCCGCGCGCCGCCTCTCGATCGCTCGCTCTCCCATTCCAGCGCGTCAATGCCGCCCGCCGACATCAGGATCTCGTAGCGGCGCTTGTTCAACTCGGTGCCGTAATATTTCATCGCCGACGAGAATGCCGGATGGCCTTGGCCCGCTTTCGCCAGATCGACCATGCGTTCGGCGGCAGCCGTGAGCGCCGCCTCATCGATCTCGAAGCTCGCGATCTGCCCCCGCAGGATCGGATCTTCCAGCCGGCCCTGTTCATCGGAGCCGATTGAATCGGCGGCAACCTGACCGAGCGGACGCCCGACCCCGCGCTCGCCCATGCCCGAAATCATCGCGCGCTCATGCTGCAACAGGTATTTTGCAACATCCCAGCCGCGGTTGATCTGGCCGACGATATGGGCCTTGGGCACGCGAACGTTGTCGAAGAAGGTTTCGCAAAACGGCGAACGGCCGGAGATCAGGAGGATCGGCTTTGTCGACACGCCCTTCGAGGCCATGTCGAACAGGATGAAGCTGATACCGTCATGTTTCTTTGCCGCGGGATCGGTGCGCACCAGGCAAAAAATCCAGTCGGCGTAATTGGCATAGGATGTCCAGATCTTCTGCCCGTTGATGATGAAGTCGTCGCCGTCGCTTTCGGCGCGCGTTTGCAGCGAGGCGAGATCGGAACCGGCATTGGGCTCGGAATAGCCCTGGCACCAGCGGATGAGGCCCGCCGTGATCTTCGGCAGATGTTCCTTCTTTTGCGCCTCGGTGCCGTATTTCAGCAGCGCCGGGCCGAGCATCGAAATGCCGAAAGAGGTCAAAGGCTGGCGCGCGCCGATCGCCGACATTTCCTGGCGCACGATCTTCGCCTCTTCGCCGTCGAGGCCGCCGCCGCCATATTCCTTCGGCCAATGCGGCACGGTCCAGCCCTTGTCGCGCATCCGCTCGAACCAGACGCGCTGAGGTTCGGAGGAGAATTTGGTGTTGCGGCCGCCCCAGAAGGTGTCTTCGTCTGAGGTCATGGGCTTGCGCATTTCGCTCGGGCAATTGGCCTCCAGCCAGGCGCGGGCCTCGCTGCGGAATTTTTCCAGATCGGGCATTGGTGGCGTTTCCACTGTATGAGATCGCTGGATCGAACTTAGCCCGTGCACCACGGATTTCAATACATCCATGCGCCATCAAGGCCCCGCGGCGAGTGGCCATCGCCTTCGATCCGGTGTATTTCGAAAAGAACGAGCTGAAAAGAAAGAGGAAACAAAGATGCGCCTGAAGCTGCTTTCGCCTGGCGAAATGAACCCCGACCAGAAGGCTACCTATGACGAAGCGATTGCCGGCAAGCGCGGCTCGGCGCCGCCGCCGATGATGGCCTGGCTCAACAGCCCGGAAATGGCTCGTCACGCCACCCGTCTGGGCGAGGTCGTGCGCTTTGGCACGGTCTTCCCGGCCAAGCTGTCCGAAATCGCGATCCTGGTCACGGCGCGGCACTGGACCTCGCATTACGAGTGGTACGCCCATAGGCGGCTGGCGCTGAAGGGCGGCATGGATCCGAAGATCATCGACGCCATCCGTGACCGCCGCACGCCCGACTTTGACGATCCGAAGGGGGCGATGATCTACGATGTAGCCAAGGCGCTGCATGAGGGCCACACCCTGCCCAAGCCACTTTATGAGGCGGCCGTCGAATTGCTCAGCATGCGCGGACTGGTCGAGGTCATCGGACTCTGCGGCTACTACACCATGGTGTCGATGACGCTGAACACCTTCGAATTTGACTTGCCGGACGGGCAGGTGTCGGAGCTTGCCTAGCAGCCATGAATGCTGACTTGCCTGCAATTCGCGCAATCCAGATTCTTCGTGTGTGAGTGGGAACTTCCAGTCTTGGGACCGAGTAACGCGGCTGTTACATAGATGTGTAAATAACTGACGGACTGAAACATCCGTTGCGGAACTATCTCGCTGCCAGAACGGACACGTATCCTGAACGCCGATGTGCTGCAAAAAACCACTGGTAGGAGCGCCCTACTGAAGGGCCTCGGCGTCGTCGTCAGCATTGCCATCACCGTGGCGGCGGTATTCGTGCTGTTCCACGCACTCAAGAGGGCCGACTTCGACAAGGTACTCGCCGTTATCAGAGACACGAACCCCGGTCTGATCGCCCTGGCGCTGCTGCTGGTGGCTATCTCGTACCTAAGCCTGACTTTTTACGATCTGTTTGCGCTTCGCACGATCGGGCGTATCGACATACCCTACCTGATCGCAGCTCTTGCAAGTTTTACCAGCTATCCGATCGCGCACGGAATTGGCGCGGTGGCACTGATCGCGCCGCTCATCCGCTATCGAATCTATTCACACCATGGGCTCAGTGCCTTCGACGTGGTCAACATCAGCTTTCTGACCGGGCTTACTTTCTGGTTGGGCAACCTGTCGGCGCTGGGGCTCAGCGTGCTTTGGGAACCCAGTTCGATCGACATGATCGACTTTCTGCCGACGACGGACAATCGCGCCGCGGCGGTCCTGCTGCTTGCCGGGGTTGTCTGCTTCCTGGTCTGGAGCTGGCGCTCCACGGGACGCATTGGAACCGCACGCTGGGCCGTGAGGTTACCCTCCGGACCAATGGTCTTGCTGCAGATCGGACTTGGAATTGTCGATCTCGGCGCCGCGGCGCTTGCAATGTACGTGTTAATTCCAGCCGACATGAACATCGGCTTGTTCCGGGCGATTGCGGTTTTCATCGCCGCAATATTACTGGGTTTCGCGAGCCATGCGCCGGCGGGTCTCGGGGCATTCGACGCGACAATACTGATCGGGCTCGGTGATCAGGACAGGGAAGAACCGCTGATTGCGGCTCTGCTGATATTCCGATTCTTGTATCACCTGCTGCCCTTTGTGCTGGCCCTCGCTCTGTTCGGCGCTGTAGAGGGATGGCGGAGCTTGCGCGCGAGGGTCTAAGCCCACATCGGCGGAGGGCGCGGAACCGTTTTGGGAAACCCTAGTGTCCCGAATCCGAAGTTCGTACCATTGTGCAGCAGGTTCCTCTGCGAACTTCGGATTCGGAAGGACACTAGAAACATATAATTCTAGTGTGGTTTTGGTTCGGAAGTTCTCTTGACAGGCTCGCAGCAAAATGAAGAGAACTTCCGAACCACCACACTAGCGTTTCCCGATCGACCCGTAGTCCGGCGCCCGTGTCACGCATAAGTTCCAGCCGTGCAAACGGAGAACCGCCATGACCAATAACCCGCCCGTCAGTGCCGGCACGCGCATCGGGCATGTCCATCTGAAGGTCGCCGATCTCGATCGCGCGCTTTCGTTCTATTGCGGCGTGCTTGGCTTCGAGCTGATGCAGCGCATGGGCTCCGGCGCCGCGTTCATTTCCGCCGGCGGCTATCACCATCACATCGGCCTGAACACCTGGGAAAGCAAGGACGGCCATCCCCCGCCGCCGGGAACCACGGGGCTCTATCACACCGCGATTCTCTATCCGACCCGCCCCGCGCTGGCGGACGCGCTTCATCGGGTCCTGAGCGCCGGCATCCCGCTCGACGGCGCCAGCGATCACGGCGTGAGCGAAGCGCTCTATTTGCGCGATCCCGACGAGAACGGCGTCGAGCTTTATCGCGACCGACCCAGGGAAGAATGGCCGCGAAACGCGGACGGGTCGCTCGCCATGTTCACGCGCCGGCTCGACCTCGAGGATTTGCTGCGCGCCAGGCAGGTGTGATTGTCGCCCGTCGTTGCGAGGCCCGCCCGCCAATCATGATCAGGGCCGCCGCCACCAGCTCAAGCGCAATACAGCCATAGAATGGCAGCGTATAGCTTCCCGAGAGATCGCGCAGGACGCCGATCGCGCCGGGTCCGAAAGCAAAGGTGACTTGGTTGATCGCGGTGATCAGGCTGATCAAAACGCCAAAGGCGCGTGGTTCAAACTCGCGCTGAACGATCAGCGAGGGCAGCGTGATCACATTGCCCACCGAGAAGCCGAATACCGCGCAGGCGGCGATCAAGAGCCATGCATCGTGAAAGTTGATGACGACCGCAAGCGCGGCCGCTTGGCTGACGAACGATAGCGCCGACGCCAGCCGTTGGTTGAGCCGGTCGATCACGCTGGAAAACAGCACACGTCCGACCACCGCCATTGCGCTCAGCAGGGCGACAGCGACCGCAGCACTTGCCCGACCGATCAGCGGATCGAGGAACGAGATCAGGTGAACGATGAAGCCGACCTGGGCGAACAGCACCAGCGCAAATGCGATCGAGACCGAAAGAAAGCCGATATCGCGGAACGCATGGGCGCGGATTTGCGCCGCCGACTTGACGCCTTCGGCCGTAACGGCTGCGCCTGCCGCATGAAGCGGTGGCTGCCCGACGAAGAGGAGGATGGCGGGAGCTGCCAGCGCGACCGTGACCACCGCGGAAACCATCATGCCCCCGTAAAATCCGAACTGGCCGATCGCGATCACGAGTAGCGGCACGCCGGCGATGCCGCCGAAGCTCGCCCCGTTCAGCGCAAGGCTGATCGCCATTCCGCGCCGATGATCGAACCAGAGGCTCAGCGTATTGACGATGATAGCAAGACTGGTGCCGGCCCAGCCGAAGGCAAGCAGAGCGTTCGCAAGATAGAGCTGCCAGGGTGAGCTGACTTGGCCGAGCGATGCGGCCGCGACCGCCGTCGCCAAGACGCCCGCCATAAGGCACAAGCGCGGGCCGAACCTTTTGATCGCCTCCGCAACGAAGATGACGAGCAAGGCGCCGAACAAATAGAAGAAAGTGGTCGCACCCGAGATCAAAGACGCCGGCCAGCCGTATTGCCGGTGCAATTCGGCGAGATAGATGCTCTGGCCATAGAAGCCGAAAGCCCAGGCGAACGTCGCCACCAGGAAGCAGACCGCGACGATCCGCCAACCCTCGTAGCGGATGGAGGTCTCATCACACGGCATGTTCGATGGTTTCAAGTTGCTCGTTACCTTGAGGCTCGGCCATGATGATATAAGCATGAGCGGGATCGCATGCCGGAAGATTCGACCGTCACCGAAGTGTCAGCAGATGGCATCAGCGTCGTGCACGACAACATTCAGACTTAAGGGATTACAGTCTTAGCAAACGACGACGCCACCCGATTTCCGGAATTGCGGACGGGAGGATTCGAGTAACTGTCAGCTTTACCTTCAAAAGCCGACATCAAGGCCGCCGCTGGTGCTCAGTTCACCCCGTACTTTGCGAACCCGTCGGCGATCGTGGCATTGATCGCTTTCGCGGCGGCGATGTCGGCATCACCTCCGGCCTGATCGCCTTTCTTCTGCTTGGCAAGGCCCCGACCGTATAGGGATGCCGCCATCCTGGGATCGAGTTTCAGTGCCGCGTCATAGTCAGCGATGGCCTCATCGAGGCGATTTTGTCTGAGGTAAACGAAGCCACGGCTGCCCAAATAGCCGGGATCACTCGGAGCCAGCCGGATGGCGGCGTCACAGTCCGCAAGGGCGAGCGGCAGGTCGCGGTTGGCCGTCGCGCGGAGCCAGCAGCGATTGTAGTAGGCGAGGACATGCTTCGGATCGACCTCGATGGCCTTGCTGTAATCGGCGAGGGCGCGGTCGATATCGCCCTTCTCCCTGAAGACGAGGCCGCGATTGTTGTAGGCGACGGCAAATTTCGGATCGATGGCGATGGCCTTGTCGTAATCGGCAATGGCGCGGTCGAGGTCGCCCTTTTTGCTCCAGGCATTGCCGCGATCGTAGTAAGCGAGGAGATGCTTCGGATCGAGCTCGATTGCCTTGTCGTAGTCGGCGATGGCGCGGTCGAGATCGCCCTTGCTCTCAAGGACGAGGCCGCGATTGGTGTAGGCACGGACGTATTTCGGATCGACCTCGATCGCCTTGGTATAATCGGCAAGGGCGCTGCCGAGATCGCCCTTGCTCTCAAAGACGAGGCCGCGATTGTTGTAGGCATCGGCAAATTTCGGATTGATCTCGATCGCCTTGGTGAAATCGGCGAAGGCGCGGTCGGGATCGCTTTTGTCGTTCAAGACGAGGCCGCGATTGTTGTAGGCGCCGGCGACTTTCGGATCGATGGCGATGGCCTTGGTGAAATCAGCGAGGGCGCGGTCGAGATCGCCCTTGTTCCGATATTCGACGCCACGGTTGGCGTAGGACACCGCATCACGCGGATTTTGACGGATGGCCTGGTCGCAAGCCTGGATCGCAGCATCGCCGCTTAGCCTGGCGCAGTCATGCAGCGCATCGGCCAATGCTGCGCCGGATGATCCGATCAACAAATACGAAAGAACCGCCAAATATGCCTTGAACATGGCTAGTGCCCACTTTCCGAAGTTCGTGATACATCGCAGCACCCACCTTCACGAACTTCGGAAAGCTAAGGGCACTAGCAAACTTACTGATGCTAGTGCCGCTTTTCTATTTGAAGTTCCTGGGTCGAATTCGCCGCTTGTGATGCAGGAACTTCAAATAGGCGGCACTAACCCCAGCACGTGCGCGCTGCCAGACGGCGTTTCGCGCGCTCGCCCGTCACCAAATCCCGCCCGATCAAAGTCGTCACCGACCCAATAAAAACATAGGGCCGAGATTCCCGCCAGTGCGGGAACCGTCATAAAACCTTAGCACTCTCCGCCGAATGCGGCCGCGCGCTGTCGCGCTTGAGGCATTCGAGAGGCCGTCCCTTGATCTAGATCAACAACCCCGTTTCAGACAGTTTTAGCTCCTCGGCAGGATATCGCATCACGAACTGCACGGGCCAGTTCTGCGAGACACCGCCGTTTCCTAAAAACCGGTACCGCCCCGCAGATGAGGAGAAGTCAACCAACCGACCTTGCAACAACCATCGTGGAGAGACGCCATGGCAGCCAATCTCACCTCTGTTGTAATGCAATTTCTGACTCCCGAAGTCGTCGGCCAGATCGCTTCATTTCTGGGAATAGACAAAGCCGCAGCCCAGAAAGCGGCAGCAGGCACAGTTCCGGCGCTGCTGGCGGGTCTGTCTGATCTCGTCGCAAGCCCTGCCGGAACCGGTCAACTTTCCAAGCTGTTGTCTCAGCAACAAGCCGGTTCTCCCGCGGATCTCCTGCGTAACACGGGCGCCCAGGGACTTGCAGAGACCGGATCGAGCATGCTGTCCGGCTTGTTCGGCGGCCGAACAATGGATGCCATGGGCCAGGCGGTCGGCAAGTTTACGGGTGCCGGCGACAGCGGCGGCAAACTGCTGCTCAGCGTGCTCGGTCCAATCGTGCTTGGCGCCTTGGGTCAGCACCAGCGCAACGCGGGTCTCGACGCAAACGGCCTCACATCGCTGCTCCGCTCGCAGAAGGACCAAATCGTTGCCGCGATTCCGCCGGGTCTTGCGAACCAGCTTGGGGCTGCGGGTCTGATCGACAAGATTGCAGACGCTCCTGGACGCCTCAGCACGGCGGCGGCCAACACCGCACTCCTCAACAGGACCACGCAATGGCCCTATTGGCTCGGCGCCCTTATCGTGTTGGGCGGTCTTGCCTGGTACGCGACCGAAAGGCCGGGTCAACAGACCGTCGCTGAGGCCCCCAGCACGATGCAATCTCCGGCGCGAACCGTGGGTGTTGCACCGCCGGATATGACCGTTGATGGGGTGAACCTGGCCAGCCAGATCAACTCTTCCGTCAACACCTTGAAGTCCGCGCTACCCGGCATCACGGATGTAGCCAGCGCGCAGGCCGCGTTGCCCAAGATCAACGAGGCCGTTGCACAGTTGAACGATATCAGCGCGCGGGCGGCAAAGCTTTCTCCGGAAGGACGAAGCGCGCTCGCCAAGCTTATCGTCGTCGTGAGACCTTCAATCAACCAGATGTGCGACAAGGTCATCGCAACTCCCGGCGTCGAGGCCGTCGCGAAGCCGGCTATCGATGATCTTCAGGCTAAACTGGATACGCTCGCGCGAGTATGAACCTTGCGCAAAGCCCGCGCGGTCTGCCGACCGCGCGGAATTGTCCGGATGAGGTGAAAGGCTTCGCCGATCGGCCGCGACAGTAGACGCGGTTGCATCGGCGGCGCGCTGGTTGGCGCACTCCAGCTCAACCAAACAGGCGAGAATTGGAGGTTGCCTTGAAGCTCGACAGGCACGCGGATCGCTTTTTTACCGGAAAAGCATGGCGGGTCGGGACGGCGGCACTCCTGATCTGGACGACAATTTTCGAACCAATCAGTGCACAAACTCCAACTCCGCAACCGCCCGCCGCTGACCAACCACCCACCGCCCAGGCGCCGGCGAAGGTCTACGCACTTTCGGACCTCGAGTACCTTCTCGGCCCGGTTGCACTGTATCCGGATCCTCTTCTGACGTTGATGCTTCAGGCCAGCGCTTTCCCGCTACAAATCGTCGAAGCGGACCAATGGATCACCGACAATCAGGAGGCCGTGCAAAAAGGAGACTTCTCGGAGGTCGACCGCCGGTCGTGGGATTCCTCGGTGCAGGCGCTGACGCGCTTTCCAGACGTCATAGCAATGCTCGCCGATCATCTCGACTGGACCGAGACATTGGGCATCGCATTTTCGTCGCAGGCGGAAGACGTCGCCAACGTGATCCAGCTGCTGCGCGCAAAGGCTGAAGACGCCGGCAATCTGAAATCAACCCCGCAACAGGTGGTCACATCACGCGACGAAGGCGGAGCAAGAGTCATTTATATCGCGCCGGCTGATCCCGAGAGGATCTACGTGCCGACTTACGATTCTTCGGCAGTGTTCAGCGGCGCCGTCACGAACGCCCTTTTCTTCGGGGCGGGTGTCCTCGTTGGTTCGGCCTGGAACAATCGCTGGGGATGGAACAATCGCAGGTGGAATCAAATCTGGATCAATCCACCCGTTTGGCGCCCGCCTCCGCCGAATTGGCGCCCACCACTTCGTCCCGGCGCTCGGCCGCCCGGGATCTGGCGCCCGGATCGCCCTGGCAGCAATCGCCCCGACCGGCCAAGCCTGCGACCACCCGGAGGTCGGCCCGGAGGAGGTCGGCCTGAACGTCCCGGTACGGGTCGTCCCGAACGACCGGGCGCAGGTCGACCTGAACGGCCCGGTGCGGGACGTCCCGAGCGACCGGGCGCAGGTCGTCCCGAGCGGCCCGGCAGGGGACGTCCGGAGCGACCAACTGCGGGTCGTCCGGAACGGCCGGCAGCCCGTCCGGAACGACCACGCAATGCACGGCCGGAAAGGCCTGCGGCTCGCCCGCAGCGATCTCAGCGGCGGCAGGAATCGCGACCGCAGAGAAGGCCGCAACAGGAAACGCGCAATCGCCGAGCGAACAGGCCGCAACAGCAGGCGCGCCCACAGCAACGTGCCCGTCCGCAACAGCAAGCAAGGCCGCGGTCGGAAGCTCGATCGTCGCGCGGCGGTGGGGGTTCGCAGCAACGCTCCCGCCCGCAGAGAACGCGGTCTCAAGGCGGAGGGAATTAAGGGCAAAGCGATCGCGGCAGGAGGAACGTCAAATCCGCTCCACTAGATAGTCGGCTCCGGAAATTCCTGGTCGCACCGACAATCGAGCCGGTTGCGAAAATCACCGCGGAATTGGCGCCCGTGAGCGCTTGCGCTGCCGAGCCGCGCCACGTTGGCTTTCACGCGGGCATCATTGGCGATTTCTTCCGTCGCGGTTACGTCGATCATCGGCCCTTCTTGCTACTTGCGGTTCGACCGCGAGAATACCAGAATCAGATTGTTGTCTGGCATCTCGACGACCTCGCGTAAGGCAAGGCCGTTGCCATGCCCGAGCTTTTCGAGATCGGCCGTGTCGCGCACGCCCCATTCGGGATCGCTTTCGCGCAGGCTTGCGTCAAATACGGCATTGGAGAGCGCGGTATGCTTGCCGTCGCGCTTGAAGGGTCCATAAAGCAACAGGTGGCCGTCGCACCTAAGATAGCGCGCGGCGCCCGCGAAAAGACCCTCGGCGACGTTCCATGGCGCGATGTGGATGACATTGGCGCAGAACACCGCCAGCAGCGCGGTCGGGCCGCCGCCGTTGTGCATCTCCTCGCACCAGGCCAGATCGGTCAGATCGAGCTTGAGTGGCGTCCTGAGATTTGAAAGGCCAGCATGGGCGCGCCAGGCGGCGATGCTTGCGAGATGCCTTTCGTTGAAATCGCTCGGCCACCAGGTGATATCGGGACACTGGCGTGCGAAGTAGACCGCGTGTTGGCCGGTGCCGCTGCCAGCTTCCAACAAGTCTCCCGATTTCCCGGCCAGGTATCTTTGCAGGACCGACCATATCGGCTCACGGTTGCGATGGAATGCCGCCGCGTCCAGTCGGCCATCCGCCTCGACCGGCCGCCCGTCCCTGCCAAATTCGACCACGTAGTCCGCCATCAGCGGCTTCAATCCCGCGCCCGTGGAAACCTGCGCCCTTTTGGGGTACGCTGCGACACATCTTAGCCCTTTGTCGCAACGGTTACACTCTTCATTGCCTTCCATTGGGCTTTATGCTTCTAGAGCAACGATACTGCACCTCCGGAAACATCTTGGTCGCCAATTCCCACCTCAATCCCGTCTCCTTGCTCGCGCTTGCGCTCACAATTGGCGTGGCCGCGAGCCCTCTCCGCGCGCAAGCGGGCGCGGCCGAGGGGCAAAAACTCGCCTTTGATCGCGGCAAGGGCAACTGCCTGACCTGCCACGTTATCAAGGGCGGCGATCTTGCCGGAACGATCGGGCCTCCGCTGCAGGGCATCGGCACGAAGTACAATCGGAGCGATCTCGTCGCCATTCTCAGCGACGAGTCCCTGCGCAATCCTCAGACGCTGATGCCGCCGTTCGGACGAAACCGGATTTTGACCGAGCAGGAGATCAACGCCATCGTTGATTTCCTGCAGACGTTGTGACGGCGGTCTTCTGGAGACTTGGGAATGACGACAGACAACCGCCTCTCCACGACGCGCCGCCTGATCCTGAAGGCAGCTGGCCTGGTCGCCTTGATCGGGCCGGACCCTCTTTCCTTCAGCCTCACCCCCGCGTTGGCTTCAGCCGGCGACAAATATCCGGAAGACGCCTTCAGGCAGAAGAACGACGCGGAAGCAATCAAGATGCTCTACGGAAGGACGGCGGAGCCTTCCGACAAGGTCAAGCTGGATGCGCCGGAAATCGCCGAGAATGGCGCGGTGGTGCCGGTCTCGGTCACGACCACGCTTCCCGGCGTGACTTCGATCTCGTTCTTTGCCAGTGAAAATCCGAACGCACTGGCTGCCTCCTATGTCATTGCCGAAGGCACGCTGCCGAGTGTCGCCAATCGGCTCAAGCTGGCGAGAACCTGCAATGTGACCGCGATCGTCGAATCCGGGGGCAAACTTTTCAGCGCAACCAAGGAAGTCAAGGTCACCGTCGGCGGCTGCGGCGGCTGATGCGCCGGGCCGGATCATGTGCAAACCATAAGTCAGCGGGAACAGCTCAATGGCATCAACCATCCGCGTGCGCGCGATTTCCAACGGCGAACTCACCGAGGTGCAGACATTGATCCAGCACCCGATGGACTCCGGCCTTGTTAAGGATGCGCAAGGTGCGGTGATTCCGGCGCACTTCATCCAGCGACTGACTTTCGAGCACGGCGACAGGAAAGTTTTCGTGGCCGACTGGGGCCCGGCCGTCTCCAAGGACCCTTATGTCAAGTTCAGCTTCAGGGGTGCCAACAAGGGCGACGACATCAAGATCAGCTGGGTCGACAACAAGGGCGCGGCCGACACGATCACTGCAAAGATCCAGTAGCCATGCGCGCGCGAGGTGTCATCCAGCTTGCATTGCTTGCTTTCCTTGCGTTGGCCGCGTTGATGGTTGCGGTGCCACCTGTGCGCGCCGTCGACGCGCAAGGTCCCGCGGCGGACGCGAAGGCGTTCCGCGACTACTTCGTCAGCAAATTCCCGAAGGTGAAGCTGGAGGATTTCGTCAACGGTCCCTATTCGATGAATGAGGATATGCGCCGGCAATGGGAGGAGAAGGAACAATTCCCGCCCTACGAGTTTGCGCTGGAAACCGGCAGGGAAATGTTTTCGAAGCCGTTTGGGAACGGCAAGACCTATGCGGATTGCTTTCCGAACGGCGGCATCGGCATCCGCCAGAACTATCCCTATTTCGACGCGAAGGAGGGCAAGGTCGTCACACTGGAACTCGCCTTGAACCGCTGCCGCGAGGTCAACGGCGAGGCGCCCTATTCCTATCTGAAGGACGAGATGGCCTCGCTCACCGCTTATATGGCCTTTACCTCGCGCGGCAAACCCTTCGACATCAAGATCCCCGACGACCCCCGCGCGCTGGCGGCTTACGAGAACGGCAAGCGCTACTTCTACACACGGCGCGGGCAGCTCAATTTCTCCTGCGCCGGTTGCCATGTCCAGGCGCCGGGCGAGCGCCTTCGCGCCGAAATCCTGGCGCCCGCGCTCGGCATCCTCAACGCGTTGCCGATCTATCGTTCCGAATGGAGCGGCATGGGCACCACAAGCCGACGCTTCATCACCTGCAACAGCCAGACCCGCGCGGTACCGCTCGAGCCGCAATCCGACGAATATCGCAATCTCGAATATTATCTGTCCTACATGAGCAACGGGCTACCGATCTCGGGTCCGGGAGCGCGACCATGAACGGGACGACGGGAATGATAAGCATGGCGTTGCTGGCGGCAGGGTTGCTTACCTCGAGCATGCCCGCCGTTGCCGCATCTGAGGCCGATTTCAAGGCCGCCTTTGCCGCCGCCGAGGCTGCCGAGAAGGAGGCAGGAGGCTTGCGCAATCAATGGACCACGACCGAATCGGCGCTTGCTGCCGCAAAGAAGGCGGCGGCAGTCGGCGACTTCGATTCCGCGACTGCCTCGGCGAAGGAAGCCGAGGCCCTGGCGAGGGCTTCGGTCTTCCAGGCAACCAGCGAGAAGGAACGCTGGAGAGACTTGGAAATTCATTAATAGTGACGTGACCGGATCGCCGGGGTCCCATCAGGGCAACATCGCGATGAGCATCCGACGGCGGGATTTTCTCAAGGGTTCGGGTGCCGCCGTCGTCTTCGGCGCAACCTCGGCTCGCGCGCGCGCCGCCGAGAGCCCAAGCATCTACGAGATCGAACGCTTCGGTGACGCGCGCATCCTGCATATCACCGACACGCACGCGCAGCTGCAGCCGGTCTTTTTCCGCGAGCCCAGTGCCAATATCGGCATCGGCGAAATGTTGGGCAGGCCGCCGCACCTCGTCGGCGACGCCTTTCTTGCCCATTTTGCCATTCGCCCCGACAGCGCCGACGCCTATGCCTTTACTTTCATCGATTTTGAAAAATCGGCACAACGCTTCGGCAAGCTCGGCGGCTTCGCGCACCTCAAGACCTTGATCGATCACCTGCGCAACGACGTCGGACAGGGACGATCATTGTTGCTCGACGGCGGCGATCTCTGGCAGGGCACCGGGCTCGCCAACACCCTGCAGGGCGCCGACATGGTGGAAGCCGCCAACCTGCTCGGCATCGAGGCGATGACCGGCCATTGGGAATTCACCTATGGTGAGACGGCGCTGCGCGCCAATCTCGAGCGCTTCAAGGGCGAGTTTTTGGCGCAAAACGTCTTTCTTACCGAGGAAGCCGCCTTCAACGATGCCAAGGCGTTCGACCCGCCGTCGGGCCGCGTGTTCAAACCGGCGACCATCAAGGAGATCGGCGGCTACCGGGTCGCCATCATCGGCCAGGCCTTCCCCTATGTGCCGATCGCGCACCCGAAGCGCTTCACGCCGGACTGGACTTTCGGTGTTCGCGAGGAGGAACTGCAAAAGCTGGTCGACGCGCTGCGCCGTAACGACAAGGTGGATGCGGTGCTGCTGCTGTCGCATAACGGCATGGACGTCGACCTCAAGCTTGCCCGCCGCGTTACGGGCATCGACGTCATCCTCGGCGGCCACACCCATGATGCCGTGCCGCAGCCGCTCGCCGTCACCAATGCGGGCGGCAAGACCCTTGTCACCAATGCCGGCTCGAACGGTAAATTCCTGGGCGTGCTCGATCTTGCCCTTGCCAAGGGCCAGGTCGCCGATTTCCGCTACCGCCTGCTGCCGGTCTATTCGGAACTGCTGAAACCCGATTCCACAATGCTTGCGCTGGTCGACAGGCTGCACGCGACGCATTCGAAATCATGGAACGACAAGATCGCCACTGCCGATGCGTTGCTGTATCGCCGCGGTAATTTCTCCGGCCCGATGGACCAGCTCATCTGCGACGCCTTGCGCCGCGAGCTTAACGCCGAGATCGCGCTGTCACCGGGCTTTCGCTGGGGCACCACGGTGCTTGCCGGCCAGCCGCTGACCATTGAGGAGGTGCTCTCCGAGACCGCGATCACATATCCGGAGACGTATCTGCAAACGATGACCGGCAGCCAGATCAAGGACCTGCTGGAAGACGTCTGCGATAATCTGTTCAATGCTGATCCCTACTACCAGCAGGGGGGCGACATGGTCCGCGTCGGCGGTCTTTCCTACGCCTGCGCACCTGCCGAGAGCATTGGCAGGCGAATTTCAGAGCTGAGGCTCGGTGACGGGAGCCTGCTCGAAGCCGAAAAGCACTACAAGGTCGCAGGCTGGGCCTCCGTCAACAAGCAGGAGGGTACGCCGATCTGGGACGTGGTCGCAAACCATCTTCGCTCCGGAGGGTTCACGGGAACACGTGCCAGCGGCGTGGCCTTGAAGGGCGTCGAGGGCAACCCAGGTATCGCGGAACAGGGATGAGCCCTGGCCTCGCATCGCTTCTGACAATCACAAGCAGATTGAATGCCTGATGCCATCGGCGAAAAGTGATATACTGCGCCCTCAGAGGAGATTTATGATGTTACGTCATCTGGCGACTGCCATCCTGGTGTCAATCGCTTTTGCCTCGCCGGGCGTTGCAGCCGAGGGCAAGGCGCACCGCGTTGCCATTCAGATCGACCAGAACGATCCGCAGGTCATCAACCAGGCGCTCAACAACGCCGCCCACGTGATCGACTATTACCGGACCAGGAACGAGGACGTCGACATCGAGATCGTCGTCTATGGACCCGGACTCCACATGCTGCGGGCCGATACCTCGTCCGTGCAGGATCGACTCAAGAGCCTCAAGGACATGGTATTCCCTGGCAAGATACAGTTCTCGGCCTGCAACAACACCAAGCAAAGCATGGAGAAGGCTGAGGGCCACGCCATCTCAATCGTGCCGGAAGCAACCATCGTGCCGTCCGGCGTGGTGCGCCTGATGGAATTGCAGGAGCAGGGCTTCAGTTATGTCCGGCCCTGATGTATCGGCACTTGAAATTATTTGCAGGGGTAATTGAGCATGATCTTTCGTCAACTCTTCGAGAGCGTTTCCGGCACTTACAGTTATCTGCTGGCGAGCCGAGCCGGCGGAGAAGCGCTGATCCTCGATCCCGTGCTCGAAAAGGTCGACCGCTACTGCCAGTTGCTGCGCGAGCTCGATCTCAAGCTGGTCAAAGCCGTCGATACGCATCTGCACGCCGACCATGTCACCGGTCTCGGGGCGCTGCGCGACCGCACGCACTGCATCACCATCATGGGCGAGCAGAGCAAGGCCGACGTGGTATCGATGCGGGTTTCCGATGCCGACAAGGTTACGATCGAGGGCCTGTCGCTCGACGTGATGTACACGCCGGGTCACACCGACGATTCCTACAGTTTCCTGATGGGCGACCGCGTCTTCACCGGCGACACCTTGTTAATTCGGGGTACCGGCCGCACCGATTTCCAGAACGGCAGCGCGCGCGCCCAGTATGATTCGATTTTCAACCGGCTGTTGAAACTGCCAGATGAGACGCTGGTGTATCCGGCGCACGACTACAAGGGCGACACCGTCTCTACCATCGGCGAGGAGAAGCGGTACAACCCGCGCCTGCAGGTGCGTTCGATTGAGGAATATGTCCAGCTGATGGACAATCTCAAGCTGCCCAACCCGAAGATGATGGATGTGGCCGTGCCCGCCAACATGCATGTCGGCCTGCACCAGGAAGAGCTCGACAAGCAGGGGCTCTCGCTGACGGCGCGCGCGGCGATCGACAGCATTGGCCGACCCGACATCCTGCTGGTGGACCTGCGCGAAAGCGGCGAGCGCGCCAAGCACGGCATGCTGGCCGGGGCGTTGCATGCGCCCTATCCCGCAATCGAGGAAAGCCTCAAGCCCGGTGGCGTGCTGCGCGAGGTGGCGGCCGCGAGCGGCCGCCGCATCGTTTTCTTCTGCGCGTTCGGCGAGCGTTCGGCGATGGCCGTTGCGGCGGCGAGGGAAGCGGGGCTCGTCAACACCGCTCACATCGCCGGCGGAATGGATGCGTGGAAGAAGGCCGGCGGGCCGGTGCTTCGCGGCTGATGGCATCCCGGCAACGCCTTTCGGGGGACGACATGGGCGACACCGACAAGGAGAAAAAACCTCAAGCGAAGACCGAGGACAAAAAGAAAAGGCCACCTCCGCCGCGCGACGAGGACCAAGACGACGAGGTCGGCGATATCGCAACCCCCGAACCCGACCGTTACGGCACCGACGACGAGCCGCTTTGAGAGATGTCGGCCTCATCCTGAGCGAGCATTGCCGACGGCAAGCGTCGCCGATTTCGGCCGAACGAGCGACCGCGGTTTGACCTCATCCGCGAGGGCTGCCATGCAGCGGCGCTGATAGACAAACCGCCGCCCCTCGACGATAGTCCGTCGCCCTCCATTCGGAACCGCTATACACGATGGCCGACGTCCTCGCCGCACCGCAACAAGCCAAAACCGACAACAGGATACGCACCCTTTCGCTGATCTCGACGGCGCACTGGGTCAGCCATTTCCATATGTTCGCGCTGCCGATGCTGTTTCCGTTCCTCAAGGCTCAGCTCGGCGTCAGCTATATCGAGCTCGGCTTCGCGCTGACCGTGTTTGGCGTCGTCTCTGCGCTGACCCAGGTCCCGCTCGGCTATATCGTCGACCATGTGGGCGCCCGCAAGATTTTGCTGATCGGCCTCGGTATCGGCGGTTGTGCATTCATCTTGCTCGGTCTGCACCTGAGCTATTCGTGGCTGATCGCAAGCGCCGTGCTGCTCGGAATCGCCAACAGCGTCTACCATCCCTCCGACTATGCGATCCTGTCCGCCCACATGGACGAATCGCGAATGGGCCGCGCCTTTGCGATTCACACCTTCGCTGGCTTTCTCGGCGGCGCGGTGGCACCTGCGGTCGTCGCCGCGCTCGTCACCACGGTCGGCGGCCTTGGCGCGCTGGTCGCTGTGGGCGCCGTCGGACCGCTGGCCGCGCTCTTGCTCGTGGTGTGTGGCGTGCCGGATGCCGGGGCAAGACACCGCGGGGCCGCCGGGCGGAACGCTCCGCAACAAAGCATCGTTACGCCGCTCCTGATCGTGCTGACGGTCTTCTTCACGCTGCTCGGTCTCTCCAATTCAGGTATCGGGAATTTTGGCGTGGTCGCGCTGATGAGCGGCTATGGAACCTCGTTCTCGACAGCTAATCTCGCGCTGACCGCATTTCTCGGGGCGAGTGCCGTGGGCGTGCTGGCAGGCGGTCTCCTGGCCGACCGCACGCACCGCCACGGCCAGGTCGCCGCCGCCTGCTTTGCCGCCAACGCCGTCGTCGTGCTGATGATCGCGGTTGCGACGCTGCCGACGTTGCTGCTGGTTGCCGCGATGACGGTTGCGGGCTTCCTCGGCGGCGTGATCGCCCCCTCGCGCGACATGATGGTGCGCAACGCCGCGCCCCCTCACGCGGCGGGACGCGCGTTCGGCATCGTTTCCACCGGCTTCAATTTCAGCGCTATCGCCAGTCCGCTGCTGTTCGGCTGGATCATGGATCAGAACAGGCCGCACTGGGTTTTCGGCATGTCCGCGGCCTTCATGGTCCTCACCGTGCTGCTGATATTTTTCACCGACCGCGGCACGCGTGGTCGCGCGGCTGAGTTCGAGCCAGTGTCCCGAATCCGAAGTTCGTAACATATTGCGGCGGACTCTCATCCGAACTTCGGATTCGAAAGGACACTCGGAATTTATGATTCTAGTGTGGTTTTGGTTCGGAAGTTCTCTCGACGGACTCGCAGCAAAAATGAAGAGAACTTCCGAACCACCACACTAGGGCCAAACTTGCAATAGCCGATGACGTCGGAGGGGCGCCGATCTCTCTATAGCTCGTGTGACGCAACTCCATCGTCCTTGCAGGCCGCAAGAAAGAACGCGACGGCCTGCGCCACGTGCGTGTCGACCTCGGCGTCCAGCTCGTTGAGATCCACCTCGAACAGCGCCTGAAACAGGACAGGCACGGCGACAAGATCAAGGAACCGCCGCGCTGTCGTTGCAAGGCGCTCTGGCGCGAAGGCTGGCAGCGATCGAAGCTCGTCGGACTGCGTCACCTGGCCGAGCAGGCGGACCCCAAGTTCGGTGCTGAGATCGCGCGCCCTCCGCCTCACGGTATGTGCCAGATCAGGGAAGCGGCGCGCTTCCGCTATGGCCAGGCGCATCAGCGCAATCCTTTCGCTGTCCATGCCCCAATGCAGGAGCGTACTCGCGGCATTCGTGAGGCGCTCCTCGATGTTTGCGCCGGTTGGCACCTCAGCCTTGAACTCCGCGATGCTGGAAAGCACGTCGTGCATCACCACTGCCGTGAACAGCGCCCGCTTGTCGGAAAAACGGGCATAGATCGTCGGCTTTCCCGAACGCGCGACCTCGGCGATCTCGTCAATGCTCGCACCCTCAAATCCGCGCTCCAGGAACACCTTGCGCGCCGCAGCCCGGATGCGCGTATCAACTTCGCCGGCAAGTTCCTTTGGCGGGCGGCCAAAGCGCACCGCGGCGCGCTTTGGCTTCGCCCCCGGTAACTTCTTCAAATTACTTCTGGTTTTCATCGCGATTGATCCGGGTTCCGTGCCGCCTGACGTGGCGGATCAACTCAAATCTAAGCCGATCACATCCTCTTGTAAATAGAACGGAACAGTTTCGTTCCTATTGACAGGCCGGATCGGCAAGTTTATCTCATAACGAAACGATGTAGTTTCGTTCTGATCCGAGGCGTCTCGAAAGGCCTCGCCCGACAGCAGGAGCGGCAACCATGTTCGAAAACAATTTTTTGGAACGCCACGAACTGGTGCAGGAGTTCGAAAGTCCACAATCTGCTCCCGCCTCATCTGAGCCCGGCATCAGGCCGAACAAGCCTGACATCGTCGCGCGGGTCCCGTCGCCGCGGCAAAGTCCGGCTGCCAAACAGCCGGCCCCTCAGCCACAGGCCGTCGCAACAGAGCGCCGGCTCGGCTTTCTGTACCGTCGCCCCGTCGTCTCCGCTGTCGGCGCTGTCCTTCTCGCCTCGGTGATGGCGGGCGGCTACCTGTACCTGGACTATGCGAGGCACTTCGTGTCGACCGACGACGCCTTCATCGCGGCGCGGCAGTCCACGCTCGCCCCGAAAGTGGCCGGCTATATCACCGCTGTCCCCGTTACCGACAACGAACACATCGTCGCCGGCCAGGTGGTTGCCCGCCTCGATGACCGCGACTATCGGGTCGCGCTCGCGCAGGCAAAGGCACAGGTTGCGGCCGCGCAGGCCAGCATCGAGAATGTCGACGCCCAGCTCGATGTGCAACAGGCGCAGATTGCCGCCAACCAGGCGCAGGTGGACCAGGCGCAGGCGGCGCTGGTATTCGCTCAGCAGCAGGCTGCGCGCTACCAGCACCTGGAGCAAACCGGCTACGGTACCGTTCAGACCTCCGAGCAGTACACTTCGCAACTGCATCAGCAGCAGGCTGCGCTGTTGAGCGCGCAGGCAACTCTCAATCTGGCGCAGCGGCAGGTCGAGGCGCTGAAAGCGCAGCGCAAGAGCGCGGCTGCGAGCCTCGCGCAGGCACAGGCCCAACGCGACCAGGCGGAGCTCAATCTGTCCTATACGATCGTGACCGCCGCCCAGCCGGGGCGTGTCGTCAACCTTTCGGCCGCTGTTGGCCAATTCGCGCAACCAGGCACGAACCTGACAATGTTTGTGCCTGATGAAACCTGGGTCACGGCGAACTACAAGGAGATCCAGCTCAACCAGATGCGGCCCAAACAGGCGGTGACGCTGAAGATCGACGCCTATCCCGGACGCATAATCCGCGGCCACGTCGAGAGCGTTCAACCCGGATCAGGCACCGCGTTCTCGCTGCTGCCGGCGCAGAACGCCACTGGCAACTACGTCAAGATCGTGCAGCGCGTACCGGTCAAGATCGTCATGGACAATCCGCCGACCGATGTCGCGCTCGGCCCCGGCATGTCGGTGGTCCCGACCGTGCGGATCAATCCTTCGCCTTCGCTCGCCGAGCGCCTGGGGAGGTTGCTGTGAGTGCCGCTGCGATCGAAGCCAATGGCTTTGCCACTCCGAGGGCTGCTGCCGCCAACCCCTGGCTGATTGCCATCGTCGTCGCGCTGGCAAGTTTCATGGAGGTGCTCGACACCACCATCGCCAACGTGGCGCTGCCCTACATCGCCGGCGGAATGGGGGTGAGCGCGGATGAAGCGTCCTGGGTGGTGACCACCTATCTGGTCTCCAACGCCATCATCCTGACCGCCTCCAGCTTCCTGGCCCGTATGTTCGGCCGCAAGACCTTTTTCCTCATCTGCCTCGGGCTTTTCACCCTGAGCTCGGTGCTATGCGGGTTTGCCCCCAATCTGGATGCGCTCTTGCTGTTTCGCATCCTGCAAGGCCTCGGCGGCGGCGGCATGGTGCCGGTCGCGCAATCGATCCTGGCCGATGCGTTCCCGCCTGCGAAGCGCGGCCAGGCCTTTGCGGTGTTCGGCGTTGCCGTGGTGGTCGCGCCCGTGGTCGGGCCGACCCTTGGCGGCTGGATATCCGACAATATCTCCTGGCAGTGGTGCTTTCTGATCAACGGGCCGGTCGGCCTGCTCGCGATCGGCCTCATCTCGACGATCCTGAGTGAGCCCGCGACCGCGCGCGCAAAGGGCGAGCTGCAGCAGCAAGGCGGTTTCGACCTTGTCGGTTTCCTGCTGGTTGCGACGTTCCTGGGCGCGCTTGAGCTCGTGCTCGACCGCGGCCTTGAGGATGACTGGTTCGCCTCCTCCTTTATCGTTACCTTCGCGGTCATCTCAGCGCTGGCGTTCGTCCTGATGATCCCGTGGGAGATGACGCGCCGCAATCCGATGATCGACCTTCGGATGGTGGCAAGCCGCCAGTTCGGCGCCTCCTTCCTGGTGATGCTGGCAACCGGAGCCATCCTGCTCGCGACCACCCAGTTTCTGCCGCAACTTGTGCAGCAGGATTTCGGCTACACCGCGACCTGGGCGGGCCTGGTACTCTCGCCCGGCGGCGTGGTCACCATGGCAATGATGTTCGTCGTCGGCCGTTCTGCAAACAAGGTGCAACCCAAATACCTCATCATCGCCGGCGCCATTATTATCGCGCTCTCGATGTATGGCATGACCAACGTCTACGGCGATCTCGGCTTCTGGTTCATGGCACGCTCGCGCATGCTGCTCGGTGTCGGCCTGCCGCTGATCTTCGTGCCGA
>Ga0306924_10001052_pt1 | contig 24670 bp, 18 predicted proteins | sample sta12Can44000111_FD_203756 | JGI IMG/M metagenome (GOLD analysis project Ga0306924, IMG submission 203756) | Lab enrichment of tropical soil microbial communities from Luquillo Experimental Forest, Puerto Rico - statanox.12C.anox.44.000.111 (v2)... | ecosystem: Environmental > Terrestrial >...
GACCCGATGGCACCTGCTTCCCTCGCACCCACCGCCCTGACGCTTGACGTCCCTGGCGCGCGCTTGTACTACGAAGTGCGCGGGAAGGGGCCGCTGGTGGTGCTGGTCGGTGCGCCGATGGACGCCAGGTCGTTCGGTCCGCTGGCCGAACTGCTCGCCGGCGACTACACCGTGCTCACCACCGACCCCCGGGGCATCAACCGCAGCCCGGTCGACGACCCCGGCCAGGACTCGACCCCGGAGATGCGGGCCGACGACCTCTCCCGGCTCGTGGCCCACCTCGACGCCGGCCCGGCCGCGGTCCTCGGCTCCAGCGGGGGCGCGGTGAGTGCGCTGGCCCTCGTCCAGGCCCATCCCGGGCAGGTCCGCACCGTCATCGCCCATGAGCCTCCGCTGATCGAACTGCTTCCCGACCGCGCCGAACGCCACGCCGGGAACGAGGACGTCATCGCCAAGTGGCTCGCGGGTGACCACGTCGGGTCCTGGGCGGCGTTCCTGGACAACGCCGACATTCACCTGCCCGAGGGCGTGTTCGAGGCGGTATTCGCGGCGGAACCGGACCCGCAGGCGATTGCGGACACGACGTACCAGAACACGCGCATGTTGCGCCCGACCACGCACTTCGTGCCCGATATCGCCGCCCTGCGCTCGACGGCCACCCGGGTCGTGGTCGGCATCGGCGAGGGCTCCGCGGGCCAGGTCTGCGACCGTACGTCGAGGGCACTCTGCGCGGCACTCGGCCTCGAGCCCACGGTGTTCCCCGGCGGGCACACCGGGTTCGCCGAGGATCCGGCCGGGTTTGCCGTCCGGCTGCGTTCGGTCCTGCGGGCGGGCTGACCCGCCCGGCACGACAACGAAAGAGAAATCGCTGTCCGATTATTAACCTCACCCTAACTTTTCGCCTATCTATTCGAGATTGACGATAATTGCTGGCAATTCGAGGGTTTCTACGCTATCATATTCGAAGAACAATCTTCTTACCGAACGGATGTGGTTCATGCCTTCGGTGCCGGCTCCCGCGGACCCCGGGTGGGACGAGGATCCCGCCCGGCCGGACCGCGACCCGATGACCGCCGGGGAGCGGGAGGCGTGGCTGGACCGGCTGTGCGAGCGGGACGACGACCCGTTCGATGACCCCCAGGAGTACTGGGACCCCGCAGCCTGCGCGCCGCCGCCCGGCCAGGACGAGCTGACCGCCGAGGAGCTGGCCGGGATGGGTGAGGCCGCCGCCGATGAGATGCTCGCCCTGGATGCCGCCAGCACGGGACGGCGTGGTCCCGGCCACGCCGGCTCGGCCCGGATCTTCCCGGGCGAGTCGGCCAGCCGGGCCGCCGGGTTCGGCACTGGGATGGCGTGGGATGTGACCCCGGGCTGCGCCCAGCTGGCCGTGGCCGCCGATGCCGCGGTGAGTGGCGACTCAGCTGACCGGTTTGACGGGGTGGCCGATCATGAGCTGATCGGGCTGGTGTGCTCCTGGGACCGGGCCGAGGCCCACGCTGCGGCCCGCAAGCTGGTCGCGGTCGCGGAGGTGTTCCGCCGAAACCCCGAGGACGGGTTCGAGCCGAAGCCGGGGCAGATGCCCTTGGTGGTGCACGAGTTCACCCGTGACCAGCTGGCCTTCGCCCTGGGCGAGTCCCGTTACCAGGCCGACGCGCTGCTGGTGCTGGCGTGGCACTTGGCCACCCGGCTGGGCGCGACGCTGGACGCGCTGCGGGATGGGACCATCACCCGGCGCAAGGCCGAGCTGATCGTCTGGGCCACCCAGCACCTGGACGGCGACGAGGTCCGGAAGGTGGAGGCGAAGGTCCTGGGCCGGGCCGGGCGATTGACCCCGGGTAGCCTGCGCGCCGCCGTCGCCCGCGCGGTGATGGAGGTCGCGCCGGACAAGGCCAGGAAACGGCGGGAAGAGGCGGCCCGGGACGCGCGGGTGCAGCGGTGGGCCGAGGACTCCGGCAACGCGGCCCTGATGGGGCGGGAGCTGCCGCCGGATGAGGTGCTGGCCGCGGACCAGCGGATCACCTGGTGGGCCGGGGAGCTGAAGCAGGCCGGGCTGGACGGCAGCATGGACGAGCTCCGCGCCCGCGCCTACCTCGACCTGCTGCTCGGCCAGGACTCCCGCCCCGGCCCTCCCCAGACCACGGACACCGCTGGCCAGCCTTCTGGCGCGGCCCCCTCCCCCGGCGCGGCAGGCGGGTTCGTCGGCCGGGTCACGCTGACCGTCCCGCTGGGCACCGCGGCCGGCCTCGCGGACCGGCCCGGCGAGCTGGCCGGCCAGGGCCCGGTCGACCCGTGGCTGGCCCGGGACCTGGCCGCCGCGGCCGCGCGGAACCCGAAGACGACGTGGTGCGTGACCGTGACCGACGAGCACGGCCACGCCGTCGGGCACGGCTGCGCCCGGCCCGAACCCAGGAGTCACAGGAACCGCGCCGGGCCCGGCCCGCCGCCGGGTGCCGGGTTCTCCTTCACCCCGGCCAGCCGGGACGGCCCGCCCGGCGGCTACGGCACCTGGCGGCTGCGCACCCCGGGACCCGGGCCGGACCTGATCGTCGCGCTCGACACCCTCGCCACCCACGACTGCGAGCACCGGTACGAAGCCCGGGGCCACGACCCCGGGACCAGGCTCCGGCACCTGTCCCAGGTCCGGCACGCCACCTGCACCAGCCCGGTCTGCTGCCGGCCCGCCGGCCAGTGCGACTTTGAGCACAATACGCCGCACGAGGCGGGCGGACGCACTTGCCTGTGCAATGGCGGCCCAAAGTGCCGGCATGATCATCGGCTCAAGCAGCAGCCCGGGTGGAACGTCGATCAGCTCCCCAACGGAACCTTCCGGTGGACCACCCCGTCCGGGCGCAGCTACGACACCGAACCCACCCGGTACCCCATCTAGTGCGTTGGGGCCGCGTGACCGGCCCGGCCCTGGTCCGGCGCGCGGACGGCAGCGGCACGTCGCCGGGCCGCTGCCGTCCAGGCTGGGACCTGCTACTTCTTCCCCTTCTTCTTCCCCTTCTTCTTGCCCTTCTTGCTCTTCTTGGCCACGCGTCTCACCCCGCTTCCCGACCCGGCAGGTCAACGAAATGTTGACCAGGCGTCAACGTATCATTGACCGGCATCAGCTGTCGACTACGCTGTGATGATGGCCTCCAAGAGCCCGGTCAAGCGGATCGTCGCCGCACTCAGCGCTCTCGACGCCGCCGACGGGCCGATCAGCCGGCTCGACGCCGCCCGGCGCCTGCGAGAAGCGGCAGAGGAGCTGGAGGCCGCCCAGGTCGACGCCGCCCGCAAGACCGGAGCCACGTGGAACGAGATCGGCGCGTGCTACGGACTCACCAAGCAAGGTGCCCAGCAATGCTTCCGAGCCGCCCGCAACCAGGCCAAGGCCGCGACCGCGGCGGCAGGAAGCAACAATGCCGAGCCGGCGGCATTTCAGGAGACCCGGTGAACGTTGCGGCAGCGCACTAGTCAACCGCGAACTCGGTCGCGACGATCCGCCGATCGGTGACGCCGTCCGAGGCGCGGGAGGCGAGCCAGACGATCGGCGGGCCCATGATCGCCGGGTCGAGCCAGGTGATCCGCGCGTCCTCCGGCACCGAGTCCGGCGCCATGCCGGTTCGGGTGGCGCCGCCGGGAAGCAGCAGGTTGACGTCGATGCCGGTGCCGGCCAGGTCGGCGGCCATGATGCGGGAGAGCGCGTCGGTGGCGGCGCGTGACGGCCCGTACGGCGTGAAGCCCAGGCGCCGCATCGTCGTCTCGCTGACCGAGATGTTGACGATCTTGCCGCGTCCGGCTTCGAGCATGTGCGGCACGACGGCCCGCGCGACCAGGAAGTAGCCGAGGACGTTGGTGGTGAGCAGGTCGCGGAAGCCGTCGGGGCTGACCTGCCAGAAGCCCATCGGTTCGGTCATAAAGTGCGGGTTCACGGTGCGCATGCCGATGCCGGCGTTGTTGACCAGCAGGTCGATGCCACCGAGGCTGGTCAGCGCGCGGTCGACTCCGGCGGTGACGGATTGCTCGTCGCGGACGTCCATGACCAGTCCGGTCGTACCGTGTGCGATCTGGGTGGCGGCGTCCTGGACGCGCTGCCCGGTCCGGCCGGTGAGGGCGACGCGGGCACCGGCTTCGGCCAGCGCCTGGCTCATGGCGAAGCCGAGACCGCTGGTACCCCCGGTGACGAGCGCGCGGATTCCGTCGAGATCTGGCGACGGCTCGGTCATGTGGTCGACGTTACCGTGGTAGCCATGGTGTCCCGGCAGGACGGTTCTCCCGAGGCCAGCTACGATCCGATGGCGCAGTTCGCCGAGCTCGCCGGGGACGTGCGCGACCCCTACCCGATGATGGCCGGCATCCGGGCGGACAGCCCGGTCATGCACGTCCAGCTGGGCACGGGGACAGGCGCCAGGTACCGGCACGACGAGAAGGCTCCGCGGATTTCGTCCCTGTTCACCGTCACCAGCCACGAGTTCGCGCAGCAGGTGCTCACCGACAACGTGCGGTTCTCCTCGGCCGGCTACGCGATGACCATGGGGCAGGTCATGGGCCGGACCATCCTGCAGATGGACCCGCCGGAGCACCAGCGCCACCGCGCCCTGGTCGCCAAGGCCTTCCGCACCCGCGTCCTGGACCGGTGGAGCGACACGATCATCGGCCCATGCGTCGGCGAGCTGATCGACGCCTTCGCCCGCGACGGCCAGGCCGACCTCATCCCGCAGCTGACCTTCCCGTTCCCGGTCCGGGTCATCGCCAGGATCCTCGGCCTGCCCGAGGCCGACTGGCCCCGCTTCCTGCGGCTGTCGACCGAACTGATCGCGGTGATGCGCAACTGGGACCGCGCGCTCGCCGCCAGCCGGGAACTTCGCGGCTACTTCGGGGAGATCATCGCCGACCGCCGACGGCACACCCGCGATGACCTGGTCGGCCAGCTGGTCGAGGCCGAGGTCGACGGGCGCCGGCTCAGCGACGACGAGATCTACCCGTTCCTGCTGCTGCTCCTCCCGGCCGGCGCGGAGACCACCTACCGCTCCTCCAGCAACGTGCTGTTCGGCCTGCTCTCCCACCCGGACCAGCTGGACGCGGTCCGGGCCGACAGGAACCTGGTGCCGCAGGCGATCGAGGAGGCGCTGCGGTGGGAGACGCCGCTGCTGACCGTCGCCCGTTCGGCCACTCAGGACCTGGAGTTGAACGGCGTCAGCATTCCCGCGGGCGGTTTCGTGGCGGTCTCCCTGGGCGCGGCGAACCGGGACCCCGGGCGGTACCCCGACCCGGACGCCTTCGACATCTTCCGGGATCCGGTGCCGCACATCTCGTTCGGGGACGGGGCGCACAAGTGCCTGGGCATGCACCTGGCCCGGCTGGAGATGCGGGTGCTGCTGAACGCGGTGCTCGACCGCCTGCCCGGGTTGCGTCTGGATCCCGCCGCCGAGGACCCGCACATCCACGGGTTGATATTCAGGTCTCCCCCGAGCCTGCCGGTCCGGTTCGGCGGAAGCGGGTAGGGTCCCCATGTGGATACCGGGGAAGGTCTTCGTGACGCGGCGCGGCGGGCACGGGAATGCGCGGTCATGGGCCACGCCATCACGCTGGCACGCTGGATCGGGGCCGGCCGTCGTCCGGTGACGGCCGGCCGGGTGCTGCGGAAGGCCGACGTCGCGGCCGCGGGTGCGGCCCTGGGGGTGGACGTGCCGGCGCGGCTGCGGACGATGGCCGACATCCGGGCGCTGCACCGGCCCTGGTGCGTCGCGGTGGCGACCGGCTTGCTGCGGGTCGACGACGGATGGGTGACCGCCGGGCCGGCGCTGGAGGGCTGGCCCCCTGACGATGCGGACCTGCTGGCCGGATGGCTCGCGGGACTGCGGGCGGTGTGCGCGGCGGAGTCGTACCCGCAGGACGAGGACAGCGTGCGCCTGCTGGCGCTGGCACTGCTCACGGTACTGGGCGAGGACGGTGCGCCTGTCACCGGCGGCCTGTGGCATCCGGTACTCGAGGCGCTGCGGATCCTGGGTGACAGGTACGACAAGTGGTCCTGGGAGTCGCTGACCGCGGCCGACAGGTACTGGGATCCGGAGACCGAAAAGCCGCTGGCCGGACTGGTGGCGCTGCTGGCGGGGTTCGGCGCGGTAGGCGGTGATCCCGGTAAGCCGGCGATCACCTCGCTGGGCCGCTGGGCGACCGGGCATCTGCCGACCGGACTGGCCGAACGGGTGGGTCCGGGCCGGCCGGCCGGGGAAATGATCGCCGAGGCCGCCCGGTTCGGCGACGAGGAGCAGCAAGATCATGTCGCGCGGGCCTGGCTGGCCGAACGCGAGCCCGTCCAGGCCGCGCGCGAGATCCTCGCCGCCGCCGAGAACACGTCGCCGCTGCGGCGCAGCGTGGCCGTCCGCCTGGTGGAGAGCAGGCTTGGCGACGACGCGCTGCCCGCCTGGCGGGAACTCGTGACGGCGCGGCGCGTCGGCCCGCACGCCCGTGCCGAGCTGGCCGCCTGGGACCAGGGCCCGGAGCCCGGCGACGCGGACTGGGAGTGGCTCGCGGTCGAGGCCGCCGCGGCGGCGCTGGAGGACAAGGGCCCGGACGAGGCGCTCAGCCGGGTCTGGGAGACGATGCCGGGCGCGGACCTGGATGCCCGCCTCGCCGCGGCCGCGGCCACCGGTCACCCGGACGCCGACCCGCTGGTGCGCGCGGTGGCCGAGTTCGCCGCATCCGGCGCGTCGCGCAGCATCGACCAGGTGGCCCAGCTCAAGGTCTCGCTGGCGCGCGTCCGGCCGCCGATCTGGCGGCGGGTGCTGCTGCCGGTCACCGTGACCCTGGGTGACCTGCACGAGGTGATCCAGGTGCTGTTCGGCTGGGACGGCGACCACCTGCACGTGTTCGGGATCGGGAAGAAGCAATACAGTGACCCGTACGTGCGGCTGGACGGGACCGGGGACGAGGAAGCGATTCGGATCCGGGACGCCGTGGCGCCGGGCGGGACGATCGCGTACACCTATGACCTCGGGACCTGCTGGGAGCACGAGATCACGCTGGAGACGACGGTCCCGCGCGATCACAGCCGGCCATACCCGGTCTGCGTGGCGTTCCGGGGCGATTCCCCGGTCGAGTACTGGTCGGAGGAGGAACCCGAGGAACCAGAACCGTTCAGCCTGAAAGAGGTCAACCGGCGGCTGGCGGCACTGGGCCGGGAGCCGGCGTGAACGGCCGTCGCGGTGGGGAGGCGCTCGCTCACCTCATCGATCGCAGCTCGGAACTGAAGCGGGACCTGGTCGACTTCGCCTGCAGCCCGCGCCTGGAGCGGGCGCTGGCCGCCGCCATGTCGGAGGCCGGCTTGGAGGAGTCCGGGGAGTCCGACGCGATCGGCATCATCGACTGGTTCGCGTTGCAGTACCGCATGCGGGACGGCAGGACCGTGGTGGACCGGTTCGTGGCGAGCCGACCGGATCTGAGTGTGGCGGACCGGGAGATGCTGCTCGGCTGGCGCGACCCGGTGGAGGGGATCTTCGAGATCCGGAGCAGGGACGGCGACGCGATCATCCTGCTGAACCTGATCGATGACCTGGAGTACCGGACATACTCCAACATGGGCCCGGCTGTCTTCCGGCGGCTGCCCAGGGGCGGATTTGCGCAGGCCCGTCTCGTGCCGATCCGCTCGGTTCCCGGGGCATGGCTGATCTCGGGGACGATATCGTCCTACCGCAAGTCCGATGCCGGGCACGTGGCGCAGGCCGCTATGAAAACGGCCACCAGACGGCCTGGGCTGGTCTTCCGCAACCCGGAGAAGGTCGAGCAAGGCTGGAAGCAGATGCGGAAGGACCGGGCCGGGTTCGTGGAGTTCTTCGGCGGCGACGAGCTGGTCCTTCCGCCCGCCGAAGCCGAGGAGCGGCTCAACGCCTACTACCGGCAGCGGCAGGAAGCCGCGCTGGCCCGGCGGTCCGCCCGGGGCCGGCCCCCGAACCTCCCCGGCGTGGACGTGCCCTTCTTCGCGTTCCCGCCCGGCCTCGCCGACGCTGATACCGTCGGCGTCATCTTCGACGATGTGGACGGGCTCAATTTCTATCCGGAATACGGCCTGCTGCGGGACCTGTTCGCCGACCCGGCCCTCGCGTCCGACATGTGGTACGCGGACGTGCTGCGTGGCTACCTGCGGTCGGAGACGATCGCGCCGCTGCCGTTGCAGCGCCTCGCCGCCGCCCACCCGGACACGGTGGACGCGGTGTTCCGGAAGATCCTGCGCAAGCGGGACTTCACCTGGGCCGAGCACGGCGAGGCGCTGATGCGCCGCCGGAAGGCCTGGTACTACCGGCGCGAGCCCCGTCCGGGCGTCTCGGTGATCGGCGCCCGCCTGATGGAGCTCGCTCGAGGAGAGACGGCCGGTGCCGCTCGCCGAACTCGCCTGGGGGTCGTCGGTAACCGCGACCGGGGTACGCAGTTAGCCGGAATCAGCCGGCGCGCCCCGGCTATGCCTCCTGGTGTCGCTGCGCTCCCGGGAGACTGCCGCGGCTGGTGATACGTGCCCGCCGCTCCGGTCCGCCCTGGTCATAAGGCGTGGATGTCCCAGCCATGTCGCTAGTACGACGTGGATGTGGCATGGGTGCATTTCTTTTGGAGGGAGCCCTGGGCTGGTGTGCCGTTTGCGGGGTGGTGTCAGGAGGGCTCCGTCCTGTTACGTTCCTGGTTGTTCGAGGACCTGGAACGGACAGGAGGAGCCCGATGCCAGAGTATGTGCCTGATGAGGCGTTCGCGCGGTCGCGGGAGGTGTTCGCGGGGGCGGAGGAATGGCTGGCCGGGGCGGGTGCGGCCGGGCTGGGACACGCGGGGCTGGAGGAGGAGCTCCAGGTCCGGGGGCAGCAGATCGCGCGGCAGCTGCTGCAGGATTACCTGGACGCGCGGGCGGCGGCCGAGCCGCGGCGGGAGCAGGTGACCGGCCCGGACGGGATCTGCCGCAGGCGGGCCGAGCGGGGGCATGCCCGGGCGCTGGCGTCCGTGCTGGGGCCGGTGACGGTGAGGCGGATCGGCTACCGGGTGCCGGACGGGCGCAACGCGTATCCGGCTGACGCGGAGCTGCGCCTGCCGGCCGGCAAGCACTCGCACGGGCTGGCGAAGATGGCGGCGTGCGAGGCGGCGCGCGGGTCGTTGGAGCAGGCGTGCGCGCAGGTCAGGAGCCGGACCGGGTGCAAGCTGGGGACCCGGCAGTGCCAGGAGCTGGTGCGGGCGGCGGCGGCTGATTTCGGCGGCTTTTACGCGGCCCGGCCGCGGCCGGCGCCCGCGGCCGGGCAGGTGCTGGTCCTGTCGTGTGACGCCAAGGGGGTCAGGATGCGGCCCGGGCAGCTGCGGCCGCGGGCGGAGCGGGCCGCCCGCACGGCGGTGCCGAAACAGGACGGGCGGCTGTCCCAGGGCGAGGTCCGCACCCGCAAGCGGATGGCCGCCACCGGCGCCGTGTTCGTCATCACCCCGGTCCCGCGCACCGGCCGGGACATCCTCGGGCCCGGTCCCCGCCGGCCGGCCCCCCGGGCCCAGGGCAAGTGGCTGGCCGCCAGCGTGACCGCGACGACCGCCGAGGTGGTGGCCGCGGTGTTCGCCGAGGCGGACCGCCGCGACCCGGCGCACTGGGCGGCCTGGATCGCGCTGGCCGACGGGAACAAGGAGCAGATCGCCCAGATCACGGCGCAGGCCGCCGCCCGCGGCATCACCGTCACCATCATCTGCGACCTGATCCACGTCAGCGAGCACCTGCAGGACGCCGCCTGGTGCTTCTTCCCCAAGGCCAGCCCCGGCGCCGGGCCCTGGGTCCGGGCCCGCATCGCCGCCCTGCTGGACGGCGGCCCGGCCGCCGCCGCCGCCGTGGCCGCCGCCCTCCGCGACGCCGCCGCCGGGCTGGGCAAGGCCCGGCGCGCCACCGCGGGCAAGACCGCGGCCTACCTGGAGGCCAAGGCCCCGTACCTGGACTACCCCGCCACCCTGGCGGCCGGCTGGCCGATCGCCACCGGCGTCATCGAAGCCGCGTGCCGCCACCTGGTCAAAGACCGCATGGACATCACCGGCGCCCGCTGGGGCGTCCACACCGCCGAAGCCATCCTCCAGATCCGCGCCCTGCTCGCCAACGGCGACTGGGACGCCTACTGGGCCTGGCACCTCCACCGCGAGCACGAACGCAACCACCCACCCCCCTACGCCCTCGCCGCCTGACCCTCACTCCAAAAGAAATGCACCCATGTGGCATCCACGCCTTACGCTCTGGCTGGACGGAGCACCGCCCTGCGAGATAATGACCGGTCATGGATCTTCACGCTGAAGAGTGGGGGCGCAAGGGCGCGACGCTGAGTGACAAGACGGCGCGAGCGGAGTTCGGGCTGACGCAGGACGAGATCATCGCGGGGATCCGCGCGGGCAAGCTCCAGTACCGGCCCAGCTCGATACATGGGAACCCGTGGCTGCGACTGCTCCGCCGTGAGGTCGAGGATCTTGTCAGCTCGAAACATGGTGAGCGATACCTCCGGGAACGGCAGGCGCGGGCCGAGCTGACGCGAGTCAACCGTGAGCTGAAACAGCTCCGGGCTCAGCTCGCCGCGCTCGAGGAGAGGCGGTCGGTGCTCCTCGCCGAACTCGGTGAGTTAGGTCCAGGACCATCGGCTTGGGACACGGGTCTCCCAGGCTCGGCCCGGGGCATCAGGATCCTTGACCAGCGCGAGCGTCTCCATGCCGTCGACGCGGAAGAAGCCTGCGTCGTCGCCGGTCAGGCTGGCGGTGGCCGTGCCCACGACGCGGAGTATCGCGCCGGCTTCGCCGGCGGCGGAGTCCCCGGGTGCGACGTTAGTCAGGCGGACCGCCGGGGGAAGCGAAACTGCGGACCGGGGGCATGCCCGTCATTGTTCCAGGCTTGCGCGGATGTTGACGCGGAGCCGTCCACCTGCGCTACGAGGTGCGGTGACACCCGAGGATGGCGGCGGTTTCCTCGTCGGCTGGGAGGAAGGCCTCCAGCCTCAGTTCGGCGATCGTGACATCGACCGCGGTGCCGAAATGGGTCAGCGTGGTCAGTAGCCGAAGCTCGCCGTCGCCTGAGCGCAGCCGCAGCGGGACGGCGAAGCCCAGGTAATCCGGTCCCGGCTGGCGCGGACGGCCAGGCACCAGCGCTTCGAGCTCGCTGACCAGGGCGTTGAGCCGGTCGTTCGGATTACTGACCACTTCCTGGTGCAGCCGGTCGATCACATGCCAGGCCCACTCGTCGAGGTTGACGATCCGCGGCGCCATACCCTGCGGGTGCAGCAGCACGCGGGGCACGTTGACGGGCGGGGCGAGCAACTCCGGCGCCACGCCGGCGGCCAGCGCACCGAAGCCGTCGTTGGCCGCGACGAGATCGCCGTGCCGGTCGACGATCACCGCCGGGTAGGGCTGGTGCCCCTCCAGGATGCGCTCCAGGGCCGCGCGGACCGGCCCGAGCCGGGGGTCGCCGAAGTGCGTCTCGGGATAGGCAGGCGCGTACCCCGCCGCCAGCAGCAGGGCGTTGCGTTCGCGGAGCGGGACCTCCAGCGACTCGGCCAGGCGCACCACCATGGCCCGGCCCGGGACGGAGCGCCCGCTTTCGATGAAGCTGACGTGCCGCTGGGTGGTTCCGGCCCGGAGCGCGAGTTCCAGCTGGCTGACCCGGCGGCGGGCGCGCCATTCGCGCAGGGCGGCGGGCAGGCGGCCGGGCTGGCCGGGTCTTGTCTGGGTGGTCACACAGCCGTGTCTACCTCTCCCGCGGCGGGCTGGCCATTCCCTGGAGGGAATTGCCGGGCCGCGGCGCCGCCCGCACCAGACACCGAACTGCGCCGCAGAGCCGTCCACGACCTATGGGCCGAGGACGGCGCCCACGTCCTCCAGCCGCCCCGGGAGATGCAGCAGGCCGCGGCCGGACTGGGCTTTCCCTCTCTTGTTCTCCAGGCCCGCGGGCACGAGGAACTCGAGGTCCGGGTGACCCGCACCTATCTGGAGATGATCCCGGCCGACAGCGGCGAGGTAGCAGGTGCCGGCCAACATAGATCATGTCTTGCGGACGGCGCTGGTGAAGCCGGCGATGAACAGCGCTGCGAACATCCATGCCAGTAGCCGCAAGAACCAGCTGACAGCGGTCAGCCAGGCCGCGGTCACACTGTCCGAATCCGTGGTCAATTCGCAGTCCGCCCGCGCCACACTGGTACCCACTGGCAAGTTGAGATCCAGTCCCACGCTGACCTGCTGAACCACTGTGCACGGCCGACCAGGGGTCGCCGTCTTGGTGGTTTGCGCTAGCGCACCATGCGAACCGAGCACGACGGCAAGCACGCAGGACACTGCCACCACCGCGGCCAGGAACAGCAGCGCCCGCCACGGCTGGTAACCATAGCCGAGGGTGACCTTGGTGATCCACCCCCACAACCGCTCCCGTCGGCGCGTGTCCGTACGGGCGAGCTGATCGTCGCGTTGCCTCATCAAGGTCTCGCGCGCCTGCCGCTCGTCGCCCAGAGCTCGGAACGCGGCGGCCAGCCATTGATATGGCTGCGCAGCGTAGCGGGGGGTGGCATCCCGCAGCAACACCCGCCAGCACTGGGGAAGGATCTGCTTAGGCAGACCGGGGTAGGTGAGCCCATCCACCGCGAGCCGCTGGTGAGGACCGACCTTGTGCTTCAGCCGTTTCGGATCGAACCGGAACGCCCCACGCACCTGCGCACCTGTCAGGTCGACTGCCACATCCTTACCTCCGCCGGCGGCGGTGAACCCGTCGGTGAGGTTCAGATCCTGACCGACTTGCAGGCTACCCGCGTTCAGGGCGGAGCCGGATTTGTTGCGCAGCTTCGCCCTGGTGCAGTCGAGGTTGCCGCCGATACGGGCGCCGAGCAGGCGAACCGCGCCAGCATCGCCGCTGCCGGTGGCCCTGAACCCGCCACGCATGAACATGTCCTGATCGACACGCAGGCCGTCGGCGAACAGGGCGGGCCCGGAGTCGTTGCGCAGGTGTGCCCCGACAAACTCGAGGTTGCCGCCGACGTGAGCACCGAGCAGGCGGACTATGCCGTCATCGTCACTGCTGCCGGTGGCCCTGAACCCGCCACGCATGAACATGTCCTGATCGACACGCAGGCCGTCGGCGAACAGGGCGGGCCCGGAGTCGTTGCGCAGGTCCGCCCCTTCGAAGCCGACTGGGCCGGTGATGTGAGCGCCGAACAAGTTGACCGCGCCGGTGTCGTTGTGGCCAATGACTCTTGCCCCGTTCAAACGGAGCACGCTGCAGGTGAGGCGGGCGCCGTCCAGGGGTGGCTCGGCGGGGTGTTCGAATTGGCATCCGGTTAGGGCGACGAAAGCTAGACAGGCATCCCGGGCCAGGACGCCTTCCTCCAAGATGCAATCTGCCAGCTCAAGGTTGACATCCGTGGTGACGTTTTCCAAGTCAAGCCTGCCGGTGATCCTGGCCCCCCGAAGCCGCAGCCCATGCGGATCAGGGTCGGCCGCGAGTCGCCCGCGCAAGATATCGCGGATCACGGTTGCGCGGCAGGTCCGGGAATCACCCCACGACCGCATCGAGGCCTCATCAACCGCCTCATCATCGGCGGCCAGGTTCAGGCATTCCCCCCGGCCAACGCGCTCGACCAGCGACAGTTCCACCGAGGTCAATCCCCCGCTGGCCATCTGAGTGACCACATAAGCACTATAATCAGCGTTGCTCGGAGTGGAAATAAACCTTAGGAACCGCAATAGCACTAGTCCGTGACACCGGCGCTCAAAGCGTCCGGTATCTCCCGCTTTACAGCAGTTCACCTGAGCCAGTACGCCAAATGCCGTTGCAGTATTAACTGTCCGATCCGTCCGGCTTCGACCAGATACTGCGTAACGGCTGCATGCCTTCTTCGACGTATTGTGCGATCGGGTGGATGCCACCGTCTAAGTTAGGGCCTTCGCCCTACCGCGCCCCACTGGATGTTCGGCGTGTTGGCGGCGGCGATTCCGGTGACCGGACGCCATTGATGCTTGGGGACCAGGCCCGGCGCGAGCAGCTCGAAACCGTCGAAGAAGCCGAGGATCTGATCCCGGCTCCGTGGCCAGACCCGCTCGCTGGCCCTCTCGTACACCGCCACCGCCCCGGCCAGGGCCGACTTGTCGGGGAAGAAGTCGCTGCCGATGTGAGAGATCGCCAGGTAGCTTCCGGGCGCGACGGCGTCACGCAGGCACGCCACCATCCCGGCCGGGTCGTCGGCGTCGGGCAGGAAATGCAAGATCGCGAACAGCCCGATCGCCACTGGCTGGCCGAGATCCAGGTGCGCGCGGACCTCCGGCCTCGCGAGCAACTCAAGGGGACGGCGCAAGTCCCCGCGCACCATGATGCTCAGGTCGCCGTCCGCGAGCAGAGCCTGGCCGTGAGAGACGACGACCGGGTCGTAGTCCGCATAGACCACCCGAACCTCGGGGTTGACCTCCCGCGCGACCTCGTGCACGGCACCTTGCGTGGGGAGCCCCACGCCGATGTCGGGGAACTGGGTGACACCGGCTTCGGCCGTCAGGAACCGGACGACCCGGCGCAGGAAGCGCCGGTTCTCCAGCGCCGCCCGGCGCAGCCCGGGTACCAGCGTGAGCACCCTCCGCGGCGATCCGGTCCGCCTCGAAGTTGTCCTTGCCCCGCGCGGCCGTAAGGCGTGGATGCCACATCCAGGTTGTATCAACAACATGGCTGGGACATCCACGCCTTATGAAGCTAGGCGCCCAGGCGGCAGGCACGCATCACCAGTCACTCCAACGTACCTGGAGCCCTGCAGCACCACGGAGCCCGGGCCGGTGCGCGGCGGGGCGCACTGTCGGCGTGGAGAGAGGACGGTTCGGCTTCGACCAGCGGGGCTACACGCTGTGAGGCTACGGCGCGGTGGCGCGTCTCTCGAAGAGCCCGGTCTGGTAGGCGAGCACGACCGCCTGGACGCGGTCGCGGAGGCCGAGCTTGGCGAGGATGTGCGTGACGTGCGTCTTGACGGTCGTCTCGCTGATGTAGAGCTGTTGCCCGATCTCCGCGTTGGACAGGCCGTCGGCGATGAGCCGGAGGATGTCTTGCTCTCGTGCGGTGAGCTCGTCCAGCTCTTTCGGAGGCGCGGGGCGAGGGATACGGGTGAATTGCTTGATCACGCGCTTGGTGATCGCGGGCGAGAGGAGCGCGTCTCCCGCCGCGACCGTGCGCACGGCGGCGATCAGCTGTTCGGGAGGGTCGTCCTTGAGCACGAACCCGCTCGCCCCGGCGCGGAGTGCTTCGTAGACGTATTCGTCGAGGCCGAACGTCGTGAGGATCAGGATCCGCGCGGCGTCGTCGGCGGCGATTATGCGCCGCGTCGCCTCGAGCCCGTCGAGCTCGGGCATCCGGATGTCCATCAGGATGACGGTCGGGTCAAGCCGTTCGGCCTTGGCCACCGCCTCGAGCCCGTCTCTCGCCTCGGCCACCACCTCGATGTCCTGCTCGCCGGAGAGCAGCATCCGGAAGCCGGCGCGGACCATCGACTGGTCGTCGGCGATGAGGACACGGATCTTCATGACCGGTACTCGGTCAGCGGGAGGCGCGCGGTGAGCGTGAAGCCGCCGCCGTTGGTGGTGGCGGTGCTCATCTCGCCGCCGTAGAGCTTGACGCGCTCGTGGATCCCGATGAGCCCGTGACCACGGCCGTCGCTTTCCGCGGCACCGTGACCGTTGTCGCTCACTTCGATCCGCAGCTGGTCCGAGGCATACCCGAGCCCGACTTCGGCGTGGGTCGCGTGTGCGTGCCTGAGCGCGTTGGTGAGACCTTCCTGGACTATCCGGTAGGCCGAGATGTCGATCCCGCGGGGCAGCTCGAGGGGATCACCGTCGACGTGCAACCGCACGGGGAGTCCCGCGCCTCCGATGTCTCGCAGCAGCGCGTCAAGCCGGTCGAGCCCCGGCTGGGGGCCGAGCTCGGCGCGTTCCCCGTCTTCACGCATCGCGTCCAGCAGGTGACGCATCTCCGTCAGGGCGGCGCGCCCCGCCTGCTCGACGCCCATCAGCGCTTCGCGATCCTCGGACAGCGCGGCTGGGAGCTTGTGCCTGACGGCTCCGACCTGGAGCACCATCACGCTGACGGCGTGGGCGACGATGTCGTGCAGCTCACGCGCGATCCGGGTCCGCTCCTCGGCCACCGCGATCCGCGCGGCGGTGTCCCGCTCCAGCTCGGCCCGGGTCGCACGCGACTCCGCCGCCTCGGCCTGCACGGCGCGCCCGCGTAGGGCAAAGCCCGCGACCCAGCTGATCGCGAACTCGAGCGGGACGAAGACGAGCGTGGTGGCCGAGTGTCCGGGGATGTTATAGACGATGGTCGCCGCGCCGCCGACGATGACCGCCAGGCCCAACGCCGCCCGGCGGACGTCGCGGAGGTTTCCGAGCAGGAACGCGTCCGCCATCCCGATGGGGAACAGAGCGTCGGCGTACGGGACCAGCAGCGGGTCGACGACCGAGATCCCGGCGCCCAGCAGCCAGTACACCGCCGGACCCGCGAACGGAAAGAGCCGGCGCGCGAAGATCGCGAGCACCAGGACCACGATCGCCGGAACGGAGAACCAGAGCGTCGTCTGCGGGGCTCCGGGCGATCCGAATCCGAGCACCACTTCGAGAATGGCCACGATGGCCAGGGCCGCGACCAGCACGTCAAACCAGTAGCGGCGCGCGAGATCTCGGACTTGGCTCACGCGTCGAACGTACTCCACCCCCACCGATCCCCGCCTCCTACCTGAGTAGGAGCACCGATCGTCGGCCGGGAGGAGCCGGAATCCAGCTTCCCGACGATGTGGATCCGGCGGCCGGACCGTACGTTCGGCTTCATGTTCAACTCGACTCGCCTCACACCCAAGGCTTCCGCCCCGGCGCCGGCGGTCGCCCTGCGCGACGTCCGCAAGGTCTATGGCCGGGGCGAAGGAGCGGTCGTCGCCCTCGACGGCGTCAGCGCCGCACTCTCCCCCGGGTCGTTCACCGCGATCATGGGGCCATCTGGCTCGGGCAAGAGCACGTTCCTGAACGTGGCGGCGGGGCTGGACCGGCCCACCTCCGGAAGCGTCGCGCTCGGCGACGCCGACCTGACGCAGCTGAGCGAGCGGCGGTTGACGATCCTGCGGCGTGAGCGGATCGGGTTCGTATTCCAGGCCTTCAACCTGCTGCCGTCGCTCACCGTCGCCCAGAACATCGCCCTGCCGCTGCGCCTGGACGGTCGCCTGACGCGACGCTCGACCGTGCGTGAGATCGCCGCCCGGGTCGGGCTGGAGAAGAAACTGCGCGACCGCCCCTCGCAGCTCTCCGGCGGCCAGCAGCAGCGGGTCGCGATCGCCCGGGCCCTCATCACGCGGCCGGAGGTGGTGTTCGCCGACGAGCCGACCGGAGCGCTGGACACCCAGACCGGACGCGAGGTCCTCGCCCTGCTGCGCGGCGTCGTCGACGAGTACGGGCACACGGTGGTGATGGTCACCCACGACCCGGTGGCGGCGGCGCATGCCGACCACGTCATGCTGCTCGCCGACGGGCGGGTGGCCGGGGGGCTCGACGCCCCCAGCGCCGACGAAGTCGCCGAGCACCTCGCGCATCTGGGGGGCTGAGCCATGCTGCGTCTCGCCGTTCTCAGCGCTCGTGGCCGCCTCGGCACGTTCGCCGGCGCGCTGGTCGCGCTCTTCGCCGCGTCCGTCCTCTCGATGGCCTGGGGCATGCAGCTCGAGTCCATCCTGCGCACGCATCCGCCCGTCGAGCGCTACGCCGGCGCCGCGGCGGTCGTGACCGGGCAGCAGAAGGCCGGCGCCGGCCACGATGTCCTGCTCGGCGAGCGCGCGCGGGTGAGCTCTGCGCTCGCGGCGCGGCTGGCGGCCGTGCCCGGAGTCCGTTCGGCGATCGGCGACGTGTCGGTGCCCGCCGGGCTGGGCGGCAGGGCCGCGGTCGCCCACGGCTGGGGCAGCGCCGCGCTGACGCCGTACGTCCTGAGCGCCGGACGCCCGCCCGCGGGGCCCGGCGAGGTCGTCACCGGCTACCCCGCCACGCTCGGCGCGCGGCTGACCCTCGCGGCCACCGAGCGCGCGCGCACGGTCACCGTGGTCGGCGTCGCTCTGCCCCGCCACGCCGTCTCCCAGCAGACGGCGATCTTCCTGACCGACGCGGAGGCAGCGCGGCTGGCCGGGCATCCGGGCCTGGTCGACGCGATCGGCGTGCTCGCCGCTCCCGGCTTCGACGCCGGGCGCCTGGCCGCGGCCGCCGGCGGTGCTGCCGGCGGGGCGCAGGTGGTGACGGGGGACGCACGCGGGGCGGCCGAGTACCCGGAGCTCGCGGTGGCCCGCACGACCTTGATCCCGGTGATGGCGGCGTTCGGCGGGCTGGCGATGTTCATCTCGATCTTCGTCGTGGCCAGCACGCTGGGCCTGTCGATCCAGCAGCGCGAGCGCGAGATCGCGCTGATGCGGGCGGTGGCCGCGACGCCCGGTCAGATCCGGCGCATGATCGCGTGGGAGGCGGCGATCGTCGCGCTGGTCGGTTCGGCGGCCGGGATCTGGCCCGGGATCGTGCTGGGCCGGGCCCTCGCGCAAGGGCTGATGGACCACGGCATCGTGCCGCCGAACTTCACCCTCAACTACGACTGGCTGCCCGCCGCCGCGGCCATCGTCGGCGGAGTCGCCACCGCGCTGCTCGCGGTGCTGGGCGCCGGACGGCGCGCCGCCCGCGTGTCGCCGACGCTCGCGCTCACCGACGCCGCGGCCGAGCCACGGCTGCTGGGACCCGGGCGGATCATCGGCGGGCTGCTCGCGCTCGCCGCCGCGGTCCCGCTGTTCACGGTCTCGGCCACCACCACCGCCCCGGAGACGGCCGCGGCGACATCGGAGATGAACGCGATCTTCCTCGTGGTGGCGGCCGCCTTCCTCGGTCCGATCGTGCCGTACGTGGTCGCCCGGCTGCTGGCACCGCCGCTCGGGGCGCTCTCACCCGTCGGCGGGTTCCTCGCCTCCGCGAACCTGGGCGCCGCCACCCGGCGCTTCTCCTCGGCCACCACTCCGCTGGTGCTCACCGTCGCCCTGAGCTGCACCCTTTTCTTCAGCACCACCACCATCGACCACGCCACCACGCAGCAACGGCAGGCGGCGCTGACCGGCCAGCTCGCCGTCACCAGCGCCGGACCGGGCCTCCCCGCCGCCGCGCTGGCCGACACGCGAGCGACGCCCGGAGTGCGTTCGGCCGTCGCGCTGACGTCCACCACCCTCGGCCCGAGCCTGGGCGTCCCCGATGACACCCTCCCCGCCCAGATCCTCGCCGGAGGGCAGGGGGGCGGCCTCGACGCCGGCGTGATCGCGGGGTCGCTGAGCGCCCTGCACGGCGACGCGATCGCGCTCGGGCGGCACCGCGCCGACGCCGCGCACGCCCGCATCGGCGACCGCGTGGCGATCATGCTGGGCGACGGCACGCGCACCCGCGCCACCGTCGTGGCGATCTACACCCGCGATCTGGCCTTCGGGGACGCCCTGCTCGCCCCCGAGCTCGCCGCCGGTCACCAGACCACCCCGCTGCTCGGCACGATCCTCGTCCAGACCGGCCAGCCGACGGCGGTGGCCACGCGCCTGCAGGCGCTGGCTCAGCGGTATCCCGGACTGCAGGTGAGCGACAGCGCCTCGTTCGCCTCCGCGACCGACGCCGACCGCGAGCTGAACCACTGGCTCGGCCCGTTCTTCGTCGCGATGCTCTTCGCCTTCACGTCGATCGCCGTCGTCAACACGCTGATCATGATCGCGCTCCGGCGCCGCCGCGAGCTGGCACTGCTGCGGCTCACCGGCGCCACCACGCGCCAGGTCCGGTCGATGGCGCGCTGGGAGGCCATCCTGATCATCACCATCGGCCTCGGCCTCGGGCTGGCGATCGCGGCCACCGCGCTGCTGCCCCTCAGCCGCGCGCTCACCGGAGGCCTGCGTCCGTACGCGCCGGCCGGCTGGCTCGCGGCGATCCTCGGCGTCTCGGCGCTGCTGGCCCTGGTGGCCCTGTCGGTACCGACGCGGCGGGCGCTACGCACGCGGCCGGTCGAGGCGATCGGGATCAGAGAGTAGATCAGGGACCGAACGGACCTGGTGCACGCCTGCCAACCGGCGGCGCAACCCTTCCTCGAGTACGGCGCGCAGATCTATCCGCTGCTGCGGGGTGTCCTGGCTGCCCTGCCAGCAGTGGCGGGGGCCGTCGCGGTCGTGCTGCTCCGTCGCCGTCGGGTCGGCTGGCGGCCTTGGTCGGGTACGTGCTCGTCGGCCGGGATCGAGAACCGGCGAATGTCCGGCGCCCAGGCCTGATACCGGTCCAGCTCGGGCGGCGCGGCCTTGGAAAGTTTCTGCAGCGCACGCAGTACCTCGATGTTCTCGTCATCCCGGCCCGGTCCCCGGGCGAGCGTAGCCCGGTCTCGCGCCGACAGCTCGGCACATACCTTCTCCAGGAGTTCCGTCCAGGTCTGCGACGTGCTGCTGTCGAGTTCGCGCAGGACAGGAAGCGCGAGATACGGCCACCCCGTGACCAGGCTGAGCAACAGCATCGCGACCTTGTAGTCGTCGGTCGCGGGGTCTTGAAGCTTCTCCCGCCCGACGTTGGAGGCGCGCAGTACGCGGTAGACGTTCACCAGTCGCTTGGCCGCCCGGGCCGTGGGGACGACCGGTCTGAGACTGCCGATGAACTCCGCTTCCTCGGGGCCAAGCTCGAGTTCGCCGACATCCTCATTGGTGAAGGCGGCTCCGATGTACCAGAGCCGGCACGAGCCATCGCCCGCGGTCGCGACCAGCAGGCCGTTCGGGCTGAGCGCGGCCATGTCGGCTTGAGGTACCTCGAACCGCGCCTGCTCCGCCGGTGCCGATCCGTCTACCCGCCCGACTACCAGCGTCGTGCCCGACCGGAGGGCGAATTGCGGTATCGACGGGTTGGCCAGCAGCTCAGTGAGGCCTCCGCCGGCTTCGTGGGCGAACTGGATACGGCTGACTTCGTACCGCTGGCGGGTCAGGTACATCAGGCCACTCGCATGCCTGATGAAAGCGCCGCCCGGGCCCGCGTAAAGCCGACCTGACGGGTCGTAGCCCGGGAGAGACACCGACACCGGGGACGTCCAGGCGTCGCCATCCCAGAACCAGGTAACGACCTGGTCGGGGTGCAAGGCGTAAAGCGTCCGGTCGCCAGGGTCAAGCTCCATGTCGACAAAGGTCTCAGGCAGGTCGCTGGGGATCTTGGTAGCGTCGGCCAGCTCCGGTAGCGCCAGGGTCCACAGCGACGACTCACAGCCAACCAGCAGGCGGTCCCCCGTTACAAGCATCCCCATGACCAGCTCGTTCAGCAAGAACGACCCTTTTCCTTCGCCGCAAAGCCGATGAAGCCAGTTCTCCTCGGTGGCGTACACGATCTCGTCTGCCTCGTCGCCTACGGCCACGGCGACTACCTTTTCGGGCCGCTGGTAGGTCCGCCCGCGACCGGTGGCGAGGTCCAGGGTGACCCAGTCTTCCTCGGTCTCGTACATCAGCCGTCCGCCGTCGGCGTTGAACCAGACTCGCTGGATCTGTGCGGAGACTTCCCGGCCACAGCCGGGGACGCCCTGATTCCAGACCCAGATGCCTGCCTTGGTGACCACGACCAGCCGGCGGCCGCCGATCACGAACCGGATGGCCAGGGGTTCGCCTTCCACCGGGAAGTGCCGCACTTCCTGCGCCAGGGGCGGGGCGGTCGTGCCGGGCTGGGAAGCAGACTGTTCTTGACCAGGCTGCTCGTGACCAGGCTCGTCTTGACCAGGCTCGTCCGGGCCTTTTCCCGCCGGATCAGCCGGCCGGGGCTGCGGCTGCCGGTCCGGTTGTGCCGCTTCCTTCTGCCCCGGCACGAGGGTTTTCATCAGCGCCCGGTAGCCGGGATCGCTCATGGGCTGCAGTGAAAACGGGATCTGGAAGATTTTGTCCAGGTAATCAGCCGGGAAAGCGTCCCATTCGTTCGCGTCGGCGCGGAGTTCGGCCCGGCCGTTGTTCTCCCCATCCAGCAGATGCTGATAATGGATCCGCAATGACGTTATCAACCATCGCGAATCGACGCCGGCGACGACCACGAATAGCGGGAACGCCAGCAGTAGATGCACGGCCTGGAGTACTTCTACCACGCGGCTCGGCGGGCATCGGTCCAGGTCGTCGACGTACAGCACGATACGCTGAATGTCGAATCTGGCCGCCATGGAAGAAGCATTGGGCCCATCGTCCGTCGGACTGCACAGGTCACTCAGCCGCTGCAGGTCATTCCGGACAAGGGAGATAACGCCGAGCTGATCCCGGTACGCCTCGTTGAGAACGCGATCTTCGACGTACTGGCGGATCAAGTTGCCGGTCCGCACCATGTCGATGGTGCGCGCGGCTTGGTCGGCCTGCTGCTGAGCCTGCTGGCGGTCGCTGGCCAGGGCACGATCCTGGTCCTCGATCTTGTCCAGCTGGGTCGTGATCCACTTCTCCACGTCGTCAGCCTGGCTCGCGACGTCCACGACATTGCGGAACTTGCGCCAGGTGGCGGCGGCCGTGGCGACGATCGTCGGTATCACGACGGCCGCCACGGAAACCACTCGTGCCACCTGATGGCCGCCTCCGGCGGCGATGACGGCCAGGCCGGCCAGGACCACGAGCAGCGCCGTTACGAGCAGGACCCGGATTGGCCACCAGTCGAGGAGCTGCCGGATCAGCAGTGCCGTCGACCGCGTTCCCTGTGCCACTTTGTGCAGGTCGGCCAGCGTCTCGACCCCCTTAGGCGGCTTCGGCTCATCCCCTGGCAGGTCCAGTGAGGTCAGCGTCTTTATGAGTTCCCCGACCGGCTGATCCTTATGACCGCCGATGGCCGAACGGATTTCTTCGAGCTGTTTTTGTTTCCGCTTCAGGGCCTCGATCTGCGTACTGGCGGTGCGCTTGTCGTGCCGGGCCTGGTTGAGTCGTCCCTGAGTAGATTCGAGCTGGCTGAAGATGTAGTCCCGTGCCTTGTCGGATGTGCTCTCCTTGAGCGATTCGAAGATCCGGGTCATAACGCTGGCCCATAGGTTCGAGTCGGCGTAGTGCCAGGCGTTGAACGCTACCTGCACCACGTTGTCGCAGTAAAGGCTGGTGCCGCCGCGGGCGAGCGACGCCATGGCTTCGTGCTGCATCTCCTTGACGCGGGTTTGCATGCGGCGCATGAAAAAGCTCTTGCCGGTGCCCCAGTCGCCGAACAGGCCGATGGCCAGAGGAGGCTTGGTACTGCGCGCCAGCGCGAGCTGGCACAGGATGCGGACATCGTCCTCGATCCCCAACTGGTCATCACTGCTCAGGACGTCGCCGGCCAGGCCGGGGGTATCGGTGCTGAAGTCGAAGACGGTCTCCTGTGCGGGTCCTGTGCTTTGCTGGGCAGGTGCCGCGCTTTCCTGGGCAGGTGCCGCGCTTTCCTGGGCAGGCCCCGTACCCTCGGCCGAAGTGGTTACCTCGTTCGCCTCGGTGCCTTCGGTGGCAGCACCCGAGCGCGATTCATCGGGTTTCCGCACATCGGTGTCCCGGCCGGAAGCGGGGCCCGGGAGCGGCCCGGGCGGACTGGGCGGCCCGGGCGGCTCGGGATGCCCGGCCAGCCTGGATTGCAGCGCCTGATCGAGCTGGTCTATCTCCTTTTCGTAGGGATCGCCGCCCCATCTGCTGAGGTCGATCGTCTGTCGATGCCGGAACGGCTCAGGGATGGCTGACGTACCGCTAATGGTCACCGGAACCAACCGGTCACCCGCCTCGCTGGCCTCACGGATCACCGACGAACTCACAGCGCTGTTGCGGGACCAGACTATGAGGACCGCGGCGGCCGATTTCGCCCATTCGCCGAGCGTCTCGTCCCACCGCTCGCCCGGCCCCAGATCCTGGTCGAACCGGATGGGTATGTGCCGGTCTTTGAGCGCCTGGACGAGGCGGAGGACAACATTCTTGTCTTCGCTCGAGTAGCTGACGAAGACATATCCCGGAGCAGCCGCCATTTCCCCTCCCGCGCCGATCCCGGCCGTGGATCCGGGACGACGGAATCATTCTCCCACTGCTCAATCGGCCCCGGCCACAATCACCACAAGCCCTCATTGTGCCTTGGCGCGGGACAGCCGGCCCCGGGAATCGGGGCTAAACGAAATGGACGTCGGCTTGAGCCGGCTCGTGGTCGACGAGACGATCGCAGGTCGGGCAGTACCAGCGGGCCTCGATCGGGGTGCCGCACTCGGGGTGCCGGGGCGCTTGCGTCGGATCGGCGTGGCCGGAACCCCAGTAAGCCAGCAACCGGAGCGCCCCCGCCAGTTCCTTGCCCTCGGCCGTCAGATGGTAGGCGGCCCGGGGCGGTCGCTCGGAGTAGGGCCGGGCCACGAGCAGCCCTTCACGTTCGAGCCGCTTGAGCCGGTCGGACAAGATGTTCGCCGCGATACCGGGGAGCTGATCGAGCAGGTCGTTGAACCGGCGCGGCCCGCTGAGCAGCGCCTCCACCACCAGCAGGGTCCACCGGTCGCCCACCCGGGCTAGCGCCTCGGCCAGCGGCGACGAAGCGATTTCGCTCTGGGCCATAAAGCGATCGTAGTCGGCCACGTTGACATCTCCCTAGTTGGTAGTAACTTGCAAACTACTACCAAATAAGAGGGATGTGGTGGTTGATGACGATCTTCGACGAGATCCAGGCCAGTGTCGCGCGGCTGGCGCAGGACGCC